>JGI24025J20009_10001446_pt1 | contig 17867 bp, 20 predicted proteins | sample Cruoilmetagenom3_FD_20009 | JGI IMG/M metagenome (IMG submission 20009) | reverse complement strand
TTTGCCCATCTGTAACCTCCATATCTGCCTCAAACGCAGGGAATCACAGATCACTTGGTTTGGGAATTCCGAATCCAGTTAAGTTGGATGTGCTCTAATATTAGTACCAACCCTGATCGGGTTCGCATTTGGTGCGCCCATCGCAACAAAACTGACCGTGTGGTCCTCCCTTGCCTGCTTCGCCTTGTTTTTCGGTTACCTTGCCTATGGCATTCTCATCGCTTGACGGGGTTCGCGATCTGCACAAGGCATTACCATGCCCGCCAAGGGAACAGCAATTTCGTAGGGTGCGTGCTTGCACGCACCTCGCCGCGACATTAGGTGCGTGAGATCACGCATCCTACGGGAATCCGAAATGTTGCTGCGCCTTGCCAACCTGTCACTGCTGATCCTCTACCCGGTGGCGTGGTTCGCGCCGATGCTGAACGCCGGGCTGTTGCCGATTTTTGGCCTGTCGGAAATCTCGGTGATCTCCGGGCTGCAATCGCTGTGGGGCTCGGACGTGGTTCTGGCGCTGATCGTCACGTTTTTCGCGGTCTTCGCACCCTATCTCAAAACCATCGGCCTGGCGCTGGTTCAGTGGGATCTGCTGGATCGCCGCGCCCTGCCCGCCCTGCATATTCTGGGCAAGCTGGCGATGGCCGATATCTTTCTGATTGCCCTCTATATCACAATTGCCAAAAGCGTGTCTTATGCCACGATTGAAACCGCCTGGGGGCTGTATCTGTTCACCGCCTGTATCCTGGCCAGCATCGTCATCGGGATCATCACCGAACGCCGTTCCCCGCGAGGAAAGCCCGCAAGGGCTTGAGGAGCGCGACGCTCTCAGGCACTAACTGCCCATGGCAAAATCCAAAACCTTCACCTGCACTGCCTGTGGTGCGTCGTTTTCCAAATGGTCCGGNCGCTGCGAAGGCTGTGGCGAGTGGAACACTATCGCCCAAGAGGTTCCGCTGTCCTCTGGCCCGGCCAGCAAGTCGCTGGGCGCCAAGCGCGGCACGCCGATCACCCTGACCGATCTGTCTGCCGACGAGGCGCCGCCGCCGCGCACTGTTTGCGGTATGGGTGAACTGGACCGGGTGTTGGGAGGGGGGCTGGTACCCGCCTCGGCCATTCTGGTTGGCGGCGATCCGGGCATTGGTAAATCGACCTTGCTGTTGCAGGCGGCGGCCAAATTCGCCAATGCCGGGCTGAAGACACTTTATGTCAGCGGCGAAGAGGCCAGCGCCCAGATCAGGATGCGCGCGCGTCGTCTGGGGTTGGCGGATGCGCCTGTGCAACTGGCGGCGGAAACCAACCTGCGCGACATCCTGACCACGCTGGAATCCGAACGCCCGCAGCTGGTTGTTATCGATTCGATCCAGACCATGTGGGCCGACAATGTCGAAAGCGCGCCCGGGTCTGTCAGCCAGGTGCGCGCCGCCGCGCATGAACTGACCAGCTTTGCCAAGCGGCGCGGTGTGTCAGTAATACTGGTGGGGCATGTCACCAAGGAAGGCCAGATCGCCGGCCCCCGCGTCGTGGAACACATGGTCGATACGGTGCTCTATTTTGAGGGCGAGCGCGGGCATCAATTCCGCATCCTGCGCAGCGTCAAGAACCGCTTTGGCCCAGCCGATGAAATCGGGGTGTTCGAAATGACCGGCGCAGGGCTGGCCGAGGTCACCAACCCCTCGGCCTTATTCCTGTCTGAACGCGGCACGCCATCGCCCGGATCGGTGGTGTTTGCCGGCATCGAAGGCACCCGCCCGGTTCTGGTGGAACTGCAGGCGCTGGTGGCCCCGACCCCACATTCCCAGCCACGCCGGTCGGTCGTCGGCTGGGATGGAGGGCGGTTGTCGATGATTCTGGCGGTGCTTGAAGCGCGCTGTGGCATCCCGTTTGCCGGGTTAGATGTGTATCTGAATGTGGCGGGCGGCATGAAAATCTCTGAACCCGCCGCCGATCTGGCGGTTGCCGCTGCATTACTAAGTGCGCGCGAAGACGTAGCATTGCCCGCTGAGACGGTGATTTTCGGCGAAATCAGCCTGTCAGGCGCCCTTCGCCCGGCGCCGCAGACTGAAAACCGGTTGAAAGAGGCGCAAAAACTTGGTTTCACCGCGGCTATCGCTCCGACGGGCAGCAAAACCGGGTCTGGTGGCGGCCTGACACTGACACATGTCAACGATTTGACAGGATTTGTTGGCGAACACTTTGGCGCAGGCTAAGGTTTCTGCTAAGACGCTGGATATCGGGTAAGACACTGGCAAAGCACTAAGCAAAACAGGCGAGGATCATGGAAGGTTTCACAATAATTGACGGGGTAGTCGCCCTGATCATCGTACTTTCGGCGCTGTTGGCCTATTCACGCGGGCTGGTGCGCGAGGCGATGGCCATTGTTGGCTGGATAGCCGCCGCCGTTCTGGCGTTTATCTTTGCACCGCAGGTCGAGCCGCTGATCAAAGAAGTGCCGATTCTGGACGAGTTCCTGGCCGATAGTTGCGAATTAAGCATCATCGCCGCCTTTGCCGCTGTGTTTGCGGTGGCGCTGATCGTGGTGTCGTTCTTTACGCCGCTGTTTTCATCGCTGGTGCAACGATCCGCCCTTGGCGGGCTGGATCAGGGGCTGGGGTTCCTGTTTGGCGTGGCGCGCGGCATCTTGTTGGTGGCAGTTGCGTTTTTTGTCTATGACACGGTGATCACCGGCCAGACGTTCACCATTGTTGACGAAAGCCGGTCAGCCCAGGTTTTTGGCCGGATCACCGGCCAAATCGAAGATCGCAGCCCGGAAGAAGCGCTGGGATGGGTCACGCAGCAATATGAAAATCTGGTTGGAAGCTGCGGCAAGTGATTCTGGAGCATCTGCATGGCAGAAAAATGTGATCCTTTGGTGACAGCAGCCAAAGGACCGACTAAGACGTACCCCGACACGCAATGGATTCGGAGCTGCCCCGCCTTGCTTCCTGCTAAACACCCGCCACAAATGCCCCCCGCCCACCCGTTTGACTACGTTGGCAGTGATGCCGACGGTGACAAATTGCATGAAGAATGCGGTATATTCGGCGTGGTCGGCGTTAGCGACGCCGCCAACTTTGTCGCCCTTGGTCTGCACGCCCTGCAACATCGCGGGCAAGAGGCCGGCGGCATTGTCAGCCACCACCCGGAACAGGGATTCAACAGCGTCCGCCGCTTTGGCTATGTGCGCGACAATTTCACCTCGCCCAAGGTGATGGAGACCCTGCCCGGCCCGCTGGCAATTGGCCATGTGCGCTATTCCACGTCCGGGTCCAAGGGCCAGACCGCGATGCGCGACGTTCAGCCGTTCTTTGGTGAGTTTTCCATGGGCGGTGCGGCGATTGCCCATAATGGCAACATCACCAATGCCAACACCCTGCGGCGCGAACTGATCGAGCGCGGGTCGATCTTTCAGTCGTCATCCGACAGCGAATGCATCATTCATCTGATGGCGCGCTCGATGGGGCGCGGTATTCCAGACCGGATGGAAGAGGCGCTGCGCAAGGTTGAAGGCGCGTTTTCCGTGGTCGCCATGACCCGCACCAAGCTGATTGGCGTGCGCGACCCGCTGGGCGTGCGCCCGCTGGTGCTGGGCAAGATCGGCGATGGCTGGGCGTTAAGTTCGGAAACCTGCGCGCTGGACATCATCGGCGCCGAGTTTGTCCGCGAGATCAAGCCGGGCGAGATGGTGGTCATCAACGACAAGGGCGTACAAAGCCATTTCCCGTTCCGCCCGCAGCCGTCAAAATTCTGCATCTTCGAGCATGTCTATTTCTCGCGCCCTGACAGTATTCTTGGGGGCCGGTCGGTTTATGAAACCCGCGAGGCGATTGGACGCGAACTGGCCAAGGAAAGCCCAGTGGACGCCGATCTGGTCTGTCCGGTGCCCGACAGTGGCACGCCTGCGGCGATTGGATTCTCGCTGGAATCGGGCATTCCCTATGCGATGGGGATCATCCGCAATCAGTATATGGGCCGCACATTTATCGAACCGACCGAGCAGATCCGCAACATGGGTGTGCGCCTGAAGCTGAACGTGAACCGGGCGTTGATCCGGGGCAAGCGGGTCATACTGGTGGACGATTCGGTGGTGCGCGGGACGACCAGCCGCAAGATCAAGGAAATGGTTCTGGATGCGGGCGCGGCCGAGGTGCATTTCCGCATCGCGTCGCCCCCTACCGCCTGGCCGTGTTTTTACGGTGTGGACACCCCACAGCGCGAAAAGCTGTTGGCTGCCACCATGAGCGAAGAAGAAATGCGCGATCATCTGTCGGTGGACAGTTTGAAATTCATCTCGCTGGACGGGCTATACCGCGCCGTGGGCGAAGCGGGCGGGCGCAATGCCAAATGCCCGCAATATTGCGACGCCTGTTTTTCCGGGGAATATCCGGTGGTGCCCGCCGATATGATGGATCAGGGGTTTGAGATGAAACCGGCGGCGGAATAACCCGGCAAACGGCCATTACCTGCCTGTTTTGACGAGTCTCAGCTATGTCTTGCCGACGCTGTCGCGGGTTCCCTTGCGTCCGGCTTTTATACCCCGCCACGCCATGCTAGGCGCGCCTTTCAGAATTGCTGCAACGCGGCAAGTTCAATCCATCCAAAGGGCATATCATGGCAAACCCATCCCCGGCGGGGGCAACCCCTGCCAACGTGGCCGAAATGGCCACACAATCGGGCGTGTTAAGTCGCGCAGGCCTAAGCCTGATCGGCGTCTTTGGCCGGGAGGCGGATTTGCAGGCGCTGGTGCGCGATTCCAATGGCAAGGTGCATCGGGTTGCCAAAGGCACAAAGCTAGCCGCCGGGCGCATTGTTGGCATCAATGCCGCAGGTGTCATGCTGGAGAAACATGCCGCACAGTGCATTTGATGCTGCCATAGGGTCAGGTGGCCGCGCAGGGCAACGCAGGAGTGTGAGTCGGCGGTTAGTTTTGGTGGTTTGTTTTGGTGGGCCTTGCGCCATCACCGCCCCTTGACCTTGCCCCGGGTTGGGGCCAAACCGCTGGCCATGGAAAAGATAGCACTGATCACCGGGGCCTCGCGCGGCCTGGGCGCGGCATTGGCGGAACATCTGTCGGACACGCATCACGTGGTGGCCGTGGCGCGCACCACCGGCGCGCTGGAAGAGCTGGACGACCGCATTCAGGCCAGGGGCGGTTCTGCAACGCTGGCGCCAATGGATATTACCGACCCGGACGCGATGGCAACCCTGTGCCGGGGGATTTATGACCGCTGGGGCGGGGTGGATATCTGGGCGCATACGGCAGTTCACGCAGCGCCTTTGAGTCCGGCCAATTATATTGATCCCAAGCATTGGGCCAGTTCCATGGCTGTCAATGCCACGGCCGCGTCGGTGTTGATCCCGTTTGTAACGCCGTTGCTGGGCGAAGAGGGCCGCGCGTTGTTTTTTGACGATCCACGGGCTGGGCAGAAATTCTTTGGCTCTTATGGCGCGTCCAAGGCGGCGCAGATTGCGCTGGCGCGTAGCTGGGCTGCGGAAACCGTGCGCACCGGGCCAAAGGTGCATGTTTTAGAGCCACGCCCGATGCCCACGGCCACCCGCGCGCGGTTTTTCCCGGGCGAGGACCGCAGCGTATTGGCAGCCCCGTCAGATGAAGCGGCACGGCTGTTGGCACTGGTCTAAACCGGTTAGTCCGTTCCGGGCTGGTTTTAAAGGGATGGCCCGTTCCGGACTGGTTTTAAACGGATGGCCCGTTCCGGACCAGGCCTTCGGCGAGGATATTTTTAGCCAGAAAAAGATGGCTGGCTTGCCCCGTCATGGTGCCGAGTCTATCAAGGGCAAAAGGGGCAGGGATATATGCGGATTTTGTTAACCAACGATGACGGTATCAATGCCCCCGGGTTGGAGGTTCTGACAGCGATCGCGCGTGATCTGGCGGGACCGGATGGCGAAATTTGGACGGTGGCCCCGGCCTTTGAGCAATCGGGCGTGGCCCATTGTATCAGCTATACCCATCCGATGATGATCGCCCAGATGGGCGAGCGCCGTTTTGCCGCCGAGGGCAGCCCGGCGGATTGCGTAATGGCGGGATTACATGATGTGATGAAGGGGGCGCCGCCGGATCTGGTATTGTCCGGGGTGAACCGGGGCAATAATTCGGCCGAGAATGCGCTTTATTCCGGCACGTTGGGTGGGGCGATGGAAGCGGCCTTGCAGGGTCTGTCGGCGATTGCCCTGTCGCAGTATTTTGGACCCGACAATCTGGGTCTGGAGGATCCGTTTGAGGCCGCCGCACAACATGGTGCCGGGGTGATCCGCAAGATATTGGCGGCCAATCCACATCAGGGTGAAGATTACCGGCTGTTTTACAACGTCAATTTCCCTCCGGTTACAGCGGGAGACGTGCGCGGTGTGAAGGTTGCCGCACAGGGTTATCGGCGCGATACAAGATTTGGGGTAGAGCCGCACAGCTCGCCCTCGGGGCGGCGGTTTTTGTGGATCAAGGGTGGCAATCAGCATGTGCCGACCGAACCCGGCACGGATGCGGCGGTGAACCTTGATGGCTATGTCTCGGTCACGCCGATGCGCGCGGATCTGACGGCGCATGACGCGCTGGACGCGCTAAAGGTCATCGAATGAGCGGACCGACGGCGGAAACCAAGATGCAGTTCCTTTATGCGTTGCGCAGCAAAGGGGTTACCGACACCCGGGTGCTGAACGCCATGGAAGAGATTGATCGCGGCCCGTTCATACGCGGGCTGTTTGCGGATCGCGCCTACGAGGATATGCCGCTGCCGATTGCCTGTGGACAGACGATCAGTCAGCCCTCTGTTGTTGGGATCATGACGCAGGCCTTGCAGGTCAGCCAGCGTGACAAAGTGCTAGAGGTTGGCACCGGGTCGGGCTATCAGGCGGCGATTCTGTCGCGGCTGGCGCGCCGGGTCTATACGGTGGACCGACACGCAAGACTGGTGCGCGAGGCGCGTGCGATCTTCGAAGACCTTGATCTGGCCAATATTACCACCATCACCGCCGATGGATCGCACGGGTTGCCCGAACAGGCACCGTTTGATCGCATTCTGGTGACGGCTGCTGCCGAAGACCCGCCAGGCCCGCTCTTGGCGCAACTCAAAATCGGCGGTATCATGGTTGTGCCGGTAGGCCAGTCCGACGCCGTGCAGACCCTGATCCGGGTCCGGCGCGACGAGGGCGGGTTTGAGTATGACGAAATCCGGCCGGTTCGGTTTGTCCCGCTTTTGGAAGGGCTGGGCAAGGACGGCTGACATTTACGAGTTTATCGCGTGACCCTCGGTTAACAGGGGGCAGGCCCTGAGGATAGCGAGATACGTTTCATGACCCGGATACCTTTGCCCCACTTGGCCACGCCGCGTCGGTTGTTTACCGGCGTCGCCGCCTTGGCGCTGCTGGCGGCCTGCTCGGAACCGCTGGATTTTGACCTGCGCGGCCAGGTCGGTGGGTTCAGCACCACAGGCGCGGTGCAAAGCATCAACAGCGACCGCCCGCAACCGGATGATCGCGGTATAATCTCGTATCCCAACTATCAGGTCGCTGTCGCCCGGCGGGGCGATACGGCAGCCAGTGTTGCCACCCGGGTCGGGTTGCCCGCCGACGAACTGGCCAGGTTCAACGGTATGAAACCCGAAGATACGCTGCGCGACGGCGAGGTTTTGGCCCTGCCCCGTCGGGTGGCAGAACCAGAAGCGGCGCCCGGATCGGTGGATATCGAATCCCTTGCCGGGGACGCCATCAACAGCGCCCCGGATACCACGCCGGTTCAGACGACATCGTTGAAGCCAGCGGCCCCCACTGTGGCCCCCAAGCCAGAGGCCAAGCCGGAACCGCTGCGCCACAAGGTAAAACGTGGGGAAACCGCCTATACCATTTCGCGGCTGTATCAGGTGTCAGTGAAATCACTGGCGGAATGGAACGGGCTGGGATCGGATTTTGCGATCCGCGAGGGCCAGTATCTACTGATCCCGATCACAGGTGTGGCCGCGCCCAAGGGCAGCGCAGCAGCCATCCCGACCGCTGTCACCCAACCCGGCGTCGGGTCTCCCACGCCCACCCCACCCAGCGCAACCACACCGTTGCCGGACGAAAAAATCGACCCGACCCCGCCTGAACCGCCCAAAGTATCGGTAGGCCAGCCATCACAACCCGCCAAAAGCAGCGAGTTTGCCTTGCCGGTGAAAGGCAAGATCATACGCGCCTATTCCAAGGGACGTAACGAGGGCATTGATATCGCCGCAGCCCCCGGCACAGCGGTGGCGGCTGCCGATTCAGGGACAGTTGCGGCGATTACCGAAGACGCCGATCAGGTGCCAATCATCGTGGTGCGCCACGCGGGTAATTTGCTAACGGTCTATGCCAATGTCGACAAGATCGCAGTGAAAAAGGGTGACAAGGTCAAGCGCGGCCAGAAAATGGCGCATCTGCGCCCGGGCGACAATGCCTATGTGCATTTCGAGGTGCGCAATGGGTTTGATAGTGTCGATCCGATGCCCTATCTCGAATAGGTGTCTTGACCGACGCATTGCCCCCGTAACACAGTGTAGCCATCATCATTGGGAGTTTGTGTTTTGAAATACATTGCCATTTTAGGGGCCATTACGGTCATTAGCGCCACGGGCGCTGCCGCCTGCCCTTGGGCCGGGGGCAGCTATAAAGGAAACGAAATGGGTTTTCGGACCGAATTCTCTGTCAATGCAAACTGTACCGAAATGGTGTTCCAGTCCTCTGGGAGTGCCGGGTTTCAGGCGGCAGACACACCAGAGACCTTCGCATTAAGCGCTGCGGGCAAGGGGTGGCAGGCGGATATCCACGGCGTGGAAACCACGTTGACAGATGGCGGAAAATGGGTGCATTTCAACGGCCCCGGCATCAACCGGGAATTGCATGTCGAGCGGGAAAACTAGCGCCCCTTCCCCTTACTGACCCGCAGCAAGTGCCAAGGTCAGGACAATGCCACACCTGACCGCCCGGCCAGATCGACAAAGAACTGCCAGGCCACCCGGCCCGAACGGGACCCGCGCGTGGCCTGCCATTCGATCGCTTCGGCGCGCAGCGTTTCGCTGTCAACAGTGACACCGTGGGCGGCGCAGTATTTGTCGATCATCGCCAGATAGTCATCCTGCGTACACGGGTGGAACCCCAGCCACAGCCCAAACCGGTCTGACAAGGATACCTTTTCCTCGACCGCCTCGGACGGGTTGATCCCGCTGGAACGTTCGTTTTCGATCATGTCACGCGGCATCAGGTGGCGGCGGTTGGATGTGGCATACAACACCACATTGTCAGGCCGTCCTTCGATGCCGCCATCCAGCACCGCCTTCAGGCTTTTGTAATGCTGGTCGTCATGGCTGAACGACAGGTCATCGCAGAACAGCACAAATCGCTGCGGCGCGGCGCGCAAATGGTTCAACAGGCGGCCAACGCTGGGCAGGTCTTCGCGCTGTAGCTCGATCAGTTTCAGATCCTGATGTTCTGCCTGAACCACCGCATGCACCGCCTTGACAAGGCTGGATTTTCCCATGCCGCGTGATCCCCACAACAGGGCGTTATTGGCCGCATAGCCAGCGGCAAAGCGCCGGGTGTTATCCAGCAAGGTATCGCGGGACCGTTCGATGCCGACCAGCAGGTCCACATCCACCCGATTAACCCGCGCCACTGGTTCCAGCCGGTCCGGCTCCACATGCCAGACAAAGGCAGTCGCGGCGTCAAAATCCGGGGTTGGCAACGGCACCGGAGACACCCGCTCCAGCGCCGCTGCAATCCGGCCCATCGGATCAATGGTCATGTTTTGTCATCCTCGTCGAACTCTGCCATCAGCGGGTCGTCGATATCTTCGTCTTCGTCTTCATCGTCGTAATAACCATCAGCACGCAGCTTTGCTTCGCGCTTGGTCTCGACCCGGCGCACAAGGAAGATCGAAACCTCGTACAGACCATAGACCACCACAAAAAGGATCACCTGCGTGATCACATCCGGCGGCGTCACCAGCGCGGCCAGGATCAGAATGGCCACGACCGCATATTTGCGCACGTTTCCTAGGCCCTCGGCGCTGACCAGTCCGGCCTTGCCCATCAGGGTCAGCAGCACCGGTAACTGAAAACACAGGCCAAAGGCCACGATGAATTTGATCGTCAGGTTCAGGTATTCCTGGGCAGAGCCCTGAAAGACAACGCTAAGCGGTGCGGTGGCCCCGGCCTCCAGCGCCTCACCCCCGGTGCCAAATTGCTGGAAGCCAAGGAAAAAGTCATAGGCCAGCGGGGTGACCACATAGAACGCAAAGCCGGCCCCAAGAATAAACATGAAGGGCGAGGCCACAAGGAACGGCAGGAACGCGCCCTTTTCGGTTTTGTACAGACCCGGCGCCACAAACCGCCACATCTGCAAGGCGATATAGGGAAAGGCCAGCATAAGCCCCCCCAAAAGCGAGACCTTGATGGCGACAAAGAACCCTTCTTGCGGGCTGATAAAGATCAGGTCGCAATCCTGTCCGCGATCGGCCAGCACCTGACACAAGGGGGCGGTCAGAAAATTGAAAATCGGGGTGGAAACGGTAAAGCAGATGATCATCCCGATCAGGAAGGCCACAACCGAATGGATCAGCCGGTTGCGCAGCTCTGCCAGATGCTCGATCAGCGGGGCAGAGCTGTCTTCGATCTCGTTACTTTGGCTCATGATGTGCTCTCGGCTTCGCCCGGGTCTGCTGGTTTGGATGCGGCAGCAACGGCGGCTTCGGCCTCGTCCGCCTTGGCCAGGGCTTCTTGTGCTTCGCGCGCTTTGCGTTCGGCGGCGGCGCGGGCGGTGGCGGCCTGGATTTTCCGCGCACTTTCGGCGCGTTCCGCCGATAGCTTGCCGGTTTCGCTTTTGGGATCGTATTTGGTTGGATCAAGGCCGCTGGTCAGGTCTTTGGCGGCATCCTTGACACCATCCAGCGCGCTGCCCACCGGGTTGGTCGCCGCCTTCAGCCCCTTGGCGATGTCCCTGACCCCGGATTCGTCGGCGGCATCGTTCATCGCGCTGGAAAACTCGCGCGCCATGCCTTTGGCCTTGCCGACAAACCGCCCGACATTGCGGAACAGTACCGGCAAATCCTTAGGGCCCACGACGATCAGCGCCACGATGCCAATCAGCAAAAGCTCTGTCCAACCCAGATCGAACATGTGTTCTTATGCCTTGTCTTTATCGGTCTCGGGCGTGATGTCCTTGGCCAGATCGCCGGTTGCGTCAGCCGCGTCTTCGGCTTCCAGCTCTTTCTGGCCGTCATTGATGCCCTTCTTGAAGGACGTGATGCCCTTGCCCACTTCGCCCATAAGCGAGCTGATCTTGCCACGGCCAAATAGCACCAGCACGACAACCGCGATCAGCAAAAGGCCGGGAAGGCCGATATTGTTCAACATGTCATTCTCCTATCGTCAGGGCGGCTGCCGCAGGGCACCACCGAAAAAGTCGGGTTTGTTCTACGCAGGGCGCTGCGCCGGGGAAAGGGACAAACCGGGCTTGCTGCGGCAATTGCCCCCTGATTTCGCCCGCCATCTGACCCGCACGCCTTCAACTGACAGGTTTATGTCAGTTGTACCCTGCTAGGTCCAGCCCACTGACACGCAAAACAGGAGATACCCATGCGGAACCCATCCCCCTCAACCACCTCAGTGGCCGAAATCGTCACCTTCCGCCTGACCCCGGACACATCCTCGGGTGACTTCATCACCGCCGCCAAAAACACCGACCCCTTCCTGCGCGCCACCGGTCAGGTGCTGTCACGCACCTTGTCCTGCGATGCGGATGGCCTGTGGACCGACCATATCACCTGGAGGTCGATGCAAGCCGCACAGGACAGTGCGGCCAAGGCGATGCAACATCCCGATTTCGCGCCCTTCCTGTCGATGATCGCACCACAGGACATGACGATGCGCCACGCCCCGGTCCTGATGCAGATGGACTAGCCACACGCGCCATGGCAGAGTCGCGCCCATGCGCCGCACTGACCGCCTGTTCGACATCATCCANATCCTGCGCGACGGCAACCTGCACCGCGCGCAGGACATCGCTGCCCANCTAGAGGTCTCGGTCCGCACCATCTACCGCGACATGGACACGCTGGTGGCCTCGGGCGTGCCGGTGATGGGCGAACGCGGGGTTGGCTATATGGCGACCCAGGCGATCACCCTGCCCCCGCTGNCCCTGACCAGCGCCGAACTTGAGGCGCTGAACCTTGGTATGGCCATCGTCGCCGAGGCCGCCGACCCCGATCTGAANTCNGCCGCTTTGTCGCTTGCGGNCAAGATCGACGCCGTGCTGCCCAGCCANACCATTGCCGAGGCCGATACCTGGAAATTCGCCGTCTACCCCTTTGCCAACGCGGCGCGCGGCTTTTCCCACATGGCCACCCTGCGTTCGGCAATCAAAACCCGGCAGAAACTGCACCTGACCTATCGCCGTATCGACGACACCCTGACCAACCGCACCATCCGCCCACTGCATATGGAATATTGGGGCCGGGTCTGGACCCTGACCGCCTGGTGTGAACTGCGCCATGATTTCCGGGTATTCCGCGTCGACCTTATAGTAGAGGCCCGCGCCCTGCCCGAACTCTTCGTGGATGAGCCCGGCAAATGCCTGTCAGACTACCTGACACCGCAAAGCAAATAACCCACGTCCCGCTTTTTCTTGTTGATAAATACTCGCGCCGCAGGCATGGCGCATCGCGCCATTCCCCCTAACTCAAGCTGGAAACACAAAACACCGGTCCCGCCGTACGGTCAGCCACATGCGCCGCCCCTCGCCCGGTAAAAACACATTCGGCACCGTGGCTTTCAGCACCGAACCGTCATGATCCATGGTAAACTCAACCAGGCTTTCATGCCCCATGAACCGTGCCCGTTTGACGATACCCGGGGCCGCCACGCCATCGGTGGGCGTCGGCAATGGCCCCGATCCGTGGCGGTCAAAGTCCAGCCGCACATGCTGGGGACGAAACACGATGTCCACCTCGGTGCCATCGGCAATACCCGGCGCCAGAAAGCGGCCAAACGGGGTTTCGGCCAGCGCGCCGTTCACCTGGGCGCGCAACACATTGGCATCACTGAAAAACAACACCGCCGCGCGGTCAATCGGGCGGGTATAGACATTATAGGGCGCGCCCTGCTGCACGATCTTGCCGTCGCGCATCAGCGCGATTTCATCGGCCATGCGCATCGCCTCTTCAGGTTCATGCGTCACCAGCAGAACGGCGGTGTCTTCGTCTTTTAGCAGGCTCAGCGTCTCGTCGCGGATGCCGTCGCGCAGCCGGTTGTCGAGACCGGAAAACGGCTCGTCCATCAGCATGATCCTGGGGCGCGGCGCCAGAGATCGCGCCAGCGCCACACGCTGTTGTTCGCCGCCCGACAATTGATGCGGATAGCCGTCGATGAATTTCAACAGCCCGACCCGATCCAGCAATTCCCGGATCCGGTCGCGTTTGCTGTCTTTTGGTCCTGTCAGGCCAAAGCCCACATTGTCGGCCACGCTAAGGTGCGGAAACAGGGCAAAGTCCTGAAACATCAGCCCGATTTCGCGCCGCTCGGGCGGGACGCGGTAAACTGTATCGCAGATCAGACGACCATCGACATAGATCTCGCCGCTATCCTGCATCTCGACCCCGGCGATCATCCGCAGGGTGGTGGATTTGCCGCAGCCGGACGGCCCCAGCAGGCAGGTGACCTGCCCCGCGTTGATCGACAAAGACACGTCATCCACCACCGCACGTCCATCATAGTGGCGGATCAGGTGGCGAATCTCCAGCCGGGGGGGGCGTGACTGTAACGTTTCTGACTGCACCGGTTTGGGCTGCACGATAGGGCCTCATTGCCATTGCCCGATTAAATTCATCGGGTATCAAGCGCAAATATCAACCCCGTTGCTTGGGTGCAAGGCTTCAGCAGCAGCCAGACCTCGCCTCAGCCGGGGAATAACAGGCGTCGCAAACAGGTTATTATCGCTGTCGGCGGCAAATGGGCCGTTATGGGCGGCAAAATCACCAGCAACGTCGAAATGCAGGGCAAAGCGGGTGTCCAGCAACATCCGCCAGTTGTTGCCGCTGACAGATCAGGTCGTCCGCATCGCGACAAGCTTGAAATGCGAACAGCGCATCACGGCTGCGTCAGATCGAATTCGGCACTGTGGTGCACACGGCCATTCACCTGCACCGCAATCCAATGCGATCCGGGAAACAGCCGAAAGGTCGTCGCGTCCCCTTTCAGCCGGTGGGCTTTGCGCATCATCAGCGGTTGTTTCGCCTGTACCACAGCCTTTTTCAGCTTGAACACTTTGGGCCGCTCTGACCCGTCCGCCTTGCGGAACCAGATCACGTAATCCACCAGAACCGGGGTATTGTGGGACGCCTGAACGATGCATTCGAACTCCAGCATTCCGCCAATCTGCACCGGGCTGGGTTTGACCGTGATGGTACAGGCCATGTCAGCGTCCGGGTCATATCCCAGCATCTTCAACGCCCGGGGATGCCCTGATTTGACCAGCCCGCGCAGGGCGTGGTTGGTCATCCAGTCCAGCTCTTTACCGCTTTGCGCCGATTGATCGGCCCAGTTGTCCAGCCTGTCCATGGCCAGATCGGGGTCTTTCTTGGTGATGTCATTCAGGTGATTGGCGACAGAGCGGGTGACAAAGCGCGTCGGGTCGCCGTGCAGCCTGTCCAGCAAGTCCAAGGGCTGATCCAGCTGCAGATCCACCCCCTGCCCCCAAGGCAGACGCGGGCGCGTGCCTTCGCTGACCAGACGGCGCACGTGATAGCTGGGGTGTTGCGCCCAGTCCTGCATTCGGGTCAATACCAGGTCTGGCCAGCGGTTCAGAAACGGGCGGATCGCCCATTCCATCGAAAACCGCTGAGTGATCTCTGCCAGCAGGTCCAGCGACAGATCCGGGTGGTTTTCCAACCCCGCTGCCACCACGTATTCGCCCAAAGGGGCAAAGATGAAATCGCCAAAGTCATTATCCTTCAGCGTCGGATCCAGCGGCGCTGGCATCGCAGCGCGCAGCACCGGGGCTGTGTCTGGCAAGGGCCCTGGCAGAGACGTGGCCAGACAGTCGGCGATCCAGTGGATACGCGCCTTTAGTTCCAGATCTGACAGGCGGGCCATCACCCGCGATTCAAATGCTTTGGGGTCAAAGCCGGGATCAGCCGCCCCCAAAAGGCCCGCCAGATAGCGGACCTTTTCAGCGTTAAACAGCTGGTCTTTCAGGGAATATCCAGTTGCCATCTTACATTGTCAGGTTAACGCCGCCGCCATCCAGCAGCAGGTTCTGGCCAACGATAAACCCAGCGTGCTGCGAACACAGGAACGCACAAGCCGCGCCGAATTCTTCCCGCGTGCCAAAGCGATTGGCCGGAGTCGTCGCCGCATGCTCGGCCCGTGCTTCGGCCTGGGTGATGCCCCGGGCCTTGGCCACGCTGGCATGCAGCGCATCGGCGCGGNCGGTGNCATGAATGCCCGGCAACAGGTTGTTGACGGTAACGCCACTGGCCGCGATTTGCCGCGACATTCCCGCNACATACCCGGTCAGCCCGGTGCGCGCTGCGGTGGACAGGCCCAGCATCGGCAGCGGCGCGCGCACGGCCTGGCTGGTGATATTCACCACCCGGCCCCAGCCGCGATCCATCATACCGGGCACCATCCCTTTGATCAGCGCGATCGGGGTCAGCATGTTGGCATCCAGCGCCTTGATGAAATCCTCGCGCTCCCAATCGGTCCACATGCTCGGCGGTGGGCCGCCCGCGTTATTCACCAGAATGTCCGCATCCCCAGCAGCCTGCAACACAGCCGCCTGCCCTTCTGGCGTGGTGATATCGGTGGCCACGGTCACCACATCAACGCCATGCGCGTCGCGGATTGCCTGCGCGCTGGCCTCTAGTGCGTCGACGCCACGGGCGTTCATCACCAGATTCACCCCCTCTGCGGCCAGAGCTTCGGCACAGCCCAACCCCAGCCCCTTGGAACTGGCGCAGACCAATGCACGCTTTCCGGCAATTCCTAAATCCATATCTCGTACCCCTGTTATTGCTTGCGTTGACTTGGGATTAACACCGGCTGTGGCAACAATGCCAGCAATTCACCGGGGTTTTGGCCCAGATGCGCCACAATCTTGGGCCAAATCTGCTTGTGAAGTTGCGGAACAGGCCCCAGATTAATGGCAGAACAAAAAGCAGATAGTTTTGTGACCACACTTACCGGACCCATTCAGAACATTCCCGTTTACCGTGCCGGGGCATTTTGCGTCAGCGATGGCGCCAATCTTGGTGACGGCATATCGCACATGGATGATATGGTACCGGATGACGTGTATAATCTGGAACCAGATGCCACCCGCCAGCGCCTGGCGTTGCGCACCAGTTCCGGCGGTAATTTCCATATCGCCGAAGGAACCGAGCTGGGCACCCCCGGCGCCGCATTACATCTTGATTGCACGATGAAGCTGATGCCGCATGACGGCACCACCACCGAGGCGCTGGTTCTGGTCGAAGTGGACCAGGAAGGTAATATCGCCGATATCTATCTGCTGCCGCTGGCGCAGTTGTTGCCCAAAACCGATTACACACTGGTCGGCATCGACCGGCACAGCGCGCGCCGGAAATTCGCGCAGGTGGCCTGTGTGTCCTTTACCCGGGGCACCCATATCACGCTGGGGTCAGGCGCGCAGGTCAAGATTGAGGATTTGCAGATTGGCGACAAGGTTCTGACCCGCGACGACGGCGTGCAGGCCGTGCGCTGGATTGGTCAAAGCACGGTGCGGGCGCATGGGGATTTCGCCCCGATTGTGATCCGGTCCGGGGCATTGAACAATGCGGGCGATCTGGTGGTCAGCCCCGATCACCGCCTGTTTGTCTATCAGCGCAGCGATCAGATCGGTGCCGGGCAATCGGAACTGCTGGTCAAGGCACGGCATCTGGTGAATGGTGACTCTGTGTTTGTGCAGGAAGGCGGGTTTGTGGAATATTTCCAGATCCTGTTCGACAGCCATCACATCATTTACGCCGAAGGCATTGCCGCAGAATCGATGCTGGTCGATCCGCGCACTCGCCCCGCCCTGCCGCCGGAATTGCTGGAAAAGCTGGGCGCCATCCTGCCCGGGCACAGCACCCGGGATGCTCACGGGCTGGACGTACAAAAAGCCTTGCTGGATCGCCCTGACGCCATCGACCTGCTGCGCCGCGCCTCGCTGCGCTGATCGCAGGATCGCCCGCAGACGGGCCGGTCAACCGGTTCTATTTGCGCATTGGCTGTTCTCGTGATCAATCTTGGTCAACACCAGACCTGGATCACCTGACGGATGACTGACCAACCAGATTATACCGGCACCTCTGTTCCCTCGCAGGAAGGCACAGACCTGTTGCGCGGGACCGGGCAGTTCACGGCGGATGTGTCACTGGAAAACGCGCTGGTGCTGCATCTGCTGCGCAGCCCCGTGGCCGCAGGGCGGATCAGGGGGTTGGATATTTCCGCTGCCCGCAACGCCCCGGGGGTGCACGCGGTGCATATCGGGGCGGATGTGGCCGCTTTGGGGGCTTTGCCGGTGAATCCTGTACTGGACATGGCGCGACAGCCCGATTTCCCAATCCTTGCCCAAGGCCATGTGCAGGCCATTGGCCAACCGGTGGCGGCCATTCTGGCAGACAGCAGCAATGCCGCCGCTGATTCCGCAGAGCTGATCGATCTTGATGTTGATAGTAACGGCGCGACTGATATCGGCGCGGAACCACTGGCGAAAAAACGCTGGCAGGCCGGGGATGTCACGACCGCCTTTGCCTCTGCCGCCCAAGTGGTCAGGACCTCAGTCCAGCATCCTGTTCTGGCCCCATCCCCGATGGAGCCACGCGCAATTGCGGTGCGCTA
>JGI24025J20009_10001445_pt1 | contig 17891 bp, 15 predicted proteins | sample Cruoilmetagenom3_FD_20009 | JGI IMG/M metagenome (IMG submission 20009) | reverse complement strand
TTTTTCTCATTAAATCATGACCTCCTATTAATAATTTTTAAACACTATTAAATTTTCATAAACTGTACATTTAGCTTACCTTCTAACTTACAAAACATATTTTATCTAAGCTTTATCTTTCACCTCCTTTTTAATTTTACAGTTCAGGTACTTTAAATGAGAGTTCACCACTTCTCATTTTCTCAAGAACTATATTCATTTTATTCCTAATATCTTCGGGTACATTATTTATATAATCAGGATCCTTATCTGCAAAATCAACATACCCATCTTTAAAACCAACTATTTCTGCAATTCCAAAAGTTAATTTTCCTTCTACTGCCAACTTTACCCGCTCATATACAGCCCTTTTTTGATTAAGCACACCACAACCTAGGATTGTTCCAGGAGCCAGTTTATATTCATTACTATCAAAATAGACTACGTATCTTCCTCGTTCTTTAGCTGCACTAATAGTTCCTTGATTAGCCCCACCAGCAACAGCGGCAATAACATCCACACCGGCATCCATCATACTATTAGCAAGGGCCGCAGCTTTATTAGCATCATACCAATTACCAACTACTCTATAATCAAGACTAATATTTGTATCAACCGCTTTGAACCCTTTTTCAAAACCGGGTTTAATCATCTTATCCATTGCTGGATACTGTTGACCTACAATCATCCCTGCCTTAAGCTCTGAGGTAGCCCCCGACATAGTGCTCTTTGTAATTAAACCTCCAAGATAACCAACAATATATCCTTGCTCAACCTGGTTATAAAGCATTGAGTGAATTTGTGGGTTTCCTGAAAGAATACCATCAACACAAAGGAATTTTTGTCCTGNAAAATTTTTAGCTACATCAGCACAAATAAAGGGCAGAGACGGATTAGAAGTAACAAGCAAATCATATTCTCCTGTNGCCACNAANGAAGTTACTTTTTCTGGCCACTCNGCTTGATTAAATCCACCTTCAACCACTTTTAAACTTGCATTACTATATTCTTCTACTGCNTTTGTGGCACCTTCAACCATCTGCTCATATAAAGGGCTNCCCGCAGTAACCCCGGGGACAAATACAGCCACTTTAAATTGATTTGCTGCTTGTACACTGCCCATAAAAATTAACAAAGAAAGCAAAAGGGACATTACTATTACTCTTATTAAAAATAATCTTATACTTTTTCTCATTAAATCATGACCTCCTATTAATAATTTTTAAACACTATTAAATTTTCATAAACTGTACATTTAGCTTACCTTTTGACTTATAAAACATTTATTAAGTAAGCTTTATTCTCACCCCCTTTTTAATTTTAATTAAAATTAAAGTAAGTAATTTTTATTTATGTATATTTTAATTATCAACTATACCCAAAAAAAGATCTTTATTTCTTTGGTATAGTTCCTGATATATTTTAAGTAATTTATTATATCTAGAATGCTTTTCATAATCTGGATAAAATATTTTTTTTATCTTTACAATTTCCTTGCTTATTTCTAAAATATCTTTTCCGTAAACGTATGACATTGCAAATATAACTGTCCCTAAAAGCTCCGATTCATTCACATAAGGTATTTCAATTTTTTCACCAAGAACATCGGCTTTTATCTGATTCCAAATTGGATTCAAAATTTGCCCCCCTGTAGCTCTTATTTTTTTTATTTCACCAGCATTGTCTTTCATTTTATTTACTATTTCAGCTATTCCAAAAGCAACCCCTTCCATTATAGATATCAAACAATCATATTGATTCGTATTTAGATTTAATCCAAAAAATACTCCGCGTGCATTTGCATCCCAATGAGGACTTCTTTCTCCATTTAAATAAGGTAAAAAAATAAGATTTGTAGGTCGTTTTATTTTCTCTAACTTTTCTAAATCGGGGTAGATAAAATTATCATTACCACTTATTTGAGAGCAGAACCAATCAACAGCTTTTCCGGTAGTACTCATTATTCCGCTTACCTTCCAAAATCCAGGGATAAAAAACGGTGTTTTCATAAGCCCATTACATTTTATATCTTTATTTGTACAAAGATTTATTCCTTGAGAAGTACCACCTCTATCACATAAATAACCATCTTCAATAGTCCCTGTGCCAACTAAAGCTGCTGCAAAATCAGCAGCTCCTGCCACAACAGCTAAATTTGAGGAGAAACCCAGGTCAATAGCAATATCTGGAAGAACATCAGCTATTTTTGTGCCAGTAGAAATAAATTCCGGCAATAAAAAATAATCTTTTAATCCAACATTTACCATAATTTTATCATTATACCAACAGGGCCGAAAGCCGGGAGTATTAAAAGACATATTAACAATTCTTCCTGTTAAATTCATACATATATAATCCCAGGGTTGCAATAGGTAAGCAGGTTTTTTAATTTTATCTTTTAACCATACTAATTTTGAAATTACCGTTGCGCTTTGTCCGTCAATACCCATTTCTGAAATTAGCTTAAAATACTCTTTACCGCGATTATCAAGCCAGGTAATTGCCTTATGAGCAATCTGCCTATTTTTATATATTGAAATGATTGTAGGCCCCTGACCGGTTATACTTAAAGCAATAATTTTCTTTTTTAAATTAACCGGTATTTTTAAAATAGCTTTTTTGGTTACTTCCCACCAAATGCTCGGATCGATTTCATAATGGCCATTAGCTATTTTTTCTATACATTTTTCTTTTAAAATAGCTTTGAGTTCTCCTCTTTTAGTAAAAATAGCTATTTTTATATTAGTTGTCCCTATATCTATGGCCATAAATAATTCTGATGACACTTTATAATATCCTTTATTATTAATATTTTTTAACTAAAAAATAAACAGAAATAATTAGGAATTTAATATTTCAACTGCTTCTTCAATAGATACCCCATTATGAATAATATCACTTAAGGCAGCAGTAATTTTGCCGGGATTCGAATAACCCCAAATATTTCTACCAATTGCTACGCCAGATGCCCCCAAATCAATGGCTTCTTTCACCATTTTTAGAAGAACAACAGGATCATCTGATTTTGTCCCACCTAATACAACTACAGGTCTAAAAACGCCTCTTATCATATTCTTAAAACTATCCGCATCTTTTGTATATTCTGTTTTAATAATATCTGCACCAAGTTCAACTCCAATTCTCGCCGATAACGCTATATTTTCAGGTGTGTGGAGCTCTTTTTTTATAAATCCACCAGGAATCATTTCAGCCAATACTGGAACTTTCCACTTATGAGCATCTGCTACAATTTCAGCAAGATAATTTAAAGTGTGACTTTCATCATTTGTGCCAGGAAGTCCCATGCAAGCAACTGCATCTGCGCCTAATGTTAAGGCATCTTCCACGCTAAATAATTGNTTATAAGATTTNTTTCCCTCTCTTATAAAAGAAACGCCTCCATCTATTCTAAGGATAATTCCTTTATCCTTTAAAATATTCCAAAAGTTTTTTACAATCCCAAAGGTAGTAAGAAATGCATCTGCTCCATTTGCAACAATACTCTCTAAAGTTTTTTTAGTATCAATTAGTTCAGGTAATACATTCATCACACTACCATGATCTATAGCTACAATTAAACTTCTTTTATCTTCTTTGAAAATTCTATACATTCTTTTCATAGTAAACACTTCCATTACTTCTCTCCTTTTTAATATTAAAATGTTACGATAGTACGTTGATTTTGACCTTTGGGAACCAAAGATAATTCTTCTGAAATTTCTTCTAAGCTAATAGTCTTAGTTATTAAAGATTTTAAATCGATTAAAGAATTAGATATAATTGCAGCTCCTTCTCTAAAATCTTCAATTGTCCGTCCTTCTGTCCCAGTTATTATAGCTTCACTATAATGAAGTTTATTCCAATCTATAACAATATTTTTATTGGGATGCATAGATGTATATAGAACTACGGTTCCTCTCTTTCTTATATATTCCAAGGCCTTATTTGCCACTGTGAGAACTTGTGCAGTTATAATAACAGCGTCAAAACCTAAGCCACTATTTATCTTCTTTNAAANTTCAGGTACTTCGCTTGAATTAATAACAGNAAATCCTAATTTTTTAGCAAAATTTCTTCTTTCAAGGTTANGATCACTAAGTACTACTTTCGCGCCCTTTAATCGGGCTACTAAGGCATTTAGGATACCCATTGTGCCCGCGCCTATTATAAGAACATTACTACCCATTGAAAGAGAAGCCTTTTTAATACAATGAATACAACAAGAAAGTGGTTCGCATAATGCAGCTTCATTAAAATTAATATCTTTAAAAATGGGAAAAACTTGTTTTCTTTGGGCAATAATGTATTCGGAAAAACCACCGGCGATGAGATAAATATTATCAATTTTTTTGGTTTCTCTTGAATTAATACAAAGATTATCTAAGCCATTAATGCAATAATAACAATGTCCACATCGATTAATAGTATCAACGGCAACTTTTGTTCCAATTTCAATATCTTTAATTTTATTCCCAACCTCAATTACCTCTCCAGAAACTTCATGGCCACCTATTACCGGGAATAGAACATTAACATCCCCATTATAGATGCGTCTATCTGTAGTGCAAATTCCACAAGCTTTAACCTTAATAAGTACTTCTTCAGGCCCGACAGCAGGAAAATTTAAATCCTTAAAAACAAATTCGCCAGGCTTAGTAATTATAAATACTTTACTTTTAAACACATTAACTTCCTCCAAATTTATTCATCTATTTTTTCAATTGTTGTTTCTGCTCTTTTTATCTCATATAATATACTATTACTTAAATAACATATTTTATTTAATTGGTTTTCAATAAACACATCTACTATTTCCTTAACTATTTTTATTTAATTTCCAAATTAGTTTAAATTTTTATTAAGAAATACCTTAGCATCAACCACTATTGCGCCTTTTTCGTAAACTATTATCGGATTCAAATCAATCTCCGTTATTACTGAATAATCCAAAGCTAACTTTGAAACTCTCATAATAATCTTACTAATTGCATTTACATCTCGTCTTGGTTGTCCACGGTAACCTTGTAACATCTTTATTCCTTCTGTTTCAGTAAGCATCTCATCAATATCATTCCTATCAACCGGGCAAACCCTAAAGGAAACATCTTTTAAAATTTCTACAAAAATACCACCTAAACCAAACATAACTGTTGGACCAAACTGCGGGTCTCTAATCATACCCACAATAACTTCTACCCCTTTCGGTGCTTGCTTATACAGAAGTATACCATCAATTTTCGCATCAGGTCTTTTCTCTCTAACTTGACTAATAATATTCTTATATGCTTTTTTAATTTGTAGAGAATTAATAATATTCATCGCAACTCCACCTAAATTCGACTTATGAATAATGTCAGGCGAAATGATCTTCATTACTAAAGGGAAACCTAATTTTTCTCCAGCCTCTGTGGCTTCTTTTTCGGAATAAGCTACCAAATATTTAGGAACGGAAATTCCATACCCTGAAAGCAAACTGTATGATTCCGCTTCTGTAAGATTTCGCTTTTCCCTTATAGCTAACTTAAGGATGGGGTTCATAATATCTCCTCCTTAAACGTCTCATCCGTTACTTTACCAAAACCTGCTTCAAAAGCATTAAAATTAATCTCAACAGTCTTTGGTGGAACTCTATCTTGAATAGCTTTTTTTAAAATTTTACACGGAACAGGATTTTTTTTACAAGCTGACAAAGCTCCAAGCATAACTACGTTCATAGCCTTTGCTGTTCCAGCTTCAATAGCGATCCTAGTAGCATCTAAAGTAATTATATTTGTCTTTAATTTTTTAAAAGAATCAACTATATCTGAAATGGAAGGGTATTTTGCTTGACCAGTCTTAACATCAACAGATTCATATTTCCTGGTATTCATTATTACTATACCACCTGGTGCAATATAAGTTAAACCAATTCTTAATGTTTCTAAAGGTTCTAATCCCAATATAATATCTGCCTTATTTTCAGGTACAAGAGGACTATAAACATCTAAGCCAATCTTAATGTGTGAAGCCACAGATCCCCCTCTCATAGATGCCCCAAAGGTTTCACCTAATCTAACTTTTATATTATTATCTCCATTAGTTACAGAATCACGAATGGCTGCATCTGCAAATATATGAGATGCTAAAATACTTCCTTGGCCACCAACTCCTGTAATAATTAAGTTAAACATAATTTTTTTCCTCCTTTAAACTTATTGCACCAAATGGACATACTTGAATGCATAATCCACAATCTACACACAATAAAGTATCAATACCGGCAACTTTGTTTTCACCATCAAAAGTAATTGCTGGGCAGCCAAGACTCAAACATTGTTTACATCCGCTACATTTATCTTTATCTATAAAAGTCTTTGGATTTTTAAGTTTCTTTCTTCTTTGAACCTGTAGTGCACACTCACGCTGTAGAACAACTACCGAAGGCCCTTTAAAATCAAGAGCTTCTCGGATTGCTTGAGTAGATTCTTCTATTTTGTAGGGATCTACCACTTTAATAAAGCTAACTCCTATTGCCTCCGCAATTTTTGGAATATTCAAAGCTTCTATTTTTTCCCCCATTGTGTTCATACCGGTAGTTGGGCTTAATTGATGGCCGGTCATGCAGGTCCAGGAGTTATCTAATATCAAATAAGTGATATCTGCTTTTGTACATACAGCATTTACCACCGATGGAAGAGCGGCATGGAAAAAAGTTGAATCTCCAACAACTGCCAGAATTTTTCCATCTTTATATCCTACTTGTGATTGACCAATTGCCATTCCAATTCCGCTTCCCATAACATATATGGTATCCAATATCTCATAAGGAGAAGATATAGAATAAGCTTTAGAATTATCATTAGTAGGATTTATCTTATGAGAAAAAACTCCATACCCACCTTGTTCGTAACATCCAATATCCCCATTAACAATATGTACACCTTCTAAACCTTGAAGGGCTTTCTTTGTAGCCCAATAAGTTCCAAGATGCGGACATCCTGCACACAAAGTAGATGACCGGGGAGATATCTTTTTTTGAATTTCTTTTTTTATATTAATCCTTTCATAGTTTTGCTTAATTGGTAATCCTATCGCTTTACTTATTCCTTTTTTTACACAATCAACATTTAGTTCTCCATAAGGATTTAAAATTTGCTTTCTTTCTTTTCCAAAAATTTCAATCTCAGGAAAAGTTTCCTGAGCAAAAGAACGTACTTGCCTTTCTATTACTGGATCGCCCTCTTCTATTACAATAAGCTTTTTTAAACCCTTTAAAAATTCTCTTAATTTGATTTCTGGAAGGGGATTTGCGAATCCCAATTTCAAAAAAGCCAATTTACCTTTTAACGCTAATTCATCTATAGCCTCTACCGCATAAGAAAATCCCAATCCTGAAGCGATAACACCAATGTTTGCATCTTTAGGGAAACTAATTGTATTAAATTTTGACTTCTCTACTATCTGTTTGGCTTTTTCTATTTGTAGAAGTTGCCATTTATGTTTGCTTACCGGACCCGGTGGTCCATATACATTCCATCTATATTGTACTTTCCAATGCTTATTAAAACCAAATCCTTTTATTGGTTTTTTTATCTTTCCAAGAATAACGTCACCACTAGCGTGAGACAATCTAGTTACTGACCGTAAAAATATAGGAAGTTCTAAGGCCTCAGAAAGTTCGAACGCTTCTATAGTCATTTCTTTGGCTTCCTGCTGATCAGCAGGTTCTAAACAAGGAATTTCAGCATAGAATGCAGCAAATCTGCTATCCTGCTCATTAGATGAATAATGAGCACCGGGATCATCAGCAACTACTATTACCATACCTCCCTTTACCCCGGTATAAGGTAAAGTCATAAAATTATCCATTGCCACATTGAGTCCTGCACCTTTCATAACTACTAATGAACGAGCACCGATTAAGGATGCTCCGGCTGCAACATCAAAAGCAACCTTTTCATTAATACTCCATTCCACATAATAAGAAAATTTTTTTGCAATCTCAGCTAAAGTTTCTCCTACTTCTGATGAAGGGGTCCCTGGATAAGCAGCAACCATTTCTACGCCTGCTTCAATAGCCCCCCTTGCAATTGCTTCGTTTCCCATAAGTAAAACTTTTTCATTTATCCTATTTAAAGCTACAATATTCACTTTTTTGCCTCCAATTTTAATTATATTTTTGAAGAATTTTTTTATATTTAATTAACGCAGAAATTGCCCTCATCGCCCTTTCAGGAGTAGGAAAAGTAGGCACACCTACCTGATGTAACTGAAGTACTTCTTCTTTTTGAATGTCTCCTCCGCCTATANAACACGCAATAATTTCTTGGGAAATTTCATTCTTCATTCTTTTTGCAAAATCTGCTGTATTTGAAATGGGATCTCCAAATATAAGCAGTATTACGTCTATATAATCAACGTCTTTAAGCCTTTTCACAACCTCATAATATCGCTCTGCATTAGTGTCACCAGTAAGATCCAAAGGATTTCCAATTATACAGTATGGAGGAAGTATATTAGATAAAGCGGTTTTGGTTTCTTCTTTTAACTTTACAATATCAACACTATTCCTTTCGGCAATATCTGTAGCTAATATGCCGCTACCTCCTGAGCTGGTTATTATTAGACAACGATTCCCTTTAGGACCTTTACATAATGATAAAATTTTACTGAAATCATATAATTCATAAACCGTATCTGCCTTGATAATGCCCACCTGTTTACAAGCTGCATCAAAAATTTTATAATCACCAGCAATGGACTTAGTATGAGATTGTGCGGCTATACTACCTTTTTTAGTACGCCCCGGCCTTATTACTACTATAGGTTTTTTACTTACAACATTCCTGCTGACCTTCATAAAAGTTTGGCCATTCTTAACCCCTTCAAGATATATCCCTATAGCACTAGTTGATTGATCTGAGTAAAAATATTTTATTAATTCTATTTCATCAATATCACTTTTATTTCCCAAGCTTACAAAAGATGACAACCCTAAATTATCCTCTTCTGCCCAACCAGCAAAGGCAGCTCCTATTGTTCCACTCTGAGAAATTATTGCCATATCACCTTTAGACTTCATTAAGGGCCAGGCTGCACATAAGTTATTGGGAGTATAAGTTATCCCCTGACAGTTAGGGCCAATAAATCTAATTCCATACTTTTTTGCTGTTTCAACAACAGAAGCTTCAAGATCATCATTGCCAGCCTCACGGAAACCTCCTGAAATAATAACTGCCCCTGAAACTCGTTTTTGGGCTGCTTCCTCTAAAATTACCGGAACAAACCTCGCCGGTACTACAATAACTATTAAATCAATCTCATCAACCGGTATTTCAAGTAAAGAGGGGTAACATCTTAGTCCTAATATTTCAGAACTCTTGGNATTAATCGGATAAATTTTTCCTTTAAAACCCCTATCAATAATATTCTTCATAATGATATGGCCAGTCTTTCCTGGATTACTAGACGCACCAACAATAGCTATTGATTTAGCTTTAAATATTTTATCCAGCTTATTAATTTTATTCACCTCCAATAATCATTTAGATTAAAATTGTAAATTTATTTCTTGTAAAAAAATATAATTTATAAAATTTCTATTAAATAAATATTTATATATCTAAACTACTTTAGTTTTAAATAGCATCTTACCTTATGCTCGGTTGAAACCTCTACAAAAGGCGGTTCAACTTCATAACATATCTTTTTTGCATAAGGACAACGTGTATTAAATCTGCATCCAATTGGAATATTTACAGGGCTTGTTATCTCCCCCTGAGAATGAATATTCCTAGGCTTAATTACTTCTTCTTCATTACTAATAACTGGAATAGAAGATAATAACATCATGGTATAAGGATGACTAGGATTTTTAAAGAAATCTTCTGTTTTAGCAATTTCGCAAATTCTTCCTAAGTACATAATCGCCACTCGATCAGCTACATTCCTCATTAAACTTAAATCGTGGGTTATAAAAAGATAACTAATGTGTAATTCTTCTTTAATTTTCATTAGTTTATTAATTATTTTCCCTTGAATTGAAACATCAAGGGCACTAGTAGGTTCATCTAGTATAACAAGTTTTGGTTTGGTTGCAAGGGCTCTAGCAATTGAAACAAGTTGCTTTTCACCACCTCCCATTGAATGGGGATATTTATCTAAATAACTAGAAGGTAATTCAACCATTTCTAATAACTTAATTATTGATCTCTCTACATTCTTTGAAGAACTAATTCTATGAATTTTTAGAGGCCTTTCTAGTATGTAACGAATATTTCTTCTTGGGTTTAATGAAGTGCTAGGATCCTGAAATACAATTTGTAATTCTCCTTTAATTGACAAAGATCTTTTCTTATGCTTTGTTGTAATTTCTTCTCCACAAAAAAATATTTTACCAAAAGTTGGCTTATACATACATACCCATAATAGTATATGCTACTGTACTTTTACCAGAGCCAGATTCACCTACCAATCCTAATATTTCGCCCTTATGTATGCTAAAAGTCACTCCGTCTACTGCTTTGAGAAAAACTATATCTTTAGTTAAAGATTTTTTTGTAACTAAAAAATATTTTTTAAGTTCCCTCACTTCAAGTAAATTATTCGTTTCCATTATATCTCTCTTCTTCGTAATTTTTATATAAAAAACAAGCTACTTCATGTTTAGATTCTACTTTAAATAATGGCGGTTTTTTTGTAAAACATATGGGCAACGCTCTAGAGCATCGAGGGGAAAAACGACATCCTAAAGGTGGATTTAGATAATTTGGAATATGTCCTGGTATACCATCTGCGAAACCTCCACCACTTAATTTTGGTACAGAAGCTAAAAGTCCTTGGCTATAAGGGTGGAGAGGATTTTTATAAAACGATTCAGTTTTAGATATTTCAACAATTGTACCAGCATACATAACATATATTCTATCTGTCATCCCCCGTGTAATTCCCAAAGAATGAGTTATAAGAATCAAAGAAGTTTTTCTTCTTTCCACTAATTCACTGATTAAATCAAGAATCTGTGCTTGAATAGTTACATCAAGCGAGGTAGTTGGCTCATCAGCAATTAACAAAACAGGATCACAAGAAACAGCCAAAGCAATACAAATTCTCTGCCTCATACCACCACTTAATTGAAAAGGATAATTGATCATTATTCGTTCTGGGTCAGGTAGTGATACATCTTTTAAAATCTTTATCGATTTTTCATAAATTTTATTCTTGTGGTTTTCTTTTCTATTTAAATTACGAATAACATCGTTGATTTGTGTGCCTATTGTAAAAACAGGATTTAATGATGCTGTAGGATCTTGAAAAATCATTACTGCTTTTTTTCTAAGATATTTATTTATTTCATTTTGATTCATTCCTAATACATCTTTCTCTTGAAAAAATATTTTTCCATTAGGTACGACAGCTTGAGATGGTAAAAGGCGCATTATAGTTTTCATTGTAGTAGTTTTCCCACAGCCTGTTTCTCCTATTAAACCAATCCTTTCTCCATAAGCCACTTTAAAATTTATATTATCTAATACATTAAGAAAGCCCTCATATATCTTATAATGAACACTCAAACCTTTAATAGATAAAATTAACGAATCATTTTTCATATTCTTATACTTCCTCTGAACTAAGCATGTCTCGTACTCCATCACCTAATACATTAAAACCTAAAACTATGATAACTATTGCAAGACCTGGAAAAATAGCTTCCCACCATTGATTAGGTAAAAATTTTGAGCCTTCTGCAATCATTGTGCCTAGAGCTGGAGCAGGCGGTTGTTCGCCTAATCCTACAAAACTCAAAGAAGCAGTTAAAATAATTATCCATCCAAAATCCAGTGTCATTTTAGTAAAAATAGGTGAAATACAATTTGGTAATATTTCATAGAATAATATCCGAGAGGTACTTTCTCCAATCAATTCAACTGATCTAATATAAAATTCATTTCTTAATGAAGAAACCATACTGTAAACAATCCGGGTATACCAAGGCCAAAAAGCAATTGAAACAGCAATCATAGTATGAAAAAGATTTGGTTTAAGAACAGATGATATAGCTAAGGCTAAAATTAATGGGGGTAAGCCAAGAAAAATATCAGCTATTCTCATTATTATAGTATCTGCTAATTGACCACTATAGTAACCTGCAATAAGCCCTAAAATAGTACCAATTGGTACAACAATTGACAAAACCACAACTCCTGTAAATAAAGCAGGTCTAAACGCAAAAAGTATACGGCTAAATATATCTCTACCATAAATATCCGTACCGAAAAAATGATATTGTGAAGGTTGGGTGCTCCCCTTTAGTAAATCAATAAAAGGTCCAGCATGATCTGGATATGGAGCAATAAAGGGTGCAAAGCATGCAATAAAAATAATGCTAACCACAATGTACAGACCTACTACGGAAAGCTTTTTTTTAGAAAATTTATACCAATATTTACCGAAAATATTTTTGTATTGGATAACTTTATTTTGTTTAATCTTTGCTTTCATATCCACCTTCCTTAAACTGCCCTGAGACGAATTCGTGGGTCAAGAAATGATACGACTAAATCAGTAATAATATTCATAATTACAAAAATAATCCCCAATACAATAATTACCCCGGAAATAGCGTTTAAATCCTTTTGTAACATTACATTTATTCCATAGCGCGAAAGTCCTGGCCAATTAAATACCATTTCAACAAGAAAAGCATTCCCAAAAAGAACGGCAAAATCTAGCCCAAATACCGAAGTCGTAGGAATTAATGAAGGTTTTAATAGATATTTATACCAAATTGTTTTTTTAGGTATCCCATACGACTCATGTGCAAGTATATAATCTTTAGATACATTATCAAGTATAGATGATCGTGTAATTCTAGCCTCCTGAGATAGACCACCCAATGCTAAGGAAAATGCTGGAAGAATTATATGCCTTAACGCATCAAAAAAAATACTAAAATTACCCTGTAATAAGCTGTCTACAGTAATTAAATTTGTAATTGGACTAGAAATTATTACATCCCTACTTAAACGCCCCATAGGGGGAAATATTGGCCATAAATAGCCAAAAAAAAGCATAAAAATGATTGCAAAAACAAACGAAGGGGTAACGACTCCAGTGTAAGAAAAAAGTCGTATAATATTGTCTACCCACGAATTATTATACTTAGCAGAAAGTATGCCTAGAATAATACCCCCTAAACCCATGATAATACCAGAGAAAATTGCTAGTTCTAATGTTGCAGGAAGAAATTCGATAATATCTTCCAAGACAGGACGTTTCGTATAAAGTGAAGTTCCAAGATCTCCTCTTAATACTCCCTTTAACCATAAAAAATATTGAATATGAATTGGCTTATCCAAATTCATTTCAACTCTTAATCTCTCTACTACCCATTGTGGAGCATTAGCGCCTAAAGCCATTCGCGCCGGATCACCCGGGATAATTCTTGATATTACAAAAATAAGTATTGAAAGTCCAATGATAACTATTATAGAATGAATTATTCTACGAAATATAAAATTTGTTATTTTCATTTATAATTCTAACCTATTTATTTAATTTAAGCGGGTAATAATACCCGCTTAAATTAAATATTTCTCTTTAATTTATTTTTCAGGAATTCTCTCTGGAAATACTTTTATATCACGCATATAAAGATTGTATCCTTGCACGGGGATAGAGTTGCCTCCAATCTTTACTCTTTGTGCAGTACCCCACTCAAGATAAGCTGATTGATATGCATGTTTTTCTAGAACATCAACTAGCCAAATTGAGGGACAAAGCTCAACTAGTTTCTCTTGTAAATTGTAATATTTTTCAATTCTTTCAGTCATATCTACAGTACTAAGAGCATCTGTAATCATTTCATCAATTTCTGAGCTTTGTAACCATTCCGTCTGTTCCCATGTACCACAACTATGCGAATGGTATCTAGATAATGGCGACCCGGCTTCACTGTAATGTGGAGCTACTGTTAAAATATTAGCTTGTGCAGTAGTTTCTGGCATAGTGACATCTGCAATCATCTTAGCCCAAGGTTGTTTAGCAATATTAACTTTTATTCCTATTTTTGCTGCGCAAGCCTTAAAAAGTAAGGCAATTTTATCTGCTGTTGTCCATTCAGCAGCATAACATACATCTATAGGAAATTGATCTAATTTTCCAAAATATTTTGATTTTTTCAACTCCTCCTTTGCTTTTTCAATATTTGTATTATATTGGAAAATATCTTTTTTATGACCTAATAATATTGAAGAAACTGGACCTTTAGGTTGGGTAGCTCCAGGGAAAACACCATTTATTAACATATTATAATCCATGGCATAAGCTAATGCACGTCGAATATGAATATCATCTGTAGGTGCTTTTTTATTATGTAATTGGATAGCGAGGAGACTTCCGGATGGAAATTTAGCTATATCTACACCTTCAATTTGAGCCATTGCCTTATAATTTTCTTCACTTTGCCATTGATCAGTTATTTCAAATTCGCGTCTGGCCATTAAGGTTCTAATTGTTACTGGCTCTTCAGTTCCTATTAAAACAAAACTATCTGGATTATTTTCCTCAAACCCCAACCAATAATCATCGAATTTTTCTGCAATCAAATGTTCAGCTAATTTCATTTCCTTCACTTTGTATGGACCGCTACCTGCGTCATTAGTTAAAAGCCATTCCCTACCATAATCACCATTTTCACCATAGTTCCCAGGTTTTTTAATATGAGCTATAATTTCCTGTTTATTGATAATATATAGATTTACTAAGGCATTAAGAAAAGGTCCAAAAGAGTTTTTCAATTTAAAAATAACCTGATATTTTCCCTCTGCCTTTATATCCTCAATAATAGGAGTAAAGAGATAAGCATAGCCTTCACCCATAGTCATTAACCTTTTTAAACTAAATACAACATCATCAGCGGTTAATTCATTTCCGTTATGAAACTTAACACCTTGACGAAGTTTAAACTTATACATTAGGCCATCTGATGATATTCCCCAACTCTCAGCTAAATGAGGGTGAACTGTTCCATTAGGTTCAGGGAAAACAAGACTATCATAAACATTGGCGTAAATTATTGAGCTAGAAAAATCTTGCCCTAAAGCTGGATCAAGTCTTGGTGGCCATACTTCATCAAATCTAACAATTTTTTCATTAATTTTTTGAGTAGCATCTACGGTAAAAGTGAAACTAAACATCACAACAATAATAAGTAGGGCTAGAAAAATATTAATATTCAGATTAAAATAACATTTTTTATCTTTCAACATAATTAATTCTCCTTTTATTTATTTTTTTACTAACCTTCTTAGCATTATATCTATATAAATCACCTCCTTTTCTAAATATTATTTTTCAATCATTAAAAAATATAGACGACCAAGGGCGTACTTTTTATATACTACCCTTCGGGTTAAAATAAACAATCGCTTGTCCAGTAATAATATCCATACATAAAGCTATGCGGCAAAAACACCGACCTAACAGTTATCCACCTTTCCCAGACTTCCACAATATCTAACTAATATATTTTCTTCATTCCATACAACATTACTTACAAATCTTTACATCAATCGAACTTTACCACATTGAACATTCAAGGTTATCGACTCTCCAGTTTTTCTTTCTAATTTACTAAATTTCTTTTCTCAATGGTAAACTTTGCTATAAAACTCAAACCCTTTTCGCTCTGATATTCCAATAATGCACAATCTGCTTTTCTTAGATCTTTTTACCTGGTAATAGCAGATTAAGTGTTGTTAAACAACAATATAACTATCTAAATGTCGTTGTTAAGTTAAACTTAAATTTAGCTTCCAATCACCTCCTGATTTTTACTTACCAGGACTTTTCAATCCAACTACAAAAATAAGGTTTAGAATAATCGCAATTATCACTGTTGCCCCAATAGGATTTCCTGCCATAAATTTTAAAAATTGAGGAAAAGTATCCGCTATCTCTGATGGCATAAGGGTTAGAAAAATTCCTGAAATAATAGCAATACCAGCAATGAGTTTTTTTGTTTCTGTTAGCTCCATTGACATCATCATCTGAATTCCCACTATTATAATTGATCCTAAAATCATAAACATAGCTCCGCCATATATTGCCCAGGGAATTACCGTAAATAATATAGCAACTTTGTAAACAAAACCAATTATTATCATACAGATACCACCAACAAATATTATACTTTTTGCGCCAACTCGAGACAAGGATAAAACTCCTAAATTTTGACTAAAAGATGTACAGGGAATATTTCCAAAAAGAGTAGTAATAAGTGAAGATAAGGTTTCAACAAATAATCCTCGATTAGTCCTCTCGCTTGTTAATTCTTGCCCTACCAAGCTAGCTGTAGCTTTATAACATCCTATAGTGTCTAAGACATTGCTAATTTCTGCTACAAAAAGAATTAGTAATACTGGGATAAGATCCCAATTAAAGGAAAGTGGCCTTCCCATATTTCCAGCAAAAACTTTTGTGAAAAATTTTGGTAGCATGAACCATGGTGCAGAAGCCACTTTTGTAAAATCAATCTTCCCCATAAAAGCAGCAACAATTGCGGCTATGACTATTCCCCAAAGAACACAGCCAAACCGTATAGTACCTTTAGGTATAAAGAGGGAAATTAACATTGGAACTAAGAGTGAAATTGCTGCTAATATTATATTAGAAGTATCAACTATAACTCCTTGTCCATAATTTGGGAAAATAAGATCGATAGCAGAAATTTTTGCTAAAACAACTGCCATAACAATAAATAATGGTCCTATAATTACAGGAGTTGCTAGATATGAAATGAAGCTCCCTATTATCCCTTTCTTAAATGGAATTACCAGAAATATTGTTACGAAACTAACAATGACAAGTCCTATCCACACAGGTATGGGACCAAATTCAAATATTGCAGGAATCATTGCTGCAGTAAATACAATATGTTGAGCTTGAGCTACCGGAAGTTTTAGAACTTTAGCTTGAATCGTAGTCTCAATTCCTGCTCCTATTATCATTATCATCATTAAATAAGCAACTATATCAATATCCCAATGAAATACACTAGCAAAAATAATTGGAGTAATTAGTGGCGCCATCATTAGTACAAATATATGTTGAAATCCATAAATAATATTTTCCCCCAATGATAATTTTTCATCTACCCCAATGATTAATGTTGTTAATTTTTCACTATTTTGATTTTTTTTCATATTCATGTTTATTCTCCTTTTAAATTATAATTTTCTTAAAATTTTTCTGGATGAATTACTAATTGAAACTTTACTTAATTTTCTTCTATTCTAAAACTAGTACTTTTCTCATTCTTTCACCACCTCTCAGCGGAAATAATACTTTTAAAAGTCTGAAACACTTTGTAAATGAGGATTAGCAACTCTTTTTAAAATATCATTCTCGACCATAGGAACTCCTATACAATATGGTTACTCCCCAAAAAGTACCCATACTTTACAAATAATATCAACTAATACTAACTAACATATTTAAATTATTTACTTATAGCACCTTGAAAACTTAATCAGCAAAAATGGCTAAAACCCTTTATTTTATTAGTGTTTTGTGCTATAATAAATAATAAAAACACTAACAATAAGGAGAGTTCCAATGTCCTTTCACCTAAATAACGCACAACAAATGGCCATCAATGATTCCCTATTATCACTAACTGAAAGAGAAAGAAAATATCTTATGAGCTCCTGGGCAGAAACATTTAGCAAGAAGATATTCCCTTTCATAAAGGAAGACCGGTTTAGCATATTATATAGTGATAATCCTACTTCCCGGCCTAATAATCCGGTAAATGTCTATTTCGACTCCTCATCTTAAGGGAGATATTTAACCAATCAGATGAAGAAGCCCTTAATTCTCTAATGTTTGATATCAGGTACCAACATGCTTTACATACCACCAGCTTCCAGGAA
>JGI24025J20009_10001443_pt1 | contig 17899 bp, 17 predicted proteins | sample Cruoilmetagenom3_FD_20009 | JGI IMG/M metagenome (IMG submission 20009) | reverse complement strand
TCCCCCAGCTTTCCATTGATTTGGATTTTTGGACCATTAAATGTGACAGTAATGGAAATAAGTTGCATGAAGATGCTTATCATGTCAGTGAATTAGATACCTCATTTAGTGTTGCTGTTGATTCCCAGGATAATATTATTATCGCGGGGATTACTAATCATAGTGGGAAGCTTGCCTATTACACCATTAAATATTCTCCAACTTTGTCAAAGATATGGGAAAAGGCTTTTAGTAATGGGTTTGAGGATGCAGGGTCATCGGTGGCAGTTGATTCAGAGAACAATATCATTGTGACTGGTGGAAGCAGGGATGATTCTTCCTTGAATTATGGCACGATAAAATATACTCCTGATGGGTCACAATTTCCCTCCTGGCCCAAGTTTTATGATAGTGGTGGTAAGGATGATGCTCGGGGTGTCGCCGTTGATTTAGATGACAATATTATTATGACGGGTGTATCCAATAGTGAATGGTATACCATAAAGTATGATAAAGATGGCAGTATGCTTTGGGCGGATAGGCTCTCAGGTATTAGGGGGGAGGCACGGGGTATTGCGGTGGATGGAGGAAACAATATCATTGTGACCGGCTACCGGGAAGATAAATCTATCCGGAGTTTTTATACCATTAAATATCGGGCGAATGGAGATATTCTCTGGTATTCATCATATACGGGATCTCCCCCAGTCGCAGATTTTACCTGGTCACAAAAAACCCAGTCACGTACCATTAAATTTTCGGATTCCTCAAGTGATGACCAGGGGCCACAGGGATTACAATCCTGGCAATGGGATTTTGGAGATGAAAAACAGCCATCCTATAAGAAGAATCCTGAACATAGCTATACCCGTGCAGGAACATATAATGTTACTCTCATTGTGACCGATATCGATGGCAACACAGATATGGTGTCACAGTATGTTTCAGTGACCAATATCAAGCCTGTGGTGGGTTTTGTTTATTCCCCCTTAAACCCTCTAACAAATGAGACCATCACCTTTACTGATCAGTCACTGGATTATGATGGAGATATTTTTGCCTGGCTGTGGGATTTTGATGATGGCCAAACATCAAATGTGCAAAACCCGACCCATTCCTATAATGCTCCGGGAAGATATGTTGTGAGACTATCCATCACGGATAATGATGAGGAGATGGTCACGCGGAGTAAAAGTATTACCATAAATTACTCCGGGGAAGAAAACATTCCCCCCGTGGCCAATTTTACCTTTGTCCCGTTAAATCCCCAGCCAACTGAACAAGTCACTTTTGATTCCATCTCTTCAGATGACCCGGATGGCTATATTGATTGGGATCACTGTCAATGGGATTGGGATAATGACGGCATCTATGACGCCACGGGCATTGAGGCTATTTATTCATGGAATGAAGAGGGAGATTATGATGTCACTCTCCAAGTCCTGGACAATAATGAATCCGCAAATACCATTACAAAAACTATTCATGTGGAAAGTGGCCCCCCCATGGCAGATTTTACCTATTCCATTAATCATCTCGTGGTAACATTCAGTGATCAATCATCAGATCTTGGAGGTGAAATTTCTGCATGGCAATGGGATTTTGGAGATAACAGTACATCTAGTGAAAAAAATCCAACCCATGAGTACCAAAAAGAGGAAACATATACTGTGTCACTCACCGTTATTGATGATGACGGAAATAATGACACCATAAGCAAAACCTTTACTTTGGAAAAAGAAGAAGATGGAGGAGGTATACCTGGTTTCACCTCTGTTTTTTTCCTGTTCTCCCTTCTAGTAGTGGTTTCCTTGTTAATAATACTGAAAAAGAAAAAGTAATGAATAATCAATAATTACTCCTATTACTTTATCCAGAACCGGGGGCATGTATTCTTATCTAGACAGTATTACCATTATCCCTAGTGGTTGCAGTCATCAGGGAAATATGAAATCCATCTAGGAATAGGGAACCCCTCCCTTTGTTTCACACCCCTGAAGAATTTTTTTTTAGGAATTTTCAGTCTTCTTTCCAACTGGTGATTATTGCTCCAATGGCGAACACAATAGCTGCGAAAACAAAAACAATAATGCTATTTCGTAGAGCTGCTGTTGTATCCTTTAGTATCATGGCGGCGCGCAATCCTTCATTAACATAATATAGGGGGAGTGCTTGAGCAATCACTCTTAGAAACTCAGGCATGGTCTCTAAGGGGAAAAATGTTCCAGCAAGAAACATCATTGGGAAGGTGATTGCTCCCCCGGCAGAATCAGCTGTTTCCTCCTCTCGTACAAATCGAGTAATAATTAGGCCTAATCCTGAAAATGCAAAGCTTGCTGAGATTATCAAAATAAACATATATATATTTATCTGGACAGCGACATCCCATACCAATATTCCCACAGTAAGAATGATACCTGTTGATATAAATGCCAAAATGAGCATAAAAAGCATTTTGGCAAAAATCCATTCTCCTCGGGTTATCGGTGTGGTTGATAATTTTTTTAGAATCCCATTTTTCCTAAATTTTGTATTCCGTTCAATGCTTCCATAGATGCCACTGGTCATAACTGATAATCCAATAATCCCGGGGATAAAAAAATCAATGTATTCATACCGTTCCTGGATTATGCTACTGGTATTGAATCGTATAAAATTATCTCCCTCTGAGAGCATCAAATTTGAGGTCCCTACAAATTGTGATACAACCGACAATATGATACTGTTTCTTTGGATATCCGTTGGATCCATCATAAGAGTGATATTTTCCGCTAAACCAATATTTTTTTGAGTTAGGGCACGGCCAAGATGGAGGCCATAATCTTTGGGGATAATCAAAAGTGACTTAATTTTTCCTTTATGTGACTGTATATACTTTTGCAGCTCCTTTTCATTTAGGGCTTCACTATCACTAATAACTCTTACAGTGATCACATTGGTTTGGTTAAATTGCTGATATATGCCATCATAAAAATTTGTATTATTGTCCATGAAACCTAAATCTATATTATTTTCTTTGAGAACCTGGGTGATCATGCTTCCATTTGAATAATCAAAATTTTTTACATAAAAATCATAGTTATTGCTACCCCCTGAAAAAATCGCTCCAAATAAAAGTATAAGGAGAACTGGGAAGGCAATGGACCAAAAAAGGGTACCTTTACTTCTCAGATAGGTTTTCAAGTTTGCAGAAAGATCACTTGCAATAATTTTTAGATTCATATCATCCCCTCCTGTAGTTTTTCCCCGGTGAGATTAAGGAAAACATCCTCTAAATCTGAGTGTTTAATATCCACCTCTCGATAATATAAATTTTTTTCTCTGAGATGAAATAAGATATCAATAACTGCACCTTTTTTGGTAATCTTTACCTCCACGTCACCATTTACAGCCCGAATGTTTTGATACCCTTTTTTTTGTAATGCATCTATTGTGTCTGTTGTTTTACATCCTTTTATTAATAATATGCTTTGTTCCCCATGGTTGTCAATTAACCACTCAACTGTTCCTTCCCCAACTATCCCTCCCTTATGGATTATGGCAATATGGTCAGCAAGATATTCAGCTTCTTCCATGTAGTGGGTCGTTAGAAAGACAGTCTTCCCTTCCTTTTTTAACCCTGCGATTGCTTTCCATACATCCTGTCTTGCACGCGGATCTAAGCCTGTTGTTGGTTCATCTAAAAAGACAATATCTGGATCATTTACTAGGGCCATGGCGACACCTACCCGTTGTTTAAGGCCACCGGAAAGGGTATGATACTGGGCATCCTCCTTGTCCTTGAGGTTAAAAAGATTTATAATAGAGTCAATATCCTTTCTTTTCTTATACAGCCGTGAAAAATAGAGAAGTGTCTCTCGTACAGTCAATCGCTGAAAGGAGGTAAATTCCTGGGGAAGGACACCAATTCTTTCCTTAATCTGTTTATTTCTTTCTCTAAAATCAAATCCCAATACTTTGATGTGCCCAGATGTTGGCTTACGTATTGTCTCGATAATTTCAACTGTTGTAGTTTTACCCGCCCCATTTGGCCCCAAGAAGGCAAAAACCTCTCCCGTATTTACCTTAAAAGATATATTATCTACAGCGTTTAATTCACCATATGTCTTTTTGAGATTTTCCACTTCAATAGCGTACTCCATTGACATACAGATAACAATATTATTTATATAGATTAAGTAAGCTTTCTCACAAGTGCCAGGTTTTTCCCCTAGTTCTGCAACATACATACCAAAAATAAAATTAAACAATTTTTATAGGATGGAATAAAGGATGTAATTTTCCCAAGCCATACTCTATTTACATTAAAACTTAATTTTTATTTAAAATTATTTCCTATATCTATATATTAATCCCATAAGGAATAATGTTACTGCATTGCAATCATTCAGTCCAGGTTATCAGTATCTCTTTTTTTCAGTCATCATGTTCATCTGAAATTTCACCAAAGATCTCTTCTACTAAGTCCTCCATGCTCACTAATCCCAGTATTTGCTTATTTTTGTTTAAAAGTAATGCCAGATGTGTTTTTTGGCGTTTCATTTCTCGTAGAACATCATCGACCTTCATATGGGGATCAATTTTCATCACTTTTCTCATAATTGTTTTTACAGGCAAGGTAGTATCCGCAATCCCAAGTGTGTCTTTCACATGGGCCATGCCAACAATATCATCAAAATTTTCTCGGTAGACGGGAAACCGGGAAAAACCAGTCTTAATAGATTTTTTGATTAGTTCACCAATTGTATCTTTTTCATGGATAAACTCTATATTTTCCTTGGGGACATAGACTTCATAGGCATGTGTTTCATCAAATTCAAAGACTTCATTCATCATCTCCCGTTCATCTTTTTCAATTGTTCCTTCTTCTTCACCCAATCTCATCATGGCCATGATTTCATCCTCCGTCACGCGTTCCTCTCGATTATCTTTACCACCCATAATCTTTATTATGCCATCAGAAATATATGTTAAAAAAATTACTAGAGGACGAAACAATTTAGTGATGGTTTGTAACGGCCGGGCAACTTTCAATGCCAGTTGTTCGTTTTTTATTCCAAGGGCCTTTGGGGTTACTTCACTAAAAATGAGTAACAAAAAGGTCATTATAATTGTTGCAATCCCTATCCCAACACCCCCAAAAATCATGGTTGCCACCGCCCCAGCCAGTATAGAAGCAAAAATATTGACAAGATTATTGCCAATAACAATTGCACTTATGACACTGTCGGAATCTTTTAATAACTTGCCAAGAATTTGAGCTTTTTGGTCACCTTTCCTTGCTTTATCCAAGATCAATGCCCTGTTTATTGACACAAATGCCATCTCTGAACTTGAAAAAAATCCAGATATTAAAATAAGGCTAATGATTACTAAAAAACCAGTTGCTATCCAAAACATGATTTATAATCATTTGCCCAGAACCTACTCTGATTCTTGAAAGGTGTATAATCGCCATTTCTTTTAAACCTATCTATGTCCTATCGCCTATAATCTCCAAGAAAAAAACAATGATATCCTCTAAAAGAATAACCTAAAAAAAAATATTACTACTAAAATGGCATTAGATTCTCTTTTAACTCTGAAATCCCTATGTAACTATCGAGGTGATATATACAGTTTGTTTTTATAGGTACTATCTTGCTGTCCCCGTTGTTAAAGGAATACACTATTTTTTCAGTGTTTTGTCTTGATGGATAAAAAAAGGTAATTTTAAATAGGGGGTGCAACTTGATTTAATTATCTGTAGAGATACAAGGTGAACAGATGCTTTTTGACCTAATCCTTAAAAGACCAAAAACTGTTGTTTTGGTGTTCACTCTTCTAACATTTTTCATATCCCTCCAGGCCTTGTCTCTCACCATCACTTCCGATATAGAAGTCTATATCCCAACAGAAGAACCCATTGTTCAGACCCTCATGGAAATGAGAGATGAATGGCCAATGGATTCCATTATTATCTTTGTACAATCAGATAATATAACCCAGTCATCAGTGCTAAAAGAAATCCTTGCTGTGGAAAAAGCAATAAATTCACAGAATGGCGAAGATACAGGAATAATCTATACCATCAGTGTCGCCTCTTTTATCACCAGCCTTGCTGAACATTTTCCCCTATTTGGTACAGATGGACTTCCTGAGAAGCAGGAACACATTGACTTTATTTTCCAATACATACCTGATGAGATAAAATATCAATTTATCAGTCGAGATTATACCAGTGCAGCCATCGTTGTCGCTGTTTCACCTACTGCTGATGCAGATACATTAATAGATCAGATTATTAAACCCCTTACCCAAAAAACAGATGAAACACAGATGAAAACCACTGGTATTGTTGCCATGTATAAAGAAACCGTGAAGTGGACAATGGAAAGGATAGTAAGTGTTGTCCCCTTGTCCCTTTTTTTGATAGCCTTGGTTATCTATTTCTTTCATCGAAGCATTAAGGCAGTGGCCATCTCAATTTTTACCGTAATTTTTTCAATTGTCCTCACCTTTGGAACAATTGGTCTTCTTCCCGTAATGTTTACCCCCCAGGTTATCGCGATAATCCCCTTGCTTGCTTCTCTTGGGGTTGCCTATTCGCTCCATATTATCAGTCACTATGCAGAAGAGATCATGAAACGCCCCCCTCAAGCAGCATTAAAAAGAATCATCTCCACTACTGGAAAGGCCATTCTTCTCTCAGCCGTGACTACCATGGTGGGTTTTGCGTCTCTTCTAACCTCCAGCATGCCTTCGGTAACAAATATTGGCTTGGCTTTTTTGATAGGGATGACCTATTGTTTTTTCTCTTCAATGATTTTGGTACCTGCCTTATTAATCATTTTTGATTATCATCCAAAAAAGGAAGAAATCAAAGTATGGAATGTTTTTTCAAAAATCACGACTTATCGAAAAGAAATCGGTATTGTCCTCATTTTTGTTACTTTCTTCTCCGCCTTCGCCATCCCCTTTGTTTCCACAGAATCCAGTATCTGGGATTTGATGCCAGAGGATATGGATAGCGCCCAGGCAATGAATGCCTATTCAGAAAAGATGGAAAGTGGCCAAATAGGGGCATTTTATGTGGGTGCCCAGGCGGGAGATGTGCTTGAACCAAAGATTTTAGAAAAAATTGATTCCATAGAAAAAATCATCAATTACAATATCAAGAATGCATCAGCCTATTCCATTGTTGATGTCATTAAAAGCCTAAATTTTAGAGAAAGAGGAAGTATTCCCACCACACGTGAACAAGTGGAACACATCATTGATTCCTGGGTCGGGGAAGAGCTTGTCAATATCATGTTAAATGATGATAAATCCAAGGCTATTGTCTCGGTGAACATTCCCCCTATGAGTATCGATGAGACAAAAAAACCCGTAGGTGAGATAAATGAGCTATTGCATCAGAGTCGAGGCACATTTGCCGACAATATCTCTCTTTTTACGGGCACAGCACCTATTTTCATTGTGGTAAACAATCTATTGATGGGGGAGCAATTGAAATTTATGATGCTATCACTTGCCCTTGTTTTTTTATGTTTATTAATAGTTTTTCGTTCATTCCGATACGCCCTTTTCACATTTATCCCTCTGATTCTTATTCTTATCTGGGAACCAGGATTGTTGGTCCTCTTAAATATCCCCTTGGATGTTGCAACCATTATGGTGTCATCGGTTGCCATTGGGGCAGGTATTGATTTTTCTGTTCATATCACCCAGCGTGTTCGTGATGAATTACAGGAAAAATCAGCACTGGAGGCAATAAAAATTGCAGTTAGTAAAAAAAGCATCCCTCTAATAGAGTCAACACTTGCCCTTGTCGTTGGTGGCATACCTGTATTGCTAATGGACTATCAATTAATATCCCAGTTTATTTTTGTCACCCTAGCAATGCTTGCATTTTCTTGCATAGCCGCCTTATTTGGACTATCTAGCCTCTATTCCATTAAGGATGGAAGATGGTTAGAAAAATGGGGAAAATAGTGCCCGCCCTAGCAATAGGGGGAATCGATTCTATGAAACAATAGAAATAATAGTAGTTTTACTGAATTATTTCTCATTAAATATGGATGAAATGGAAAAAATTTTTTGTAAAAAATTATTTTTTCCAATTATAATTCCGTATATCCTTCTTTTTGCCAAATCCACAGGATGCACATACCTTTTTTCTAATATGATACGAATGTTTTCCGCATCGTCTGCAGATAATATGGGTTTTTTTCCCCCCAGATTTTGATGGTGTTCCTTTTCCCATAGTCTCACGGTGATATATAGATAATATTGTCTCCTCTAACCATTACCTGTTCCACTGTCCTTGTTTGTTCACCATTAATAAATTCCTCTACTTTTTTTAGGACGAGATTTAGATGAGGATGGTCATACCCTTCTAATATCCCTCGGTATTCCCGGTTTCCACGAAGCTCAACAATAACCCGTTTCTCCAAGCTCTCATGAATTAGGTCAAGTGGCTTCATGGGAATAGGAATAGGGAAATAATACTTAAAACTTAGCAAAGCTACTCTAAGGCATGAATGTATCTTTAAAAAATCATTTGTGGCATACAACTTTCTAGTAAGGTATATTTTTTATTCTTTATTACCCTATCATCACCCTATGAAGGGTGTTCTCTAGTGTCATCAGAAATCAAGTCTTCTGTTATCCACAGGTGGAAAATCCACATTGTTTACAAATACGGCATCCCTCTTCAAAAATAAGTGGATTTCCGCAATCCGGACATACTCCCGCGGGTGAAAGATATTCCCCAAGAGTCTTCTCCTCTTCAAATTTATCTAAACGAGGAACTTCTGTCACCACGGGCGGAATATTTTTTTCTCTGGATTTGATATGTGCCTCAATAGCCTTTGCCATCGCATCAGGACAGGAAAGAATCGGGCCGCTTCTCCCAAAGAAAGGAGAGGGGCATCTGATCCCCTTCAATTGGCGAATGACAGTATCAACATCTATCCCTGAACGGAAACACAAGGAGATAAGCCGACTTACCGCTTCGGACTGAGCAGCTGCGCATCCCCCTGCTTTTCCTAACTGGGCAAATGCCTCAAAAGGCCCGCTACTTGTTTCATTTATTGTCACGTATAAGTTTCCACAGCCGGTACCCATTTTCAGTGTGCTCCCGGAAATGCTCATGGGGCGTGTCCGGGGTTTACGTTCTATCTCCTGTTTTTCTTCTTTTGTGGAAAGAACTTGTTCTTTTCTGCTTCCATAGCGATAAACGGTTACTCCTTTGCATTCAAGCTCATAAGCCATTTTGAATACCTGGCGTATATCCTCAACGGTTGCTTCTTTTCGAAAATTAACTGTTTTTGACACAGCATTATCAGTGTATTTTTGAAAGGCAGCTTGCATTTGTACATGCCACTCTGGGGATATGTCCAAAGCAGTCACGAATACTTGTTTAATTTCATTTGGTATCTCCTCGATTTCTTGTATGGATCCTTTTTTTGCAATTTTTTCCATCAAATCTTGACTGTAAAATCCCTTTTCTTTGGCAATTTTTTCAAAATGAGGATTTATCTCTATTAGGCGGTCATCTTTATCCAGGACATTCCGGATAAAAAATACCGCAAATAATGGTTCGATGCCAGATGAACATCCTGCGATTATGGATATGGTACCCGTTGGTGCTATGGTGGTCACCGTGGCGTTTCTCATGGCCCCTTTATTTTCCCATATACTCCCCTTGAAATTGGGGAATGATTTTCTTTGTTCCCCCAATTTTTTGGAAGCCTTTCTCCCCTCTTTTTGGATAAAATTCATGATCTTTTCGCCTATCTGTAGTGCTTTTTCAGAGTTATAGGGAACATTCAACTGGAGAAGCATGTCCGCAAATCCCATTACCCCTAAACCAATTTTTCTATTGGCATAGGTCATTTCCTCTATTTTTTTTAGAGGGTATTTATTCCGATCAATGACATTGTCCAAAAAATGTATGGCATGGGTTATTACCCGTACCATTTTTTGAAAATCAACTTTTTTATTGGTTATCATCTTTGCCAGATTAATGGATCCCAAATTACAAGATTCATATGGAAGCAATGGCTGTTCTCCACAAGGATTTGTTGCCTCAATTTTTCCAATGCGGGGTACAGGATTGTTTTTATTGATTCTGTCTAAAAATATAATTCCAGGTTCTCCACTTTTCCATGCCTTTTCAACAATCTTATCTAATATTGTTTCTGCATCCAGCTGTTTTACCACTTTCTGTGTCCGTGGGTTAATGAGGTCATATTTTTTTTTTTCTGATACTGCCCTCATAAAGTCTTCCGTTACTGCAACTGATAAATTAAAATTGGTTAACTCCTCCAAATTCTCCTTGACAGTGATAAAATCCGCAATATCGGGGTGATCCACCCGTAAAATGCCCATATTCGCTCCCCGTCTTTTTCCCCCTTGCTTGATAACATCGGTAGAGGCATTAAAAACCCGCATAAAAGAAATGGGGCCCGAGGCAACACCACCTGTTGAACGAACAATATCTCCCTTGGGTCTTATTTTTGAAAAAGAAAAACCTGTTCCTCCGCCAGATTGATGGATTAAAGCAGTATCTTTTATTGCCCCAAAGATACCTTCCATGGAATCTTCCACTGGGAGAACAAAACAGGCCGAAAGCTGCTGAATGGATGTTCCCGCATTCATAAGTGTCGGTGAATTTGGAAGAAACTCAAGATTGGACATTATCTGATAAAAATCTTCTTCTGCTTTTTTGGGATCCTCACCATATTTTTCATCAGCCTGGGCAATATCATAGGCAACTCGTCGAAACAAATCCTTGGGTTCTTCTATAGCCCTACCTTTTTCATCCTTACGTAAATATCTCTTTTCTAGAACGATTTTTGCATTTTCAGTTAGTTGAGTCATAGTCCCCACCACCACATCCTTTTTCTCTATTTATTAATTATTATTCCCTACATCCACCATCCCAACCATTTAGATAGTTAGTGTTATATATACAAAGAATATTCAGCACCAGTCACAGGTGAAAACATGGGTAAAGGACAAAATGCCGCAAGAAAACTCAAACAAGACAGACAAAAACTCCGATGGAAAGATAGAGATTACAAAAGAAGGGTTCTAAAACTCAAAATAAAAACAGATTCACTAAGAGGCTCACCGCAAGCAAAAGGCATTGTACTAGAAAAAGTAGGTATTGAAGCAAAACAACCCAATTCCGCAATAAGAAAATGTGTAAAAGTCCAACTTATCAAAAATGGAAAAATGATTACAGCATTTTCCCCTGGAGACAAGGCGATTGGATTTATTGATGAGCATGATGAAGTTATGGTTGAAGGAATCGGAGGACGAATGGGAAAAAGTTATGGGGACATTCCCGGTGTCCGCTATAAAGTCACCAAAGTAAATAATGTCTCTCTCCAAGAAATGGTCAAAGGAAAAATAGAAAAACCCGTGAGATAAAGCCATGTCTGAAAAATTATTTGACAAATTTGATACATCTGAGATAATAATTGCAGATAAAGGATTAGCTCGCTATATCAATCTACAAAATACCATCCTACATCACCATGCACGATATTCAGGCAGCCAATTTGGCAAATCATCCATCCCCTTAGTTGAAAGACTCATAAATCACATGATGAGAACAGAAACCTATACCGGAAAAAAAATTAAAGCTTATAAGGTAATAAAAAAATCTTTTGACATAATAGAAAAAAAGACAAAGAAAAACCCTCTCCAAGTATTGGTAACCGCCATAGAAAACGCTGCCCCACGAGAGGAAGTCATACGCTTATTTTTTTCAGGAATATCTGTACCACAAGCTGTCGATACCGCCCCCCAAAGACGACTTGACAAGGCATTAAGAAATATAACCACTGGAGCAATTGCCAGCACACATGGTAAAAAAACAAACATTTCTGAATGCCTAGCCGACGAAATCATTAAGGCAGCCAATGATGATGCCTCATCCTTTGCAATCACAAAAAAAGGAGAAACAGAAAGAATCGCTAAAAGCGCCAGGTGATCTAAATGGGCCGAAAGGAAGAAAATATCAAAAAAGCAAAGGCTTTGATGGGCCAACTGGATAAAATTAAAAATATAGGTGTTGCTGCCCATATCGACCATGGGAAAACAACATTTTCGGACAATTTACTAGCAGGTGCAGGAATGATGTCTGAGGAACTGGCTGGCCATCAATTAGTCTTGGATTATGATGAACAAGAACAAGCACGGGGAATTACCATTAATGCAGCTTCTGCCTCTATGGTGCATGTCTTTGAAGATGAGGAATATCTAATCAATCTTATTGATACACCCGGGCATGTTGATTTTGGTGGGGATGTCACTCGAGCCATGAGAGCAGTTGATGGATGTATCATCGTCGTTTGTGCAGTGGAAGGAGTGATGCCTCAAACCGAGACAGTGGTTAGACAGGCACTACGAGAAAAAGTGAAACCCGTTCTTTTAATTAATAAAGTTGATCGATTGATTAACGAACTCAAATTAGGTCCTCAAGAGATGCAAAAGAGATTTGTTGATATTATCAAAGAGGTAAATCAATTAATTCATAAAATGGTTCCTGAGGAGTTCAAAAACGAATGGAAAGTCCGTGTGGAGGATGGTACAGTAGCATTTGGCAGTTCCCTGCATAATTGGGCAATTTCCAAGCCCTATATGGAAAAGACAGGTATTTCGTTTAAGGATATCTATGACTATTGTGCCCAAAATGATCAAAAAACATTGGCCAAAAAGGCACCTATCCATCAAATCGCACTTAATATGGTTATTCTGCATCTTCCTACCCCAATTGAAGCCCAAAAATATCGTATTCCCAATATTTGGCGCGGTGATCTTAATTCATCTGTGGGTCAAACGATGGTGAATTGTCGGGCAAATGGGCCATTGGCCTTGATGGTTACTAAAATTATTATGGATCCGCATGCGGGGGAAGTTGCTTTTGGTAGAGTGTATGGCGGTAGCATAAGGGAGGGCCAGGAAGTGATGATTCCGGGCATGCCAAAAAAGAATCGTGTTCAGCAGGTGGCTGTCATGGTTGGTGATAGCCGTATTCCGGTCAGTGAGGTTTCAGCGGGTAATATTGCGGCGGTAACAGGTTTAAGAGACGCAATAGCTGGTTCAACAGTATCTAGTGAGGAAATGGAGCCTTTTGAAAAAATAACCCATATTTCTGAGCCTGTTGTGACGGTAGCAGTTGAGGCAAAACATACTTCTGATTTACCTAAGCTGGTTGAAGCACTTCGATCTATTTCTAAGGCGGATCCGTCCATTGTGGTGGAAATTAATCAGGAATCAGGTGAAGCTTTAATGTCGGGTATGGGTGAGTTACATTTGGAAATTACGGAGTACCGTATCAAAAATGAGCATAAAATTGATATTAAAACTTCGACTCCCATTGTTATCTATCGAGAAACAATTAAGGGCAAATCACAGAAATTTGAGGGCAAATCTCCCAATAAGCATAACTATCTTTATGTAGAGACTGAACCTCTTCCGCAGGACATAATCGATGCGTTATATACAGGTAAAATACCCCGTGATGCAAAAAAGTTCAAAAAGGAAATTACAAAAAGTTTCCAGGAATTAGGCATGGATAAAACGGAGGCAAAAGGCGTTTTTTCCATAATGGGGACAAATTTAATGACTGATGTAACCAAAGGAATCCAGTATCTGTATGAAACGAGGGAGCTTTTAAGAGAGGCTTTTAGAGAGGTTCTTAAGTCCGGTCCTCAAGCCAATGAGCCTTTGCAGGGAGTTAAAATTCGGTTAGTGGATGCCAAATTGCATGAAGATGCTATTCATCGTGGTCCCGCCCAAATTATTCCCGCGATGAGAAATGCCATATATGGCTCAATGACATTAGCCGGTCCTGTTCTTCTAGAGCCCATGCAAAAGGTATATGTTTCGGTCCCTCAAGATCTTATGGGGAACGTTACTCGTGAGTTACAACAAAGAAGAGCAACAGTTACTGATATTACCAGTGAAAAAGATATGGCTATCATACATGGTAAGGCCCCTGTTGCTGAAATGTTTGGATTTGCTTCATCCATACGCTCTGTCACTGGTGGGCGAGTGTTATGGAATACAGAGAATATGGGATTTGAATTGTTGCCCATGCAACTTCAGGAAACAGTTACCCGGCAAATTAGGGAAAGAAAAGGCTTGAAGCCAGAACCCTGGCCGGTATCTCATTATATGGGATAATATTATAACAAGAATCTAGAGATGATGATGTGAGAACCTATTCCATAAAGAGAGGCCATAAAGCAAATATCCCCGAGTTATTGAAAAGATATTTTGGGATAGACTCTGCTGATTCTGATATCGAAAAAGGATTTGAATTTACCGCCCGGGGGATTGGCACCATTTTCATACAAAAAGCGGGTCAAAAAGTTACCATTGAAACATTAAAGTCATCTCCAGATGTTGGTATTGATGTCATTAAAAAGTGGAATAATTTTCTTTATGATCTTACCGGTAGAACTGTAAAGGAGAGAAAAAAAAAGCTCACCAGCACTTAAAAATAAATTACGTATTTACTAATCCTGTTTTTTTGGGAACTCTAGGTTTGAATAATCATATAGTTCTGTAATATCAAACGCATTGCAACCTTTTCTAAATTTTTTTTATTATTTTCTTTTTTAAGTAATACCGCAAATTTAATCGGTTAGTAATGCAATATAAACTATGATTAAAATTATACATTCGAAAAACCCGAATAGCCGGGGAAAGTATGGTAAGTTTAAATCGAAAGTGAAAAACCCTGAGGGCATTGTTAAACGAGTTTCCATAACTAAACGGTTTAACCAAGGTATTACTGGGGTTATCCAATATCTTTTAAACCATAATTTAATGGTGAAACATAGCCGGCGTAGTGACATCGTTTCCATCCATACAAAATATGCCTTCATTGATAATCTAGCGGAATTTAATGAATATGCTTGCCAACATGGGGCTTTGAGTCTTCAATTCATTCTCCATCTTATGGGATTAGCCTTTGCCCACGCATGGAGATTGAAAAAGTTTTATTCCTTAGTTATATAGAAGATAAATATGAAGGTTATTTATACTGATTTGGATGGAACCCTTCTTGATAAGAATACCTATTCATATCAGGAGGCAAAAAAAGGATTGCAGATAGTGAAAAACAAGGCGATCCCATGGATTATCTGTACAAGCAAAACCCAGTGTGAAATTGAGTACTGGAGAAAAAAATTATATAATCACCACCCTTTTATCTCAGAAAATGGAGGAGGTATATTTATCCCTAAAAACTATTTTAATTTTGATATTTCTATTAGCTATCAAACACAAGTATATGATGTTATTGAGCTGGGTATAAGAGCTTCCAGGCTGATGGTTATTTTTTCAAGTCTAAAAGAAAAGTATGCTATAAAGAGTTTTTTGGATATGGATGCTCAAGAAATCGAGAATGATGCACATATTCCTTTTAAACAGGCCGTACTGGCCAAAAAGCGTGAATATGATATCCCCTTTAAAATTCTGGATATGAAAAAAAAGGAAAAAATTATTGGTGACATTAATAAGAAAGAATTACAGGTAATCCCTGGTGGTCGCTATTATCACTTAATGGGTAATACTAATAAAGGGAAGGCAGTAACAATACTATCTGAGTTACTAAAAAGAAAATATGGAGAAATGGTGACTATAGGTATCGGTGATTCTGAAAATGATTTTTCCATGTTAGACACTGTTGACCGGCCCTATCTTCTCAGAAGGGAAGATGAAACCTATGCATCAGATAAATATATTAAAGTAAGGGGTATTGGGCCCAGGGGATGGACTGAAATAATTGAAAAGGAAATAAAGGATGATAGGTAATCAAAAGAAAAGATGGTACATAAAAAAAGCATAGACATCCTAAAAATAGCCCAATTAAATAATGAGGAATGTTTAGCAACCTATGAAAGTGAAAGAAAGTCTGCTAATAATCTAATTGATTCAATTGAAAAAAGTAAAGACCAAAACCTTGTTCGGTATATAATGATTGGATAATCCCGAAGTGGTAAGACATGTGGCTAAATTATTGGTGGATAAATTTAGCAGTATTGATAAATTAATCGAGGCGAATAAATCAAGTCTTTTAGAGATAGACGAAATTGGACCTGATAGCTAGAAATATTGTAACTTTTTTTAAGGAGAAAAAAAATAAAAAAGGAATTAGGGAATTGAAGAAACTTGGAGTAAAGATGTTTTCTCAAAAAATTGGGGGAGAACTGGATGGAAAAAGGTTTGTATTTACTGGCGCATTAGAGGAATATACTCGAAGCGAGGCAAAAGAATATGTTGAAAAAAATGTGGAGAAACATCAGAAAGTGTCAGTGAAAGAGTTGATTATGTAGTGGTGGGAAAAGATCCAGGTAGTAAATTGGATGGGGCAAAGGATTTAGGGTTGAATATTATTAACGAAAAAGATTTTAAGAAATTAATTGATAAAAACAAACATAAATGAAATAAACACCTATCTTTAAATCTGAAACAGCTATAAAAATATTTAACTCGCATACCAATTTTGCCTTAATTGATGTTGTAGTATCTATGAAGAGGTACTATCTTAAGAAAAGATATTAGTTGAAATTCATGGGTCCGTTCACTGAGCGCAACGAGTATATTCAAGTAATTGTTTTTCCGTTCCTTTTTATTCCAACAATCTTTTTTCACCGGTTAACTTTTGTATCACTGTAATATTTTGAGATGCTTCCGCACAGCCAATATAGACTCCATTTATGTCTCTCAAGGCATAATACTCAATCAATATTTTTTGTTTCTCCGGGGGGTCACCAATCTTCAGATTAATCCAAAATCGTGCTTTCTCTCTTTTGCTATTCTTCATTTCATTTAAAATCTGTTTTACCTTATGGAGGCTTTTTTTTGGATGACAATTACGAACATTTTTTCCAATAACATTTTTTGGTCTCTTAAAAATCCGGGTGTTATGTTTATTCCATGCTATAACGTTATCATTGTCATCCAAAACCGAAAACTCAATTGGTATTGTTTCAAGAAAGGCTTCTAATAAATTCTTTGGTAATTTTCCAATCATGATTATCTCGTTATTATAAGTTTGATTTTATTTAGTTTTTTCTGATTATCTTTTACAATTCCCTTTTTATCTTGCCAAACAATCATAAAGATTCCAATTTATAAATTAATTTTAAAAATCTAATTATTTGATATTTATTGAAAAAAGTTTAAGAAACCATATATATCTGTGTTTCCCATTTCCTAAATCTTCTATTCATCGGCAGATCATTCTCTTCTAGTTCCAAACCAGCTATAGACAATATTATTAAGATTAAATGGTTTAAATCAAAAATAGAAATTTGGAGAGGTTTTCAACCTATCATATTTATTTTCTCTTAGGCAAAAATTATTCGTTAACTTATTTATTTACTATTAGTAAAATAATGGTAAACCATTTAAGATTACTCTATGTTTAGCAAACGAAGATGATACGATTAATTCTTCAAAAAATCAGATAAAAAAGAAATTGATCAACAAATCTCTTTCTTAACAAACAAAAAAAAAATATTTATATTATTCGTATTTTAATGCTTTAACTGGGTCTAGCTTTGCTGCTCGTCTAGCAGGTAGCGCACCTGCAATAATTCCCACGAATACTCCAACTAACGTTGCAATGATAAACCATTCATTAGAGTAATTTAAAGAGATTGTCCCAGATAGATATGTTCCCCCAATATCACTTATCCGATTATTGGCAAACTCAATTACAACAATACTCCCTAAAGCCCCGACAATACATCCAATAATTGCCCCAAAAAAACCCATCAAAATAGACTGATATAAAAATAACTGTAAAATATTGCTGTGTTGAATAAATCATACTCCTTTTTATAGCCTGGCATCCATCCCACGGGTGAGGGATAGGGATGCCAGATACGAGAGATTGGAAAAAGTA
>JGI24025J20009_10001442_pt1 | contig 17951 bp, 16 predicted proteins | sample Cruoilmetagenom3_FD_20009 | JGI IMG/M metagenome (IMG submission 20009) | reverse complement strand
TGAGCGTATTCAAGTGAAACTAAAAGGACTGAGTCCTGTGCAGTACAGAACTCAGTCCTTGATATAAACTTAAACCGTCCAACATTTGGGGGTCAGTTCAAATCAGCCCTTTTTTATGGACTAATTTTTACTGCTCAGTGAACTACCTCAAATGATCAGCATCTACCTCAATCACAGGGGCTGGCATATCGAGCTGGCGTTTGAATCGGCGTAATTGTTCAAGCTCGTCTAACAGCTCCAGTATCAGACCAATAGCAGGGACGCTGGCTTCAAAGTCGCGGCTCAGACGTGAGGCACGGCGCACGGTTGTCAGCTGATAACCAGTAAATTGCTCACGCTCTGGCACATCATACTCAATGATGTTTTCTTCAATCAATTCGATCACCCATTGGCGCTCTTGGCCACAGGCAGATACTAGCTCATCTAAGCTCATGATAATGTCGGTCAATTCAGGCGAGTGTTTCATAGCTGTTATCCTCGTTTGCGCTTTATTTCATCGTTATCGTATGGTTTTATCTCTATCACAGTGGTTGATCAAACACAGCCATTAACGGTTAATGCTGGTCTCAGAAAAAGCTTGTTTGAGCTGCTCGTAGGCCTGTGTTGCAGCCTCCGTACTGATATCAGGGTTCACGATGTTTAACGTTAAATACAAATCGCCCGCTTGTTTGGCCGGGATACCCTTACCTTTTAGGCGTAAGTTATTACCAGATTTGCTGTTTTTAGGAATCGTCACCGCCAAAGTTCCTGCTGGCGTATTGACGTTAATTTTGTCACCTAATGCCGCCTCCCATGGCGCGATATTAACGGTTTGATAGACGTCCGCTCCTTCGATACGAATGTTATCTGCATGACGAATTTTCACCTTTAAGAATAAATCGCCATTTTTGCCACCACCATGACCAGCAGCACCTTGTCCTGCTAGACGGATTTGCTTACCGTCAGTGATGCCTTTAGGAATTTTAATTTTAAGCGTTTTGTTATCGTACGCCACGCTACCATTAGGCTGGCGGACCGGAACATTCAACTTAATACTATAATCATCACCACTATACACCGAGGCTAAATCAACCGTAATCTCTGCATGCTGATCTTGCCCTTTGCTATCTTGCGTGCCAAAGCCCCCACCAAACTGATCAAAGCCGCCACGCTGCGACTGTCCACCTGCCGAGCCGCGCGCACCGCGACCGAATGCTGAAAAAATATCGTCGAAGCGAAAACCGCCCTCGCCAAACGCTTCGCCATCACCGAACTGATCTTTGACATCTTCCCAACGAAAACCGCCCTGACTACCGCCTGCAGCTTGACCACCAAAACCGCCCCCTTGTCCAGCAAAGGGGTTGTCTAGCATGGCGTCATATTCAGCCCGTTTTTCTTTATCTCTGATGGTTTCATAAGCGTTATTAATCTCGGCAATCTTGTTATCAGCGTCTGGATCATCACTGACATCAGGGTGATATTGACGGACAAGCTTACGGTATCTTTTTTTGATATCAGCGTCTGAGGCGTCTTTTTTGACCCCTAAAATGTCATAATAATTTTTCTCTGCCATGTTATTTTTCCTTATCGTATTTATTATTAACGGTTTACTTAATACATAGTATAGGGATGATGAGGCAATGTTTCATTTTTTGTTGCTGACTGTTGGTGTCTATAGTCGCGTTAATTTTTAGGTGGCACAAATAACCAAATGTCGATACGTAACGGATAATCTCAGCGAGACGGTGTCACTTGTGGGAGATTCCCTGTATCGATAAGAGTTCACCAATCATGGTGCCAAGCCTTACTGACTGCTGGGTTTACAGCCTCGCTTAAAGCAGTATTATAGGCGTGTGTCAGTATGATTTTGGCATCATTGCTCTTTGATAACTGTTGCCGTAGTGTCAATTTAGTAAGTGCATTTGCGGTACGGCCTTCGCGCTGAGCTACCACACAAGACAGCTCAGCACTTTGTGTGTCACGCTTAGCCCGAAGGTCAATCTCGACCCGTTATCTGCATGTCGGTTTTGATTGTGAATCACTACATTTACCATACCATAGCCAAGTAGCTACTGGCCAAAGGTTGCTCCTACCCTTGTACTCACTTAGAAATAAGGACTGTGTTGGTGACCGGTAAACAAATCGGTGCGCGCCCCTATTTTTAATGGCCAAGACAGCGGCTTATCTGCTAATGATTAAGTTAGGTTGTCCATTTACTACCTATCCCAACAGACAAAATCTGTCCGTATCCATTTATGATTATCAAGATCATTACCCCAAAGCGATGTCGACAGCATTAAATATTTCTGGTGCTAAGATCATGTTTAATTTTATAAAAACTACAATATGGTAATAATGTAGAAATATTTTTTACATTAGCTTGGCTGTTATTGCATTTTACTTCTACTAATAGTGTTCAGTGACCATGAGCCGCTTGAGCGGTTGTGTCTCATAGCTTTAGCCTAATTGGATCCCAAGCATTATTTATACTTTTCTACTATGTTGCTGAGAGTACAAGAGACATCACTGATGATTATGTTACACAAATGCTGGTTGACTCTACCATTTAGAGACACCTTTTTATTAGCAGACACTAGGTGTAGCAACGCCTACCGGACATTTTGTCACACCTGCTCACTGGCTGATTTTTTTGGGGCGTTTTTTTGAGGTATGAAAAGGGCAATATTTGAACTTGGGCGTTCTTTTACAGAGCCGTAAGGATAGGACAATTTATGTGCTTTAAAATGAATATAACGTCGATACTCGTAGGGAGTATGGATGATATAGGCAAGAGTAGCTGTCTATCTTATAAATTGCTTAAAGGTATTAAATGTCTTATTTAATCAAGTCTTTGGTTATCACGTTATCACTATTGCTGAGCACCACCGTTTTTGCTGGTAACACCAGTTATTATGGGAGTAAGTTTCATGGAAAACGTACCGCTAGTGGAAGTATCTTTAACATGAACTCTTTAACGGCCGCGCACCGTACGTTGCCGTTTGGAACGAAGGTACAAGTGACCAATCAAAAGACAAAGCAGAGCGTAGTTGTAAAAATTACAGACAGAGGACCTTTTATTCGAGGCCGTATTCTGGATTTATCAAAAGCCGCTGCTGGTCAAATAAACTGTCAACTGTGTACCACGACAATGGAAATATTATCTTATGGTGATGGTAAATACCGTAAGGAATAACGTAATAAAAAAGGGAGGGCTAATGCCCTCCCTTTTTTACGTCTTTTTTTGTATTAAAAACGGCTGTCCCCATCAAACCTGCTAATGAGACTCCTTTATTCAAAACTCGCTTCCATGTCCTCTAACGTCGTCATCGCTAACAGTAGCTGTTCTTCATGGTCACTATGCTGCTGTTGTAGGGCCGTTTGCTCATTGAGCAATACGAGCAAGTCAGGTTTACGGCTGTCTTCGTAGAGGGTACTGTCGGCAAGCTTTTCTTCAAGCGTGTCTAGTTTTTCCGCAATCTTAGCCAATACTTTTTCTGTATTTTCAATATCACGGCGGACGGGTGCGGTTAACTTACGTTGTTCTGCGGCTTGTTTGCGCTGCTCTTCTTTGCTCAGAGCCGATTCAGCGGCTTTTTTTTTCGATGTTACCGTAGGCGCTTTACTACTCGTTTGACTATCAGCTGTTTCACGTGAAACAAACTTTTTACTCTCTTTCTTGTTTTTCTTCTTATGGTTACTTTTATCTTGGGAATTTTCTTGCTTCCGCTTTTCTGCCAACCACTTGCCATAGTCACTGATGTCACCATCGAATTCATCGATTTGCCCGTCATGGACCAAATACAGCTCATCACAGACATTGGCAATCAGCTCACGGTCGTGCGAGACCAATACCACCGCGCCTTGGAAGCCTTGCAATGCGATGGTCAATGCTTGGCGCATTTGTAAGTCTAAATGGTTGGTTGGCTCATCGAGGACAAGCACGTTTGGACGCTGCCAAACAATCAATGCCAAGGTCAAGCGCGCGCGCTCGCCGCCCGAGAACAACTCACTTGGCGTATCGATACGATCACCGCGAAAGTCAAAACTACCAAGGAACGAACGCAATAAGGCGTCTGAAGTCTTACCTGCTAGGCGACGTAGCATCTCTATAGGCGTTGCTTTGGCATCTAGAATATCCATTTGATGCTGGTTAAAGTAGCCTAATTTTAGGGTATCAGACACACGGTACGTCCCTGATAAAATCCCAAGCTCACCCACCAAGGCTTTAATCAGCGTTGACTTACCTGCGCCATTCATACCCAGCAAGCCAAGACGCGTGTCAGGCGTTACTTGTACATTGGCGTTGTAGAGAAGTGGCGTATCGCTATAGCCGATATCCGCTTGTGTCAGCTCAATCAGCGGGGAGCTCATGTTGGCAGGCTCATAAAAGCGGAAAGAGAAAGGATTGTCTGCCATCATCGGTGACAGCTCTGCCATACGCTCAAGCTGTTTGATACGGCTCTGGGCTTGTTTGGCTTTACTGGCTTTGGCGCGGAAACGACGAATAAAGTCATCCAAATGCGCTTTGGTTGCTTGCTGCTTTTCAAACGCTTGCTGCTGCTGCGCCATACGCTCATGACGCGTACGGATAAACTGCTGATAATTACCCGTATAAAGGGTGATTTTTTGCTGCTCAACATGCAAGATGTGACCGACCGTGGCATCCAAGAATGCTTGGTCATGCGAGATCACAATGACCAGACCCGTATAGGCATTGATCCATGTCTCAAGCCATAAGATTGCATCCAAGTCCAAATGGTTGGTTGGCTCATCGAGTAGCATTAAATCCGCACGGCTCATCAAGGTTTTGGCCAGATTCAAACGCATGCGCCAGCCACCCGAAAACCCCTCTACAGGCAACTCGTGCTGGTTGGTATTAAACCCAAGACCTGCCATGATTTGCGCTGCTTTGGTCGGCGTGCGATAGCCATCGATTTCATCGAACTGCTGATGCAAAACACCGATCTGCTCATCACTCACGCTGCTCAAATCATTTAACGCCGCGTTAATCTCATACCACTGCTCATCGCCGCTCAATACATAATCAATCGCCGTCTGAGCACTGGCTCCCACTTCCTGCGCCATGTGCGCCACATGCCAGCTATCTGGGATGCTGACCTCACCCCGATCCAGCGTGACTTCAGTCTCGCCCGTGCCCATTTGCGTCAATAATAAGGCAAACAAGGTAGATTTGCCCGTGCCGTTATTGCCCGTTAAGCCAACCTTGTGGCCCGGATGTAGCTGGAAGCTTGCCCCTGCAAACAATTCACGGCCATCACGGCGAACACCAACGTCTTTAAATTCGATCATATAATTTCTTCATCTCAACAGTAATATAAAATATAAGGCAAGAAAAACACACATCTGGCATGTTAATTGGCGGCTATTATTTCAAACGCATGACCCATAGGCAAACGATTAAATAACTATTTCAAAACTAAGTATTTATTTGCGTAAAAAGCGCTTAGAGTTACAAAAAATAATGAGCGTTATAAAGGCTAAAGTCGCTACATTAAATTTGGTTGGCGGTGACACGCTTGACAAACGATGTGCCACCCCCATTATGATATACTGCTACAAGAGATGTGTCAGCAATCAACGAAAACGTTGTGGTGGCACCAAAGTAATATTTATAATGTTTTAACAGCGTTGCCACAATGACAGCACCCAATCAAATCAAACGCCGTGCGTATCTTTATTTGCAAACAATGCATTGCAAACCCAAACAGGACGACGACAGCCTTTGATCCTAGCAACTGAGGTAGATATGAACGACTCAACCAACCAATTTAACCCAAGCTCGAGCCAACCTGTAGATCCAACCGTCTTGAGCCTCACTGACAGCGCAGCACAAAAGGTCCGTCGCCTACGTGAAGAAGAAGGTGACAGTGACCTGATGCTACGTGTGTACGTGACTGGCGGAGGCTGTTCAGGTTTTTCATATGGCTTTAACTTTGCCAATGACTTAAATGAAGACGATGCCAACTTTGACAATGGTGATGTGACGCTCGTCGTAGATTCGCTAAGTTATCAGTACTTGCAAGGCTCTACCGTTGATTATACTGAAGGACTAGAGGGCGCGCGCTTTATCGTGACCAACCCAAATGCCACCACCACTTGTGGCTGTGGCTCGTCGTTCTCTATTTAAATGAGGACGCATTACTTGTCCGTCATGATGCCTTAAAAGCTCGTCCGCGCTATGATAATACGCTTAACGTAGCGCTTTCAAAGCATCTATCTAATAGGTAGATGCTTTTCGTTTTATACAGTAATAGTAACGCACTGTTTACAAAAACTTTAATCTCAGTATCCGCTGAAGTCTAGACAGTTGAACCCTTGTAAAGCTTATCGTATTTGTAATTGCTCGTGGTTTTCAAGACAGCTTTAAGCTAAACTGACGGCATTCTAAATCCAATATTTACCTCTGTTATGGTCAAACGCCAGTCGTGTTTTGATCCGCCATAATAAATAACAATAGATGACTATTATGAGTAATTTTGCGAGTAGCTTTGTTAATTTTGAAATTCCCAACTGGTTTGACACCAATCTGCTAACGGGTATGCTACGTGGTATCGAAAAAGAGGGGCTACGCGTCAAGCCTGATGGTTACTTGGCCCAAACCCCCCATCCCAGCAAACTTGGGTCAAAGCTCACCCATCCTTTTATTACCACTGATTATTCAGAAAGCCTACTTGAACTCATCACTGAGCCCAAAACCTCACCAAAAGAAACGCTGAACATGCTGCGTCAGCTGCACGTGTTGGTCTATCAAGGCATACCCGAAGGTGAGCTGATGTGGCCGCTCTCGATGCCATGTATGCTGTCGGCTAACGATGAAGACATTCCATTAGCCAATTACGGCAGCTCTAATACTGGTAAGCTTAAAACCTTGTATCGTAGTGGACTTGGTATCCGTTATGGTCGTCGTATGCAGGCGATCGCAGGCTTACACTACAACTTGTCTTTTGGTGATGGATTGTTTGAAGCTTGGCAGTCACAAGTGACTTCAGCGCAAAGCCAGACGCTGACAGAATTCAAAAACGAAAAGTACTTAGGGCTTATTCGTAACTTTAAGCGTCTGACCAGTCTCGTTCTTTACTTACTTGGGGCCAGCCCAAGCGTGTGTCCTTGTTTTATAGCAGGGCGTGAGCATGATTTAGAACGACTAAATGACGCAACCTACTACAAACCTGCCGCAACCAGCCTACGGATGGGCAAGCTTGGCTATACCAATAGTGTGCAAGAGCAACTTGATATTCGTTATAACTATCTACCAGAGTATGTGGATGGGTTGCGCCGTGCCATTCAAACGCCGCATGAAAGCTTTGCCAAGCTTGGCTTAGATGATGCGGATGGCAACCCTATTCAGATCAATAACCATATTTTACAAATAGAAAATGAATACTATAGCCCTATCCGCCCAAAGCAAATCGCGATGAGCGGTGAGACACCGACCGAAGCGCTTGAGCGCCGTGGTATCGCTTATGTTGAATTCCGCGCGATCGATCTCGACCCTTATAGCGATGTCGGCATCCGTCTCTCTAGTGCCTGTTTTTTAGAAGTCATGGCGCTGTACTGTCTGCTGAGCGACTCCCCCAACCTGCTACCTGATGAAGAGGAAGCGCTGGCCATTAACCTTGAGCGCGTGGTAAACGAAGGTCGCCGTGAAGGCTTGCATATCTTAGACAGTGGCAAAGAGAAATTACTCGAAAGCTGGATGCTAGAACACTTAGAACGTATGCAACCGCTTGCCGCATTACTTGACGCTCACTATGGTGGCAACGATTACCGTGCAGCAGTCGCCCTCATGCAAGGCAAAGCGGGACATCCTGAGTCAACCATCTCAGCCCAAGTCAATTCTGATAGTAAGCGTTTGGGCAGCTTATGGCAGCTTGGCTTTACCTTAGCCGAGCAGCATCGTGACTCATTATTACAACAAACGCTGAGCCCAAATACCCAAGCGAAGTATGAAGTGCTGGCAGAAAAATCACTACTACAGCAAGCTGATATTGAAAAAGCCGAAACAGAAGACTTTATGGAATTTTTACAACAGTATCGCTAAGTCTTGACTGTGACCTTCAATGTTTTTGACTGTTATCTTATTTTTATAGATAACTACTTTATAAGAGTAACCATTTGATGCTACAGCTGACCACTTACCGCAGTTTACAAGTATTTTTAGTGATAATGGCCGTGATAGGTATGAGTTTTGCCCTGTTTTTTTTGCAGCGCCATCTGGGGCTTTTACCTTGTCCACTTTGTATTTTTCAACGTATTGGCTTGATGGTCATGGGTGGTTTTGCCCTCATAGCAGCATTATTCAACCCCAAATCTGTGGCTATCAGGTTGGGGTTGTGGCTTGGTAGCTTAGCGGGGATTGGCTGGGCGACTGCGGTGGCCGGGCGTCACGTTTGGTTACAGCACTTGCCTGCTGATCAAGTGCCTTCTTGCGGCCCAGGACTCGACTACTGGCTAGACACCTTACCTATTTTACAAGTGTTTAAAGAGGTCTTTGCAGGCTCTGGCGAGTGTGCCGCTATTGACTGGACGTTTATGGGATTAAGCATCCCTGAGCAGTCTTTGATTTTATTTAGTTTACTACTGGTGGTACATAGTCTGATCTTATGGCGTATCCTGCGACCTGCCACCCATAATCGTCTTGCTTAGTAGCAAATTAGAATTCACGCGGGTTTTCCGCTATAATCCTCTATCGCAGCAGACATGAGTGATATCCTCCTTCCTGTCTGTGTTGAGGTAAGCCCCTATTAAGCACGGCTGCCAACCTTGATTAATCAGATCTACTGGTTGGTTGGATAGTCAGTCTGACCTTTTAGGTAGTTTGTCCATAACAAAAAAACCACAGATATAGCGGTAGCTCTTGCTATCTTGACACAGTCTATTCGCCTTTTGTTTGAACAATGGGGTTTAGTTACGCAACCCTTTTGACCGCTAAACTTGAGACTGTTGGCAACATCCTCTTAACGATAAAAATTTAAATGACGTTATAAATTTAAATGATGTTGTTCAGTTTGCAACCTTTGGTTCTTTGAAAACTTATATATTCTATTATCTTGCATTTTTGACAACAGCGTTGTGTTGCCGATAGTATAGATAACCTTTAGTCACACTGTTTTAAAAACTGTTTTTGGTATGACCATGATATATTTTGCGCCTATTCGCTCTATCCCTCTGACTGTCATTAGACGCGTTGGCTGCTCTTTGCTCGCGTTACCGATTTGTTTGCTGCTTGTTGGCTGCGATAGTGCCTCATCTAATGCCAATAAAGGCGTGGCGACTACCTTTGCTCCTGTGAGTAATTCAGCAGACTCTGATTTACAAAGTGCCGCCGTGCGCTTGCAAGATAGTAGTGTGGGTCAAGTGGAGTCTGATAGCGACTGGGATACAGGAGCGGATGGGCAATCGCTCATTGCTGCCGCCCAGTCTCAATCAAGCAATGAGGCGTATACGCAACAGACGCTGGTGGGATCAGACACGCCTAGCAGTAGCGCTCTACAGGCTACGTTAATGGGCGATTACGGGGGCATGGTTCCTTGTAACTCCTGTGCTAATATCGATGTTACCTTAAACTTGTTTGCTGACGGCTCAGTGCTAAAGACCAATATTTATAACTATCCTGAAACACCACGTGCGCCGCTATTGGAGTCTGGTGTGTATCGCCAAGACAACAATATCATTACCATTGTCTATGAAGACAAAAACATTGAGACTTACTATATTCAAGACAATCATCTCGTGTTAATGGATGAGTACAAAAACCTTGACAGTGACTATACCCTATCGCGTAAATAAGACAGTCACAGCATAGACAATTAGACAGCCAGTCAGAAAAAATAAGCGTCAGCAAATTTGTGTTTAGCCGTTATAAGATAAGGGTAAATCAGTCATATTGATGAGATGAACAACGCCTACATGCTGGGCGTTTTTTATTGGTCATCTAACGGTGTTTACTTTACAATGAGTGCCTGTTGCCACACTGGTATGTTAGTGTCTGTTTGCGCTTTTTAAGACAGACGATAACCAGTGCCGATGATAGTTAGGCAGCAGACCTCCGAGCATTGCCAGCCTTTGAATGCTGCCAAAGTTACGGGGACTCTATCCCTTTTACTCCTTTCATTTAAGTTCGTACGGAACGTCTATGCATATTCACATTCTTGGTATTTGTGGTACTTTTATGGGCTCACTGGCGCTACTGGCCCGTGCGCTTGGGCACACCGTCACAGGTTCAGATGCCAATGTTTATCCGCCCATGTCCACCCAACTTGAGAATGCGGGCGTCACGATCGAGGCAGGCTATCTGATAGAGCATTTACAGCCGGCACCAGATTTGGTGGTCGTCGGTAATGCCATGAAGCGTGGCATGGATGTCATCGAATACATGCTAGACACAAACCTACGCTACACCTCAGGGCCGCAGTTCTTATCTGAGCAAGTGCTACAATCGCGCCATGTGATCGCCGTTGCGGGTACTCATGGCAAGACAACGACGACGACCATGCTCGCTTGGATACTGCAATATGCCGGCATCGACACTGGATTTTTGATCGGCGGTGTCCCCTTGGTCGATACCACTGACGCACGCCTACAGCAAGTCTTCGCACACAGCAGCTATTTGGGGGCAGAAAAAAACAGTGATGATAACTCAAAGACGGGATATTTTGTTATTGAAGCGGATGAGTACGACTCTGCGTTTTTTGATAAGCGTTCAAAGTTCGTTCACTACCGTCCGCGTACCGCTATTTTAAACAATCTAGAGTTTGATCATGCTGATATTTTTGCTGACCTCAACGCCATTCAAACCCAGTTTCATCACATGGTGCGCATGATACCCAGCACGGGCAAAATCATCATGCCAGCCGCGACCATCAGTTTAGAGGACACCTTAGCAAAAGGGGTTTGGACCCCCATTTGGCGTACAGCGGTGATCGACTCTACGGTGCCTGACGCTGCTACAGAAGATAGCTCCCTAAAAAACAGTAGTGACTGGCAAGTGGAGCTGTTAAGTAAAGACGGTAGTCAGTTTAAGGTAGTTTTTGCAGCTGATAATAATGAAGTAGCCGTTGTAGATTGGTCGATGAGCGGCATGCATAATGTGAACAATGCGTTGGTGGCGGTGGCTGCAGCCTATAACGTTGGGGTCAGTGTTTTGACTGCTTGTACCGCGTTATCTGCGTTTGCTGGTATCAAACGTCGCATGGAGCTGATTGGCAATGTAAATGACATCTTAGTTTTTGATGACTTCGCCCATCACCCCACTGCTATCATGACGACCTTAGACGGCGCCAAAAAGAAACTGGCTGATAGACGTATCTGGGCAATCATTGAGCCGCGGAGTAACACCATGAAAATGGGCATTCACCAACACAGTCTCGCTGAGTCTGCCGCGCTCGCTGACCACACGCTTTGGTATGAGCCTACTGGTCTAGAATGGGGTCTAAAAGAGGTCATCGAACAGGCCACTGCCACAAATAGTGAGATTGGCCATCAGCAAGTGCTCTCTAGTGTCGATGCCATTATCGAGCACATCAGCACACATGCGCAAGCAGGCGATGCGATAGTGATTATGTCGAATGGTGGGTTTGAAGGTATTCATCAGCGGCTCTTAACTGTGCTACATCGCAAATAACGCCCCAAATAACAGCTAGACAACCCCTTGATTTAGAGAAGAGCGTAGCTTTGTCATAGACGAGTTACGCTTTTTTATTCTCTGGTTTTTTGATTGTCTTTCTACTGATAGAGACCTCATAACTGACGACGCTAGCGGTTTTGTAACTGTCGCTACCTTTGTAACCTTTCATTTACTTATCCTCTCTGCACATTAGCAAATCCCTGCTTTTTCTCACATAGCTCATACATTGGTAACATTTCGCGCTTACCTTTACGCCTATGCAGTGCTTACAATGTATTTATCAAAATTAGCAAAATATGATGAATGATAATAAATTAGGAGAATAGAATGAGCTTTATTTGGATGATTATTGTAGGTTTGGTCGCAGGTCTATTAGCACGTGCCATTAAGCCCGGCAGTGACCCTATGGGCTGGATAATGACCATTGTACTGGGTATCGTTGGTGCGTTGCTGGGCGGCTTTCTTGCAGGCCTCATCGGTATCGATGCGGATGGCGGCTTTACGGGTCTGATCTTCTCAGTGATTGGTGCCATCATCCTACTTTTCTTGTATGAGATGATCGTCAGCAAACGCGGTGTATAAGTGCTTGCTATACCTCAGCTGAATCAAAAACAGAAAAGCCTTGCAGATTGCAGGGCTTTTTTATGTTGAGTTTGGCTGATACTTTTCGTCCTTTGCCAGCCAAAAAAGTGTGATCTAGGCGGGAAAGTATTGATAAGCATTACTTTTGTCCCCATTTATCTTATAATATCAACCCTATTTTATCCTTATCATTGAGGTGAGCGTTATGGCATTACTCCCTATCTTAAATTACCCAGACCCGCGCTTGCGCACCATTGCCAAGCCTGTCAAGGAAGTGACTGCTGAAATCAAAACCTTAATCGCTGATATGATTGAGACCATGTATGATGCCCAAGGTATTGGTCTGGCGGCCAGTCAAGTTGACCATCATATTCAACTCATTGTCATGGATTTATCTGAAGATAAAAATAGCCCTAGGGTGTTTATTAACCCAAAAGTGACGCCGCTGGTAGAAGAAAAACAACCGTATGAAGAGGGTTGTTTATCGGTACCTGATGTCTATGATAAGGTCGAACGTCCGAATAAAGTACGTATCGAAGCGTTAGATGAGAATGGTGAAAAAATTGATGAAGAGGTAGAAGGCTTACTGGCGGTATGTATTCAACATGAAATGGATCATCTAAATGGAGTAATATTCGTCGATTATTTATCACGTCTAAAACAAACGCGTGCTCGCGATAAGGTGCGTAAAGTCATCAAGATACGTGAAAAACAAGGCGAACACACAGCAGATAAACAGCCGCAAACCACCAATTCTTGATCGGGCTTTTATTTAGCGCCCTTGTCATATAAAGCGAGTGTTATATCAGCCAATTGGCTCATAGGCTTAAATTCATAAGCTTAGAATCATAATGGCATGAGGCAATACAATAGTGATGTGACCTCGCTTTAATTCTCTAACATATATTTTTCTTCATTAAAGGTTTTCTACCATGACCATGATCAAAATTGACCAATATTTTGACCCTGCCGGCTGGCAGAAATTCACCAAAGCGGCTGAAGGTCGCGAGACGCCACTTTTGGTAGTGGACCTAAACCGCATTAAAACCAAATATCATGAAATGGTTGGTTTTTTCCCTACTGCCAAAATTCATTATGCGATGAAGGCCAGTCCTGCGGTCGAAGTCATCGATCTACTTGCTGATCTTGGCTCAAACTTTGACTGTGCGTCAATTTATGAGCTTGATAGAGTACTTGACTGCGGTGTGGATGCGTCACGCATCTCTTACGGTAATACCATCAAAAAAGCCGAACATGTCAAATATGCATTTGATAAAGGCATCACTTTATATGCAACCGATTCAGAAGCAGATTTAAAAAATATCGCAAAGCACGCTCCAGGGTCAAAAATCTTTGTGCGTATCTTGGTGCAAGGGTCAGAGACCGCTGAATGGCCATTGTCACGCAAGTTTGGTTGCCACCCTGATATGGCGATTGAGCTGTTGATTCAAGCTCGCGATTTGGGCTTGGTGCCTTACGGCATCTCGTTTCATGTGGGCAGTCAGCAAAAAGATGTCGCTGCTTGGGATGATGCGCTGGCCAAGGTCAAATACATGTTTGACTGGATGAAAAATGAAGAAGATATTAAGCTACAAATGATTAACTTGGGTGGCGGTTTTCCAGCCAACTACATCAGTGAAGTGAATCCCATCAAGGTCTATGCAGAAGAGATCAATCGCTATCTGACGGATGATTATAATGCCGAAGACATGCCTGAGATTATTCTTGAGCCAGGACGTTCATTGGTCGGTGGTTCAGGGGTGTTGGTCAGTGATGTGGTGTTAATTTCTCGTAAATCAAATACGGATTTGACGCGCTGGGTGTATACGGATGTAGGCTTGTTCCAAGGCTTAATCGAGACACTGGGTGAATCCATCAAGTATCCTGTTTATACGCCAAAGATGGAAACGTCCACCCGCGAAGGTACGGTGGTATTGGCAGGACCCACCTGTGATTCAACTGACATCATGTACGAAGAAGCGGGCTATCAGCTACCTGAAGAGCTGGAGATTGGCGATAAAATCTTTTGGTTGACCACGGGTGCTTATACCAACTCTTACTCATCGGTTGAGTTCAATGGTTTTCCGCCATTAGAAGTGGTTTACGTTGACTAGTTTCCAATCATTGATTGGTTTTTCATAACTGGCATTAATAAAAAGCGCGGCACTGCGAGATACAGTGCCGCGCTTTTTTGTGCTTGATCTTCTCACCAGCCAGCAACTACTGTACTCTTAGAGAAATTACAACCAAGGCGGTTTGGCTTATACAGCCAATAAACAAAGCAATCATACTACTAAGCGTCGCTACCAGCCCTCCTCGAAATTGATTCACCTGCCATTCCTCATGATGAACAAATCAGTAAAGCCATAACTAGAAAAACCTACTCATTTAAGCCTAAAACATCCTGCATGTTATATTGCCCAGCTGACTGCTGAATGATCCATGTTGCCGCGCGTACCGCACCAGCAGCAAAAGTCATCCGCGCTCGTGCACGGTGGGTAATCTCAACGACTTCGCCATCGGCAATAAACATCACGGTGTGATCGCCAATGATCTCGCCTCCACGAATGGCATGAATACCAATCGTCCCTGCTTCGCGCTCGCCCGTTTGACCTTCTCGGCCATACACGGCCACATCTTTTAGTTGCTGTCCACGTGCTTCTGCAACGGCCTCTGCCATCATATACGCCGTACCTGATGGGGCATCGATTTTATGTTTGTGATGGGCTTCAATGACTTCTACATCCGCCTCTTCTCCAAAGGCTTTGGCAGCCATGGCTAATAGTTTTAATGACAGATTGACACCTGTTGAATAGTTACCGGCGTAAACAATGGCCACGTTCTCACTGGCTTGTGTCAATACTTGCTCTTGCTGCTTATTGAAGCCCGTGGTACCGATGACCATAGCGACATTGTGCTCAGCACAAATTTGCATGTTTTGTTCAGTGGCATCAGGCAAGCTAAAGTCAATCAAGACGTCGATGGCATCTACTACCGATTTTAAATCGTCGACTATCTCTACGTTTAAACAACCGATCGCCGCGACTTCGCCCGCATCTGCGCCAACGAGGCTTGAGCCTTGACGTTCAATTGCAGCTTTTAGCGTCGTTTGGGGGTTGTCATTGATGGCTTCGATGAGCATACGCCCCATACGTCCACCCGCACCGATTACCCCTACCTTGATAGATTGATGACTTACTTGCTCACTCATATTTTTATCCTACGCCCTTTATAGTTAATACCGTTGTTTTTAAACACTGTTTGTCGTAAGTTTAGCAAATATCGCCCCATGAATGGTTTTTTATACCACCAATAAAAAGCCCAAAGGTTTCACATGGAACCTTTGGGCTAATATGCTAAACACATCTCTGTTAGGCAGTACTTTTAGTCAAACAAGTCGCCAATCTTTTTAAAGAAAGACTTTTTATGGGGCGACTGTTGATGCTTGCTATCATCATCTAACGTATCTTGGAATTGACGTAGCAGATCTTTTTGCTCACGGGTTAAGTTCACGGGCGTCTCGATGACCACACGGCAAATCAAATCGCCTTTCATCGTCGTACGAACTGGCGTTACGCCTTTACCCCGTACACGTAGCAACTTGCCACTTTGGGTCCCTTCGGCAACTTTGATTTTCACTTTGCCATCTAAGGTTGGAATTTCAACTTCTTTACCCAATGCCGCATCGGTAATACTCACCGGCACATCCATGTAGAGGTCAGCGCCTTGACGAGTGAAGACGTTATGCGGTTTGACACGTACTTCGACATACAGATCGCCATTTTGCACACCCGCACCGCCAGCTTCGCCCTCGCCTGCTAGACGGACGCGATCCCCATCATCGACGCCTGCTGGGATGGACACCTCTAGCGTGCGTGATTTGTCTTTCACCCCATTGCCATGACAGTCAGGACAAGGGTTTTTGATTTGTTTACCAGTGCCGCCGCACTGCGGGCAAGCTTGCTGAACCGCAAAAAAGCCTTGTTGCATACGAACTTGGCCTTGCCCATGACACATCTGACAAGTCACGACATCAGAGGCATCTTTTGCGCCTTTACCATCACAAGTGTCACAAGGCGCAGGGGCAGTAAAACTGATTTCTTTTTTGCAGCCGCGTACCGCTTCTTCGAGCGTCAGCTCAATCACATAACGTAGGTCTGACCCACGACGCGAACGCCCACCGCCGCCACGCGACTGACCAAAGATGTCGCCAAAGTTACCAAAGATGTCACCAAAGATGTCTTGGAAATTGCCGCCACCTGCACCGCCAAAGCCGCCACCGCCCATTCCATTTTCAAAGGCAGAGTGACCCATACGGTCATAGGCTGAACGTTTTTCTTCATCACTCAGTACTTCATAAGCCATTGACGCTTCTTTAAATTTATCTTCTGCATCAGGGTCATCAGAGTTACGGTCTGGGTGATATTTCATCGCCAGCTTGCGGTAAGCCCGCTTAATCTCTTTGCTATCAGCCGTCTTGCTGACACCTAACACTTCATAAAAATCGCGCTTACTCATGGGCTCTCCTATCGTCTTTACAGTCTACCGGCCAGTCGATTCATTAACCCTAATCCATCCTCTCTAACCTCCCACCATCGCACTCTAAGGTTTCACATGAAACATAGTAGAAGATAAGGGGAAAACGAGAAGATAACGTATGAATCTATAAGCGAATACGGCAGGATGCTGCTTAGCCAAATCAATTATTAAAAGTTTGCGCTATTTATGGAGATGGCACAGCGATTTATCAAGCGCTTAGGCAGGGAAAGTGTGAGTTAGGATGAGATAGCCCATACAAAAAGGTTTTATTAAGAAATACACAAAGGTTTTCGTACCGTCATAACGGTCAGCCATGCTAGTATTTATCGCCCTGTTTATTGTTGAATAAACACTGTGGTTCATATTTACCTTCAAAGCATTAATTTGTGATAAGGAATCGATTGTTATGAAGAAGCTGATTGTTTTATTGATGGTCATAGCAGTGGCAGTCTATGCAGGTTCGCCTTATTACAGCGCTTATCAGCTCAAAAACGCTTATGATGCCAAAGATGGTGCCACCATCGCGGCGGCTATTGACTATGATCAAGTGCGACCCAGTATACAGAACCAATTAACCAGTCAGTTTTCGGCGACTATGAGCAACTATCCATTGGTCGCTGAGCTGGGCGGCGAGCCTTTAATCCAAGCCGCCAACAGTTTTATCGCGCAGGCAGTCGATGGCGCGATTACGCCGCAAAATATCGAAAAAATCATCAACACGCAAGGCCAAGCCAATACCGCCACCAAAGAGCTGGCGGCAGCGTGGGCAATCACCAGCAATCAAGTCGACTTAAAAAACCTGATTCAAAATTTAATCATTCAGCGCGGTGATGTAAACGCGGTGGTCCAAAGCCAGATGCAGCAAATAATGCAAAAACAAGCAGCCATACTCGAACAACAAGCAGCCCAAGGCTCTGATAGTGACAAACCAGAACTGAGCTACTGCGGTATAAATTGCTTCCAAATCAGCGGTCAAGTTAAAGGCTATCCCCTCACCATAGAGATGCAGCGTGACGGCCTGATTGACTGGAAAATCGTTGATATTGTTTTGCCTTAAACGGCCGATATCCCAACTCATTATCCCAAATAAAAACCGCCCCATGTGAACCGACCCCCATAAGTTGGACACAACTTATGGGGTATTTTTATGCGTTACGATCTAGACTTTAAGATGCAAGTCATCGCATACTATCGGCAAGGACAT
>JGI24025J20009_10001439_pt1 | contig 17959 bp, 8 predicted proteins | sample Cruoilmetagenom3_FD_20009 | JGI IMG/M metagenome (IMG submission 20009) | reverse complement strand
CTCGGCGCATAGTATCGTTTCATATACTTTGTATTGGCGATATTCTGCTGTAACTGCAACACGTCCATAGAGGTTAAATCCTGAAAGCGCGTACTCCCTAGGTGCGGCTCAATAAAATATCTGAAACGCTGCAAGTCCTTATCCCAAGAACGCTTCCTCTCTTTTATCACTGGCAGATAGGTATTATAAAAAAACGCTGCGATCGTCGGCATGGTCTTATAGCTGTCTTTTTCAACCTTAGGGTCAATGCCTTCCGCAATCATAGCGTGATACTTACGCGCTATCTTACGTGCAGTGATCACATCAATGTCACCAAACTTGCCAATGGATATAGAACGTTTTCTGGATTGAAAGGTGTAACGTAATAAGAAGCGTTTGCTACCGGATTTACCGACCAATAGTTTTAAACCTGACACATCACTGTCGTCGGTTAATTCTAACTCTGTTGATGCAGAGTTTTTGTCATGGGCAGCAATAGCTTTTAGTTTTGCATTAGTAAATTTGAATTTCTTCTGCATGACCATCGTCCTATATGAATATTGATAATTATCATCAACATTAATATATGTCGTTAAAGATGGTCTTTAGTCGTGGTTTTCGATGTACAGCCGGAAGGATGATTTAATACTGAAAACAGCCTTCGCTTAGGCCGCAAGCCTGACAGAAGATTTTGATGTTTGTTCCTGGCGTGCGCTGTTGTTCAATAAGGACTTGCCTTTTTGGATTTTTGTTCACTGAGCCATGATTTCTTTCCGGGAGATAAAAACAGGAGGGTATGGGGTTGAGGAGTTTGTTTTCCACTTTAACCTATTTTAAGGCAGTCTAAACAGATTAGCCTGAAGCATCAATTACTCCGCCCCCTTCGATACTTCGATAGCAGTTGCGCGATGCCAGTTATTTTCTGCTGCCGGAGCAATAAAAGGTCTTCAATAGAAATATTAAAAAATGATTGACCACTACAGCTTCATATTGAGCTTGCAAATATCAAGGGCCAGCGTACTTGAAAAGTAAATCCTCAACCTATCAAATATCCACCCTATGACCTGAAGGGGTTTTAGTTTGAGAGCGACCACGAACCGCGCCATTGCGGTGACCGTCTCCTTTTTTTTTGGGGGGAGTAGTTACCATAGTTAACTACTCCTGGAAATTGTACGAATCAAAGCCAACCTCTAATTCTGACCGCAGAATATACTAGTCAAAATGATTATGTTAAAAGATCAATATAATCGTTACGGTCGAAAGCATTACCACGTAGCGTCAAATTAGTGCAAAATGCCCTCTACCTTGATTAGGGGAGATAGGTTAGGTGGAACTGTCAAACATCAGTCAGGCGCAAAAAGAGCGCCTGTCGCATATCGACTTTCGCACTTACTTCCTGGGCGAAATTGGCCGTAGCGATTTGGTTGCCCGTTTCGGAATCGGCGAGGCAGCAGCCACGCGCGATATCACTTTGTATCGAGAGTTGGCACCCGCCAATCTGGACTACGACACCAAGCTGAAGTCCTACGTCAAATCTGAGTCTTTCATACCTCTGTTCGAATACTCCCCGCCTCAAGTGCTTGCAGCACTTTCGCAGGGTTTCGGAGAGGATTTCATAGGTAGTCATAAGCCTATGGTCCGGTGTGAAACACCGGCAGAACTTAATTGGCCACTGCTGCCGGTGCTAGCCGTATTAACAAGGGCAATCTACCACAAGAAGGTGGTGAAGATTCGGTATCGCTCCATCGGCTCTGGCTTGAGTGAGCGCGAAATAGTTCCCTTTGTGTTGCTCGATAATGGTCTGCGCTGGCATGTACGTGCCTTCGACCGCAATCGCCAGGCTTTCATCGATTTTGTGGTCACGCGAATAGCCGATCCAGTCATTGTCGATGATGAGCCTAAAGAGCACGAATTGAGTGAGGCCGACATACAGTGGAACAGAATTGTTGAAATGATTTTGGTGCCGCATCCAAACCTTCCCCATCCTGAAACCGTTGAGATGGATTATGCGATGAAAGATGGGGCCCTCAAGGTGAATGTACGCGCTGCCGCAGCAGGATATGTGCTTAGGCGGTGGAATGTGGACTGTACAGAGAATCACAGCCTGGAAGGGGCTGAATTCCATTTATGGCTTAAGAATTGGCAGGCGCTTTATGGAGTAGAAAACCTTGTCATAGCGCCAGGGTATGATTTGAGCAAAGGAGCTTGCTAATGGAAAACGTATTTAACTTTAGGGATGAATTAATCGATGAATACAGATCGTTTTCCAGAAGCTTCGTGTCGATCGCAGCCAGTGACATAAAAAATGTCGTTGAACAGCAATACACTGAAGGCCGTTATTGGCCTCAGCCGCTTATACAGATAAACCCTAACTATCAACGAAAAGGCACTGTTCAGGAATTAGCCAATGACGGAGTCTTACATCCTCTCTGTGCTGATATTTTTCGTACTGGAAAAGCGGAAGGAAAATCAGACCCACTTCATTTGTACAAGCATCAGATTGAGGCGTTGGCAAAGGGACAGGAAAAACAGAGCTATGTAGTTACAACCGGTACCGGTTCAGGAAAATCTCTGGCGTTTTTTCTTCCTGTTATCGATGCCATTCTAAAAGGAAAAGCAGTTGACCCAGCGCCCAAAACTCGCGCTATTGTCATCTACCCAATGAATGCACTGGCAAATAGCCAGCTCGAAGAGCTTGAAAAGTTTTTAGTCGACTTTCCCGCTGGTGATCGGCCATTTACGGTTGCTCGTTATACAGGACAGGAAAGTTCTGTTCAGCGCGAAGAAATCGCAAATAACCCGCCCGATATATTGCTGACCAACTTCATGATGCTGGAACTTATCCTGACGCGTTATGAAGCTGTAGATCGGCGTGTGGTCGATAACTGCAAAGGCCTAGAGTTTCTAATTCTTGATGAGTTGCATACCTACCGGGGTCGACAAGGCGCAGATGTTGCCGTTCTTGTGAGGCGGCTGAGGGAACGGTTAGGGGCAACAAGTATGACCTGTATTGGTACATCTGCGACGATGTCCAGTACAGGGAAACAAGTTGATCGGAATCGGGTAGTAGCTGAGGTATCCAGTAAGTTATTTGGTGCAGAAATATCTGAGCATGATGTTATTGGTGAAACGCTCGAGAGGGTTACGACACCTTCAAAAGATGTCGAAGCTATCAGGTCGCTATTGGAAACCGAAATTCAAAAAGAAGATTTTTCTTGGACTGATTTCGATGAGTTTAAGGATTCCCCTATGGCGATATGGGTGGAGTTGAATCTCGGCATTGAAATACCACAAGATGAGCCGCCAAAACGCGCAAAGCCCAAGACGCTTGATTCAGCGGCTGAATTGTTGGCGGGTGATGCCGGAGTCACGCAGGAAAAGGCTTCTACTGCACTCCAGAAATTCTTGGTATCCGCCCATGATGTCACAACGCCGCAGGGGCGTTCTCCATTTGCATTTAAGCTGCACCAGTTTATAAGTGGCCCCGGCAAGGTTTTGGTAACACTGGAACCCAGTGGGACTAGGACTATCACGCTCGACGCGCAGCGGTTTGCGCCGGGTAAACAGGATCAGGGAGTGCAGCTTTATCCCGTGCATTTCTGTAGAGAGTGTGGCCAGGAGTACCACCCCGTCTGGAAAACTTTGCTGGGACAGATAAGGTTTGATCCTAGAGACATTGGTGAAATTACAACAGCTGATAATGATGAGATAAGTTTCGGTTTTTTGTGTCCGGTTAACCCGAACTTAAGCTTTAAAGGCGCGTTGGAAAATTTGCCAGAGGCCTGGATCGATTACTCCAAATCGGAGCCCAAACTAAAATATAACTACAAAAAAGCCCGCCCAATGGAATTTACTATAGATACACAGGGCGTAGAGGGGCGCGGCGAAAAATACTGGTTTATCCCCGGCAAATTTCGCTTTTGTTTAAAGTGCAACCAGCTCCACGAAGCCCACGGTAAAGACATCAACCGGTTAGCCAGTCTTTCCGGCGAAGGCCGGTCGTCGGCCACAACGGTGCTCACACTGTCCGCTCTGCGGCAACTTTTCTCGATTGAGAGTTTACCTGAAGGAATGCCTGACCCCAGAAAACTTTTGGGCTTCACCGATAACCGGCAGGATGCCGCCCTCCAAGCGGGTCATTTTAATGATTTTATTTTCCTCCTGACACTTCGTGCCGGCTTGATTGGAGCGCTCCAGGCTAATAACGACGTGTTAGATGAAGAAAAGCTTGCAGAGGAGGTGTTCAAATCACTGGGCTTTAACAACGTCGATGAAGCCACGCTAGCAGAATACCTTAAAACGCCAAAATTAATGGGTCTTGCCAGACAGGAAGCGCAGAGAACGCTCCGCTATATTATCGGGTACCGTCTCATTCGAGACTTGCGTAGGGGCTGGCGTTTCAATAACCCCAATTTAGATCAGCTTGCTCTGTTGCGGATCGGTTATCGCGGTTTGGAAGAGTTCTGTGCTGAAGATGATCTTTTCAAAAGTAGCAAGAATTCTGTATTGGCAAAACTGAATGCATTTAACAGAGCAAATTTATGCAGAGCCCTGTTCGATGAAATGCGCAGAGCACTGTGCCTTGAAACGCGGTACCTCGATTCTGTCGAGCAAGACAAGGCGCGCAATAGTGCCTTTAACTACCTGAATGAGCGCTGGGCTTTCGCTTCCGATGAAAACCTGGAAACGTCGAAATTTATAATTCTGAGCAAACGACCAGAATACAAAGGCAAGCCCAGAACCGATCTGGTGTCTGCTGCAGAACGCTCACGCGTATTAAAAGTCATTAAGAACGCGGATTTTTGGAAGTCCACCGCTTTTGCCGGGCAGGTGGGCACCTGGAAAGACGCGGAGTGGGTGGAGATCGTCGCAGCATTGTTGGAGGTAGCCGTGCTTTATGGCTACGTGCAAAAACACAGTGTCGAGAAAGGCCTGGCGGGTTATCGACTCAATGCGTCGGCTATGGAATGGATGCTTACCGACCAAACTATTGAGGGTGAAGACGCCACAAATCAGTATTTTCGTGCACTCTACCTGAACCTTGCACAACTGCTAAAGCAACCCAGTCACCCCCTGTTCCATTTCGAAGCACAGGAGCACACGGCTCAGGTCGACGCCGCTCGTCGTCAACTACTGGAACAACGGTTTCGCTATACCGAAAAAGATCAAAAAGAGTGGCTTGCAGAACCGGGCCATGAAACACCCCTGGAGCGCTTACCGGTGATGTTTTGTTCTCCAACCATGGAACTGGGTGTCGATATTTCAGCACTGAATACGGTCTACCTGCGCAATGTCCCGCCGACACCAGCTAACTATGCTCAGCGAAGTGGTCGCGCTGGCCGCTCCGGCCAGCAGGCGCTGGTGATTACCTATTGCGCCTCGCTGAGCCCACATGATCAATGGTTTTTTCATAATGCCAACGAAATGGTTCACGGCGTCGTCAAAGCGCCAACACTGGATTTAGGCAACCGGGAACTCATTGAAAGCCACTTGCACGCCGTGTGGTTGGCCGCAGCCGAAGTCGAGCTCGATAGCAGCATTGCGCCGCTGGTTAACCTTGAAGACGAGGCCAAGCCGCTGCAAACGGCACTGAAGAAAAAGCTGGGAGATCCTGCAGTCATTGAAAAAGCCCGCTTTGCTGCGCAGGGTGTGATTACACAACTGGAAAGCGAATTGAATACCAGCCACTGGTTTACCGCCGATTATATTGAGTCGGTGATAAACCAGGCACCACAGAATTTTTCCAGCTCGCTGGACCGTTGGCGCGCATTGTTTGATGCCACCCGCAAGCAGATGGATATGGCCGAAGTCGTCGCCAAAAGCCATACCGCTACTGGGTTGGAGCGCACCAATGCGAAACGCCGCTGGGGCGATGCCGCCAACCAGTATGGAATATTGTTAAAAACCGGCAATACCCAGAATTCAGACTTTTATACCTATCGTTATTTGGCAAGCCAGGGTTTCCTGCCCGGCTACAACTTTCCGCGCCTACCCCTCATGGCATGGATACCTGCCCGTGGCGGGCAAACCACCGGTAAAGATGATGAAGGCAGCATGGTCAGCAGACCACGCTTCCTTGCCTTGTCAGAATTTGGTCCGCGCAGCCTCATTTACCACCAGGGCAGAATGTATCGCGTCGTGCGCGCTAAGTTGAATGTCGGTAACACTGAACACATTTCTGGCAACAGCACTCTGGCCACCATAACATCGCGAGTCTGTAGTCAATGCGGTTATGGCCATTTGGGCCAGCCTGGTGGCGATGAACCCTTGGTGGAGCGCTGTGAAAACTGCGAAGCTCTGTTAACAGAAGAGGATTGGGTAAAAGAACTCTATCGCATAGAAACCGTCGAAACATTGCCAGTGGAACGAATTTCCATCAACGATGAAGACCGTCAGCGCCAGGGTTTCGAGTTGCAAACCACCTATCGCTTCCTGCCGGGCCCCGATGGCAAAATCCAACAGCAAAAAGCCATAGTGCAAATCGGCGAAGAAGCCCTTGCCGAATTGACCTATGCGCCAGCCGCTCGCATCTGGCGGATCAACCGTGGCTGGCGTCGTAGGAAGGATAAAAACCAGCTCGGTTTTTACATCAACCCGATTACAGGCACCTGGAGCAAAAAAGATGACCCTAATAGCGAAGATGACTCCAGCAAGGAAGAAGGCGCGATGGATAAGGTCGCTAACCAGCGCATTGTGCCGTTTGTAGAAGACCATCGAAACCTGCTAATTCTGCAGCCGATAAGGCCCCTGTCGATTGAGGCCATGGCAACCGTACAGGCGGCATTAAAACGCGGCCTCGAAATGACGTTTCAGGTAGAAGAATCTGAACTGGTCGCCGAGCCTCTGCCTAAACTGGATGATCGAAAGTCATTGCTGTTCTATGAGGCTGCCGAAGGCGGCGCAGGTGTACTGACCCGTTTGGCCTCAGAGCCGGAAAGCCTGGCGGTGGTGGCTAGCAAAGCACTGGAAGTCATGCACTTCCAAAAGCCCGAGGGCGAATGGGACACTAATAAACTTTCTAAACTAGAGAAGAAGGATGAGCTCGATAATGCGCTGTGCGAAGCGGGTTGTTATCAGTGTCTGTTGTCTTACTTTAACCAGCCAGATCATGAGAACATTAATCGAAGAGACCCGGATGCCCTGGAGCTGCTGGTCGCGCTGGCCAATGCTAATGTTCAAGCCCTGACACAACCCACACCGGTCACACCGCAGCAAACCGCTAAGGCCGCTGGCGAGCCTTTGGTCGAGGCGTTTCTCAGCCTCCTTTGCCACCTTGGCTTGAACGCACCGGACGCGACCCACGTCAGCGTATCGGGTGGCGCAGCCACCGCAGCAGCGCAATATAAAAGTGCCAGAGCGCTGGTGTTTACCGAGCCACCAACCGAAGCAATCATTCAACAGTTAACCGACAAGGGTTGGTCCTACCTCGACGCCTCTGACCAGGCCACATGGAATCAGCTGTTTGAAACTCATGCCAATGTCTTTGGCGTGAACGAGGAACAAGCCTGATGACACAAGAATATAACTATCAGCCTGGAAACCTGGTTCATGCCCGTGGCCGAGAATGGGTGGTGCAAAACGAATCGAGCGCTGAATGGCTAAGGCTTCGCCCTCTGGGTGGTACGGATGACGACATTATTGCTCTTATTCCCGACATTGAAATCGAGCCTGTAAAGTCGGCCATCTTCCCCTGGCCCGATGCTGAAAAGCCCGGAGGTCACTCTGGTGCCTTGTTATTGCGTGATGCGTTGCGCTTGAAATTGCGCACCGGTGGTGGCCCATTCCGCTCGTTTGGCAATATTTCCGTCGAACCACGTGCTTACCAACTGGTGCCATTGTTGATGGCATTGCGCCTGAGCACTGTTCGCCTGCTAATTGCAGATGACGTGGGTGTTGGTAAAACCATCGAAGCGGGCCTGATCGTCCGAGAATTGATGGATCGAGGCGAAATTGCTAAGCTTGCAGTGCTGTGCCCGCCTCATCTGGTGGAGCAATGGCAATCGGAGCTAGAGAACCGTTTTAATCTGCAGGCCGTCGCCTTAACTTCTGCTACTGCCAGCCGCGTCGAGCGGGAAGTGCCCCACGGCACCAGTTTGATGGACCATTTTCCCATTATCGTGGTAAGTCTGGATTACATAAAAAGTGAACGCCACCGCGAGCACTTTCTCTCCATTGCCCCTGAATGCATTATTGTGGATGAAGCGCACACCTGCGCCACGTCTGGCCAGGGTAAGCAGTTGCGCTTCGAATTGCTGCAACGCCTCGCCGCCAGTGAAGAACGCCATCTAATAATGCTGACAGCGACCCCCCACTCGGGTGACGAAGCTGCCTTTTATAATCTGATTTCACTGCTCAAGCCGAAATTTGCCCAGTTGCAAAATCGTACCTCCGCCAGTGATCCACTGCGCCAGGAATTAGCACGCCATTTCGTACAACGGCGCCGTAAGGATATTACCGAGTGGCAAGCCGAAACCAATGACGGCACCGGTTTTCCACGGCGTATGAAGGCCGAGCTTACCTACCAACTTACTGGTGATTGGGGCGGCTTCTTTGACGCGGTACAAAACCATTGTCTTGAGTTGGCTGAGAGTGTCGAACAACAGGGCAACAACGATGCCCGCCTTATCTGGTACGCCACGCTCGCCTTATTGCGTTGCGTCGCTTCATCCCCGGCAGCGGCAGTAAAAGCGCTGAGCAATCGCCTGGAAGGGCTGCAAACGCCAGATGAACTACTGGCCGATGAACGCCTGCACGATGGTGAAGCCGATGACCTGTCAGTCTCAGATATCGAACCGTCAGCCCAACTGAATAACCAGGCTTTAGAAAACCTGATTGCCGATGCTGTGCGGTTAAGCGGCAAGCAGGGTGATCCAAAACTCGCTGCCCTCATTCAGCACTTAGATGAGCTGGTCAAAGACGGTTTTCACACAGTGGTGTTTTGTCGCTATGTGGCCACGGCTCACTATGTAGCCGAACATCTGCGAAAGCAGTTTCCCAAGGCAACCATTGAATCGGTCACCGGTGAGCTCACCCCGGAGGAGCGGCGCCTGAAAGTGGAAGAGATGGAAGAGGGCAGCCCGCGTATTCTGGTCGCCACCGACTGTCTGTCCGAAGGGATTAACCTGCAACACCTATTCACCGCCGTCGTGCATTACGACCTAGCCTGGAATCCAACTCGCCACGAACAGCGTGAAGGCCGTGTCGATCGTTTTGGCCAGCAAGCGAGTGAGGTGCGCTGCACCATGCTCTATGGGCAGGACAACCCTGTCGACGGTTTTGTATTGAACGTGATTCTGCGCAAGGGCGAAGCCATCCAGAAGGAGCTGGGCGTTCTGGTCCCCATGCCGGAAGATGACACCCGTATCAATCAGGCACTGGTGAAAGCGGCACTGATGAAGCGCAGCAAAGTCATCGTACCCTACACCGAGGACTTGTTTGCCGATGCCGAAGAACTGTTGGCTCCACTGCAAACCCAGTGGCAAGATGCCCTTAGCAAGGCCAAAGCCAACCGTACGGTGTTTGCCCAGCGTCGGATTCAACCTGGTGAAGTTTTACCCGAGTGGCAAAAACAGCAGGAATCCCTGGGTGCCCACGAAGATGTGCAGTGCTTTATTAAAACCGCCGCCGCGCGCCTCAATGCGCCGCTGGAAACCGCTCGTGGCAACCGCTACCGTTTTCTGCCCCAATATACACCCGATAACCTGCGCCAACGCCTGGCGGACGAAGGTATTGATCAAGCTTTGATGATTGACTTCAACGAGCTGCACCGCAGTCACCCTCTTGTCAGTGTGCTAGCCGACCATCTTCTTGAAGAAAGCCTGCAGGGTGACAGTAATCTGGCCGCTCGCTGCGCCGCTGCTGAAACCGATAGCGTTGAGGTGGTGACCACCATTTATTTGCTGCGCCTGCGCCACCAGCTGGAATACGTGCGTCGTCGGGAGCCCTTCCAACTGATGGCTGAAGAAACTGTGGCTCTAGCCGTAAAAGGCCGCACCAGGCCAGAATGGCTGGTAGGCCAAGAAGTGAGCCGGTTGCTCGAATGCGTGCCCACGGGCAATCTGCCCAAGGAGGCAATGACGCGGGAAATCAACCATGCCATTACTTTCCTGAAAGAGCAGCAGCCAAGGTTGGAAGCACTAGCCAGCGAGCGCGCCCAAACATTGCTGGAAGACCACAAACGCGTACGCGAGGCTGCCCGCGACGTGGGTCAATACAGTGTCAGTGCCTGTTTGCCGGTGGATGTGATCGGGGTGTATGTACTGCTACCCGATGCGCTGTAAGGAAGAATAATGAGAAAAGTAAAACGCCAAAGCAAAAGCGCATTAAACCTGCCCAGCCTGACCCTCGAAGGCACCCTGTTTCTGCCCGATCAACTGGAGAAAGCCGCCCTAGGCCAGGCCAAACACCAGAGCGAAACCGACTACCAAACCCCCAAAGGATTGCGGCTGAAAGACGACTACAGCCGCGCCTTTCAGATCGCCTGTGCCCAATGGAAGCACTTTGCCCCCGCCCTGGAACGCGAAGATGTCGATGCCCTGGCCCTTACCCAAACCTTTGCCGAAGAGCTGCTGCGCGATGTGTTTGCCTACAGTAGCCTGAAAGCCACCGCCTCCGTTAGCGTCAACGAGCGCGCCTACCCCGTTACTTTTCTAGCAGACCACATCCCTGTGGTAGTGGCGCCCTTTAACAGCAAGCTGGACGATAGCCTGTCCATATTCGCCATCGAAGGCAGCGGCAGCCGCAAGAAATCCGCCTTCCAGCTGGGGCAGGAGCTGCTCAACGCCAGCGACGCCCATCTTTGGGCCATCGTGACCAACGGCAAACAGCTGCGCCTGCTGCGTGATGCCGCCAGCCTCACCCGGCCAAGTTTTCTGGAAGTGGACCTGCAGGATGTTCTGGAAGGCCAGCGTTTCAGCGAGTTCGCCAATATCTGGCGCCTGCTGCACGCCAGCCGCGCCACACTGAACGATCAGCCCGAACACAGCATCTGGGAAATCTGGCGCGAAACCGGTAAAGCCGAAGGTACCCGTGTGCGCGAAGGTCTCCGTTTGGGGGTAGAGCAAGCCCTGTTGGTATTGGGCGAGGGTTTTATTCAGCACCCGGACAACCAGTCATTGCGCCACCAACTCGATAGCGGCGAGCTCAGTAAAGACGCTTACTTCCAGCAGTTATTGCGTCTGGTCTATAGGCTGATTTTCCTGTTTACCGTTGAAGAGCGCAGAGTCTTGCACTCGGCCGATGAGAGTAAAGCCGGCCAGCAAGCTCGCCGTGCCTACGCCCAGGGTTATGCCCTGGCGCGCCTACGCGATGCCTGCCTCAAGCGCCGTAACCTCAACCGCTTTGATGATCACTGGCAAGCCCTTCGCATTGTATTTAAGGGCCTGGCAGAAGGCGAACCGCGATTGGCCCTGCCTGCTTTGGGCGGTTTATTTAACCCGGGCCAATGCCAAACACTCGATAGCGCCAGTCTCTGCAACAAGCACCTGCTCACTGCCATGCGCCAGCTACGCTGGGCCAGGCATGATGGCTCGCTGGCGCCGGTGGATTACCGTAATATGGGGCCGGAAGAGCTGGGCAGTGTGTACGAAAGCCTGCTGGAACTGGTGCCAGAGATTGACCTTACCGCCAAAACCTTTGGCTTTGTGGGAATCACTTCCGAGGGCTCTACCGCCGGTAACGCCCGCAAAACCAGCGGCAGTTACTACACGCCAGACTCTCTGGTGCAGGAGTTGATCAAATCCGCGTTGGAGCCGGTGATCCAGCAGCGGCTGCTAGAGAACAAGGCCAACCCCACTGAAGCCCTGCTCGGTATTCGCGTGATCGACCCGGCCTGTGGTAGTGGCCATTTTCTGCTGGCGGCCGCCCGCCGTCTGGCGCAGGAGCTGGCCCTGCTGCGTGCCGAAGACGGCGCCGTCAAGCCCGCCGATTATCGCCACGCCCTGCGCGAAGTGGTCAGCCATTGTATTTTCGGGGTGGATCGCAACCCCATGGCACTGGAGCTGGCGCGTACGGCGTTATGGCTGGAAGGCTTTGAACAGGGGCAGCCGCTGTCGTTTCTCGACCACCATTTGCAATGCGGCGATGCGTTATTGGGAATGACTGACCTGAAGGCGCTGGAATACGGCATTCCAAAAGCCGCCTTTAAGCCGCTCTCGGGTGATGAAAAGCCAGTTTGCACGGCGCTGAACAAAGCCAATACCGCCGCCCTGAAGGACATTGAGAAAAAACGTACTGCTGCTGAGTTTAGGCAGGTCGATGAGTTTTTGAAAACAGACTCCGGCTTGAAAGAGCTGTTGGCCATTGAATCCATGCCACAAGAAACAACAAAGCAGATTGAAAGACAGGAGGCGGCCTATCAAGCGTTTCTGGATAAGGCCCAACACAGCCACCTGCGCCATGCTGCCGATATGGTATTGGGAACATTCCTGCTGCCCAAAACCGAAGCCAGCGAAGCGCAGATTCCCACCACCGCCAGTGTCTACCTGGAACTGACGAACGACAGCAACAATACGCAACGCCTCGCCCAGCGCGAAGCAGCCGCGAAAGCCTGCGAGCAAGCCAAGGTCTTCCATTGGCCACTGGCGTTCCCGCAGGTGTTTGCCCAGGGTGGGTTTGATTGTGTGCTCGGCAACCCGCCTTGGGAGCATGTTGAACTCAAAGAGGAAGAGTTCTTTGCCACCCGCAATACCGATGTCGCCAATGCCAAAAACAAGGCCGAGCGCACTCAGCGTATTCAATGGCTCAGCGAGGGTATGCTGGCAAAACATTTATTGCCCGAACTACAGCACCCCGAAAATGAGTGTGACGCCGAAGTACGGCTCTTTAACGAGTATTCAGAAGCCAAACGCGCATTAGACGCTGCTAGCGCGTTTGCCCATGTTAAAGGCAACGAAGGGGGGCGTTACCCTTTAACGGGGGTTGGGCGTGTCAATACCTATGCGCTGTTTAGTGAAAGCATTTTGCAAGTTGTTTCCGACAATGGCCGCGCCGGTTTTATTGTGCCCACTGGTATCGCCACCGACGATTCCACTAAAGCGTATTTTGGTCATATCTCGCAAAGTGATCTGTTAGTCAGTCTGTATGATATTGAAAACCGCGAGGCTGTGTTCCCCACGGTGCACCGAAGTTACAAGTTCTGCCTGCTGACCCTAGGTCAGGCTAAACAGGCCGAATTTGCGTTTTTCTTGACACAGGCTTCACAGCTATCCGATACTCGCCGCCGTTTTACCTTAACGCCGGAGGAATTCCGCCTCATCAACCCCAATACGCTGACATGCCCGGTCTTTCGCAGCGAACGGGATGCAGAACTGACCAAAAAACTCTACCGTGCCGCACCGGTGCTGATCAATGAAAACCAAGAGAATGGCAACCCTTGGGGTATCAGCTTTATGCAGGGCACACACAACATGTCCTCTCACAGTCACCTATTCAATAACAAGCAAAGTGAGGGCTTATTGCCGCTTTACGAAGCCAAAATGATTAGTCAGTTTAACCACCGTGCTGGTTCTTATGAAGGTCGAGATGACGACCGTGGTAACCGTGTACTTCCTGACACGCCTTTGGAAAAATTACAAGATCCGACTTACGAGGTTCAGCCACATTATTGGATAGATGAAAGCGAAGTAATTTCACGTCTTCAGGGTAGATGGGCTAAGAAATGGTTTTGGGCCTACAAAGACATTACAACCGCTATTACTGTGCGGACTTTTATTTCCACAATCATTCCAATGTCTGGGGTTGGGCACACGATGCCGTTAATCTTTCCTAATGTAAATGATGAGAGTCGTGTTGCCTGTCTCATTGCGAATGCTAATTCACTTGTTGTTGACTATATTGCTCGACAAAAAATTGGTTACATACATTTGACATATGGTTATCTAAAGCAATTTCCTTTTATTCCTCCAAACCGCTATTCAGGTGCAGACCTCACTTTCATCGTTCAGCGCGTGCTCGAGCTCATTTATACCGCCCACGACCTGGCCCCTTGGGCCAATGACCTGGGCTACGAGGGCGAACCCTTTGCTTTTAACTTGGAACGCCGCGCCATCTTGCGTGCGGAGTTAGATGCCTATTACGCCAGACTCTATGGTCTGAACTGCGATGAGCTTCGTTATATCCTTGATCCCGCCGATGTGGTGGGCAAGGACTACCCCAGCGAAACCTTCCGCGTCCTGAAGAAAAACGAAGAAAAGGAATTCGGTGAGTACAGAACCCAACGCCTTGTACTAGAAGCCTGGGATAAACTGGAAGCGGGAGAGCTGCACTGATGCTCACCTACATAAAGCTCGACAACTTTAAAATCTGGCGTAGCACCGGGCCCTTGCGTCTGGCGCCGTTGACCTTATTGTTGGGCATTAACTCCTCGGGCAAGTCTAGCCTGATTCAAAGTCTGTTGCTGATTCGCCAAACGGTGAAAAGCGACGACTCGAATCTGGATCTCAATCTCGGCAACCCTGATAACGCCTCTTATAATGGAAGTGGCAATACAGATTCAGTCACCCTCGGCCAATTTCAGGATGTGTTGTGCCGCAGTGGCAGTGCTAGCCCCAGTACACCTGCGAACCAGTTTGGAATCGAATTTCGCTGGGCTGAAGAACCCGGTGGCACTGACTCCTCACTGTTTTCTGCCCGCTACCGTAAAGGCACAGGCAATAGTGCCGAACTGGATTACCTGCGTTTGGGTAAAGATGGACAAGGGTTTACCGTCAAACGCCGAAAGGCAGGAATTTATCAGTTAAGCCTCGCCAACCAGCGCCGTCCTTTGGGGCAGAGCGCCGATTACCGCCCCGAGCGTTCTTTTGCTTTTTCAGCCGCCACCCTGACTAAACTGGGCGAGCAGGCCGAAACGATTAAGCACATTGGCCCGGAACTGCTGGATGAACTCAGCCGCATTATCTATTTAGGCCCGGTGCGCCGGCTGGCCCAGCGCGATTATGTATGGGCTGGGCGTATGCCCGCCCATATCGGTGATGATGGCGCTAAAGCCATCGACGCTCTGATAGCCAGTGGCGTGGAGTATCAAAAGCAAAAGAAAGCAGGCTCCGGTATTAGCGCTGAAGCCCAATTATTCGAGCAATCAATTTATTGGCTCAACACCATGAACCTGGCAGATGACCTGGCTGTAAAACAGCTGGGGCGTTCTGCCCGTTATGAGTTGCAAATTATCAACCATGGTGAGGCCAGTAACCTCAAAGACGTCGGCGTGGGTGTGTCTCAGGTATTGCCGGTAATTGTTGCCGCGCTTTTTGCACAGCCGGGCCATATTGTGATTATTGAAGAGCCCGAGAGTCATTTACACCCGCTCGCCCAAAGTCAGCTGGCCGAACTCTTTTCCCAAGTTAGCGATGATCGTGGTGTGCAGTTTGTTCTCGAGACGCACTCGGAGCATCTGCTCACACGCCTGCAGCGCCGCGTTGCTGAGGAAACCATTGCCCCTGATCAGCTTGCTATCTACTTTGTCGAGCGGGACGGCACCAAAGCAAAAATTGATACCTTGCAGTTGGATGAATACGGTGAGATTAGCAACTGGCCGGAAAACTTTTTTGGCGATGAGATGGGCGATATAGCCGCCCGCACCATGGCGGCCATGAAACGCAAAATAGACGAAAAGGAAATCTCGCCACCCAGGGAAGGTGATGAGTGAATGCCGTAGTCATTGACACCAATGTATTGCTAGTCGCCAATCAGCAGCATAAAAACACCAGTCCTGAGTGTGTTTTAAGCTGTACGGAAAAGCTGCTGTGGGCGCAGCAACATGGGCTGATTGTAATAGATGACACCTACCGGATCATTTCTGAATATTGCAATAAACCCGATATTAATGGCACTCGCGCGGGAGATGCCTTTCTGAAATGGTTGCTGCAAAATCAATCCAATACTGACCGGGTTCATCAAGTACCGATTAACGAAACTCATCCCGATCACTATGCCGAGTTTCCTGACCAGGATTTGCAGCCTGATTTTGATGCCCCTGACCGAAAATTCCCGGCTGTCGCAAATGCTCACCCAGACAAACCATCTATATTTCAAGCCGCTGATTGCAAGTGGTTGAACTGGTGGCCTGCGCTGCACGCAACAGGCGTTACCGTAGAGTTTGTCTGTCCTGACGATATTCGCGGCTTTTATGGAAACAAGTTTCCTGGCCAACCTTTGCCCGCTTTACCGTAGGAAATTGCATGGATGCACTCAAGCGAACCTTAATTGAAAAAGCCGGTCATGATTTTGGTTTTGAATACTCAGTTAAGGATACACCCACTGCGCTGACGCTTGGCTCGGCTAGGCATCCACTGCATATTGAAGTGAGTATGCTCAATACTGCTTATCAAGTTCACCTCATAAACGCCAGGTCCATACTGATCTCTGAACTAAAGCGTGATTTTTCGATTTCAGAACACGTCATAATCTGTTCGTCCATTCAGGAGTTAGCTACTGTTTTTAGGCGGGCAGCAGCACTGGCGCATTCATTACCGAATCAAGTTGAGCATGAATTTGAATTCGTTTTAGAAGAAGAACTCAAAAAATTACCGGATGAAATAAAAAACACCGAAGTCGAACGTCTGGTGCGTCAGCGAGTAGGTCAGGATACTTATCGCAAAGCCATGCTCGAATACTGGGGTGGTGCCTGCGCTGTGACCGGGGTAGCGATTCCGGAAATACTTCGCGCGTCTCACGCATTACCGTGGGCTGAATGCAAGACTGATGGGCAGCGCTTGGATGTGTATAACGGGTTTTTGCTGACCGCAAATCTGGATGCCCTTTTTGACCGACTTTTAATTAGCTTTGATAAGGCTGGTTATTGCCTAGTGTCCGAGCTTATTTCAGAGGAGGACAGGGCCTATCTCGGCCTAAACTCTCAACTTAAATTACGCTGGCTTGCGGAAAGGCACGAATCCTACCTGGAACTACACCGTGCTCGTTTGCTGGTCAATTGAGCTGCAGGGGTGGAGGACACTCTCGACAAAATGTATTAAACAGGGAATGAGTTTGCCACCTCAACTTGCATGGATAGACCACGACTCAACAGCGAGAGAACGCACACTGCGCATTCTTTCCCTTTTTCAGGAAAAGGAAAGCCGTGACGAGCTTGGCTTGGTAAGGGATAGTTTCGCCGACCAGTTGTTTCCCGGCACCAGTACCATCAAGACGCGGCTGTGTTATATGCTTTTCGAAACCAAAACGGTCAGAGTAATTGACACTATCTCTTTGCCCGATATTCCTCTGAGCTCATGGTTAACAAGTGCCTTGACTCCAGCGGTGTGTATCGCCAATGGAGAGCGAACCCGATACAAACTGATAGCTCCAATGGGGCTAGCCCTTACTGTGATTAAACAAAAGCCATCATTTTGGTAAGAAGGAGCTAATCGGCCAACTTACTTTAAGCACTTTCGGGAAGCGCCCCGCGTGGATTTATATGAGGGTATTGAGGGGCTGAGGGCTAGATACTCTCGGCTATCCGATTAGGTTTGATTTATACATATGCTAAAAACCTTCTGTATAAGTGAGTTTCGCACTTTGGGCAAGAGTTAACCCCAGGCTCGACTCCTTCCCACTGAATTTCACACATAACACACTCATAATTTGCAGGTTTTCTTTCAGTTTCTTGGTATTCCAAATATTTCAGATACACACCACGCTCCGATTGGAGTTGAGTCTCTTTCCTGGCAGAATCTAGAAGATCTAGCTGACTCAGTGCGGCTTCAACCGCTTCCGTGGCCTCTTGTAGTGAGCATGAAAATACTTCTCCAAATAGCGCCTTCCTATCTAGACGATCTGCTAAGATTTTATGTGAAAGCAACTCCACCTGCTCAATTTTCTCCGTGTGATAAACGGTGCCAATTTGCCACCTCCCAACTGGCTTATCACGGTTTCGATATAGATCAATTCGTCCTTCAAGATTTCTAACTTTTCGAGTTACTGATCCCTTTTCGCTGCCGGAAAGCTCGCCGAGACTTTTTTTTAAATTTTCTAAATGTGACTCAGC
>JGI24025J20009_10001438_pt1 | contig 17968 bp, 17 predicted proteins | sample Cruoilmetagenom3_FD_20009 | JGI IMG/M metagenome (IMG submission 20009) | reverse complement strand
GGGGCTTTGGTGGCTGGTGCCCTCTTCGCCTTCATAATCATCGTGAATCTGATAAAGCGTCTCATCTGACCCTCCTTTGGGGTTAGGAAGATAAGCGATCTTGTAGGGGCTGGTCGTCTTGGCTAGCCCCTAGAGGTGTTGAGCATAGATGGAGAGGCTGCGAAGGCTGTTGCGAAGGCCAGAAAAGCCCGATTGGCTCATCGTAGGGTTGGGAAACCCTGGAGAGCGGTACGCCGCTACTCGCCATAACGTGGGCTTCCAAGCGTTGGATCCTCTAGCGAAGCGTCACCACCTATCTTTCCGGAAGGCGGGGGTGCAAGGCCTTCTGGCTGGAGGGGAGATAGAAGGTCATCAGGTGGCTCTCTTGAAGCCCCTCACCTATGTGAACAGAAGCGGCGATGTGGTAGCCCATCTATTTTGGGGTTACGGGCTACCCTTGGATCGCCTTCTGATTATCTACGACGATCTGGATCTCCCCCTGGGCAGGATCCGGATTCGGGAGCAGGGTAGTGCTGGGGGACATAAGGGGATGGCCTCCATCATCGATCTTCTCGGCCCGGAGATCCCTCGGCTGCGGGTGGGGATAGGGCGAAAAGAGGAAGCCCCCCAAGAGTACGTTTTGAGCCCTTTCACCGCAGAGGAGCGGGTTATCATGGAAAAGAGTTACGACCGGATCGCCGATGCCGTAGAATGCATAATTGGGGAGGGACTCTTGAAGGCTATGGAACGGTTTAACCGGGAGGGGAGTTGAAACTATCGGGCCTTCTATCTTTGGCCGATAGGTTACCAGGCTATAGCGACTTCTTGCGGGGTTTGGTTGAGGGGAAACCCCTTTCTCCCCTCGCCATCCCTGAGGCGGCCCGTCCTTATTTCATCGCCGCTTTGAGGCGACATCTGGCGGTTCCCCTTCTGGTAGTGGCCTCTCGGCGAGATCGGGCTCAAGAGATCTACGATCAACTTCGAATTTGGTCCCCTGAGCCTGGGGTCTACCTTTTCAGGGAGCCCGATGTTCTCCCTTATGAGAGGATCCCTTGGGATAGGGAGACGGTCCAGGAGCGGCTGGAGGCTTTGGCCGCAACGGTAAGCGATGTGGGTTGGGATAAGGGTTGTGCTCCCGTTCTCGTAACCACGGCTCGGGGGTTAGCCCAGAAGACGATCCCGCGACCTACCTTTCTTAAAGGCGTGCGCCGGCTCAGCCTAGGGGAAGAGGGGTCTAGAGAGAGGCTCCTTTCCTCCTGGCTCCGTTTGGCCTACAAGCCGGTGAGCATCGTTGAGGAGCCGGGAACCTTCAGCGTCCGAGGGGGGATAATCGACATCTTCCCTCCAGGCAGCGTGGAACCGGTGCGGATGGAGTTTTTGGGGGAGGAGATCGAATCTCTGCGCACCTTCGATCCGGCTACCCAACGCTCAAGGGGCCGCCCCTCCTCGGTTACCATAACCGTGGCCCGAGAGGCCTTGCCTCAGGATGGCGATCGGCTGCGAGGGTATGACCTTTCTTCCTGCAACCCCCAAGCGGCGGAGGAGTGGAGCGAAGAACTGACTGCCCTCTCCCGGGGCGAGGTCTTTCCTCGTCTAGAGTTTTATCTCCCCCTTCTTTATGACCAGCCGGGCAGCCTCCTCGATCATCTCCCCCAGGCGCTTATCATCTTAGATGACCCTTTGGGGATCGAGCGGGCCCTATCTGACTTGGAAGGCGAGATGGAGGGTCTCCGCCAGGCTCTGGAGGCGAGGGGGGAATTGCCAGTCTGGATGGAGTCGCCCTGCTTCACTAAAGGCGAGATTCAAGAACGCCTATTATGCCCCTCTCTGGAATTTCGCCTTGGGGAAGAGTCGGAACTCGCTTCTTCTTTCGTTCCTTCCCCTTCCTATGGGGGGCTTCTGGGGGAACTAGTAGTCGATACGTTGGAGCAAAAAAGGCGGGTGGTCTTGGTTTCGCGGCAGGCCCCCCGCTTAGCGGAGATATATAGCGAGTGGGGAACCTCCTTGGTTCCCAACGAGGGGGTGACAGAAACGCCTCCTCCTGGGGCCTTGGTTCTGGTTCAGGGGGGCTTGAGTCGAGGCTGGCAGGTTAAGGGCCACTTGGTCCTCCTCACCGATGCCGAGATATTCGGCTGGGCGAAGCCGAAGCCCCGTCGCCTTGCCCGGCCCAGGCCTTGGGCGAGGGAGAGTTTCTTTGCTGATGTGAAGGAGGGGGACTATGTGGTGCATATCGACCATGGTATCGGTATCTTCAAAGGGCTGGTCACCCTGGCCACCGATGGCTTGGAGAGCGAATACCTGTGGGTGGGGTATGCGGCGGGGGATAGCCTCTATATGCCCACCTACCAGGCGGATCGCCTCTCGAGATACGTAGGGGCCCGGGATAGACCGCCGCGTATCGACCGTCTGGGGGCCGCCGATTGGGCTCGCGTTAAGGCTCGGGCCAAGCGAGCGGTGGAAGATATCGCCCAGGAACTCCTAGAACTCTATTCCCTCAGAGAGGTGGTGGAAGGCCATGCTTTCTCCCTGGACACCCCTTGGCAAAGGGATCTAGAGGCCTCCTTCCCCTACCTGGAGACAGAGGACCAACTGAAGGCCCTGGAGGAGACCAAAGCCGACATGGAGAAGCCAAAGCCCATGGATCGGCTCATCTGCGGCGATGTGGGGTACGGGAAGACGGAGGTGGCTTTGCGAGCCGCCTTTAAGGCGGTGATGGATGGGAAGCAGGTGGCTATATTGGTACCTACCACCGTCCTAGCCCAGCAGCATTATCAGACCTTCACTCGTCGCCTACGTCCCTTCCCGGTGGAAGTGGAGATGCTCTCCCGCTTCCGCTCCCCACGGGAGCAGGCGGCCATCCTTCGTCGTCTCCGGGAGGGGACCCTGGACATCGTCATCGGCACCCACCGCCTTCTCTCTCGGGATGTGGTCTTCCGGGATCTGGGACTACTGATCGTCGACGAGGAACAGCGGTTCGGCGTGGCTCACAAGGAGCGGCTCAAAGAGATGCGCCATGAGGTCGATGTCTTGACCTTGACCGCTACCCCTATACCCAGGACTCTATATATGTCTTTGACCGGGGTACGGGATATGAGTACTATCGATACCCCCCCAGAGGAGAGGCTTCCCGTGGTGACCCAGGTCTCCCCCTACGATGAGTCTCTCATCCGGCGGGCTGTGCTCAGGGAGTTAGATCGAGGGGGACAGATCTATTTTGTTCATAACCGCGTGCGAGGCATTCGCCAGATGGCCAAACGATTGAGCAAAATCGTGCCAGAGGCTAGCCTAGCCATCGCGCACGGACAGATGGATGAGGGGAAACTGGCTCGCGCCATGCTGGAGTTCGCCGATGGTCAGTATGACATCTTAGTCTGTACCTCCATCATCGAGAACGGCATAGATATCCCCAACGTAAATACCCTTATCATCAACCGGGCTGATAGGTTTGGGTTGGCCCAACTCTACCAGTTGCGGGGCCGGGTGGGAAGGAGTTCCTCCCGTGCCTACGCCTATTTTCTATATGACGAAGGGTACCTTAGCGAGGAGGCGAGGCGGAGACTTCAAACTATTCAGGAGGCTAGCGAGTTGGGTTCGGGGTTCAGGATCGCCCTGAGAGACTTGGAGATCAGGGGGGCGGGGGATATTCTAGGGAGCAGGCAGCATGGACATATCAGCGCGGTGGGTTTCGATCTCTACTGTCGGCTTCTGGCCCAGGCGGTGGGGGCCTTCAGGGAGGGGCGAGAGATCGAGGAAGGGGCTTTGGTGCAGAGGAGACTTGAGCCTTCGACCGCTCCCCTCCTGTGGCCTTCCATAGATCTTCCCTTGGAGGCGCGCCTTCCTGAAAGGTACGTTGAGGATGAGACCCTGCGGCTAGGCCTCTACCGCCGCTTGGCAGGTCTCACGGCCATCCATGAAGTGGAGGAGATGAGGGAGGAACTTCAGGATCGCTTTGGTTCTCTCCCGAAAGCAGCGGAGAACCTTCTCTATCTCCTGCGGCTGCGTATCCTGGGCTGGGAAGGGGAAGTAGAAGCCATATCCACCGGTAAGGGCCGGATCATCATTGAGTTGGCCCGGGAGAAGGAGATGGTTCTCCCCCAAGGAGCGTGGAAACAAGGGAATCAGGTGACGGTGCCTTTCTCGGTCGAGGACGAAGCATGGCCCAAGAGGCTAGAAAACCTCTTGAAGATACTGGCCGGTGGATAAGTGATAAGCCTTGTGAAGAGTAGTCATTTCAGTACGATCTGGTCGCCTTCCATCTTCTCCACGATAGCCAGGGCCTCGACGGGGACCCCCAAGGGGGCCAGCCGTTCTCGACCGCCCTCAAAAGACTTTTCGATGACCACGCCGATGCCCACTAGTTCCGCCCCTCCTTCTAAGGCGATGCTGGCTAAGGCTTCGATGGTCTTCCCCGTGGCCAGAAAATCGTCCACGATGAGGATACGATCTTGGGGGCTGATCATCTCGGCGGCTACTATCAGATCGGCGGTCCCCCCTGTGGTATGGGAAGAGACTGTGCGCATGTAGATCTCATCGGGCATGGTGATAGATTTGACACGGCGGGCGAAGACCACAGGCGCATCAAGAAAGACTCCCGCTTGCACGGCTGGGGCGATGCCCGATATCTCGGCGGTGAGGACCTTGGTGGGGTGGTAGTGCCAGAACCGATCGGCTATCTCCCGGCCGGCAATCACCATGAGATGGGAATCGATCTGATGGTTCAAGAATGTATTTACCATAAGGATGCCGTCACCCAGGTTCTTTCCTTCCTTCAAAATCTTCTCTTTCAGTTCCTCCATTTAGCCTCCTCTATATCTGTGAGATATAACTACCTTCGGTAGGTGACCCAGGCGTCCGGCGACTCCCAGACCTCGACCGACTCCAAGCGGACTTTGAGGCTCTTCTTGAGTTCCTCATAGATGAAACGGGCGATGTTCTCGGAACTGGGGTTGATCTCGTCGAAGGGGGGAGTCTCGTTGAGGTTGGTATGATCGAGCCGGTCAATGATGGGGTCTAGGTTCTTCTTGAGGGCTGTGAAATCATAGGCCATCCCTAAGTGGTTTAGTTGGCTAGCAGCCACACAGGCGACCACCTCGAAGCGATGGCCGTGGAGTTTCTCACATTTTCCCTCGTAGCCGCGCAGACCATGAGCGGCATCGAAATGGCGACGAACAGATACGAGGTACATTTGAACTCCTTTCTTTAATGGTGGTTAAGTTTCAGGCAAAGGTGGGTCTCGCTCGAAATCTATCCCCTGGCTTTCCAGCCAGGCGGCTCGTGCCTCGGCGACGACGTAGAGCGACCCGGTAATGCAGACCAGATCCCGTCCCCGAGCCAGGCCCATGGCTTGCCATAAAGCCTCCTCCGTACTCCGGCAAGGGATCGCCTCCCCGCCTCGAGCCCGGACCTTCTCCTTCAAAAGGTCAAGATCGGCAGCCCGAGGGTGTCGAGACTGAGTGACGATCACTTGGTAGGCCAAGGGGAGGAGTTCCCGAAAGATTCCGTCTATATCCTTATCGGCAGAGAAGCCCAAGATCAAGATGAGGCGTTGGTGGTCGAAATATTCCGGCAGCGCCTTGGCCAAGGCTTGGGCCGAGTCCACGTTATGGGCTCCGTCTACCACTAGCAGGGGCTCTCTGTTAAGCACCTCCAGCCGACCCGGCCAGGATGTGGTCTTCAACCCTTCTACTACTTTCTTGGGAGAGAGGGATACCCCTTGCCTCGCCAGTTCGGCCACGGTAGCCACGACGGTGGTAGTGTTCACTAACTGATGGGCTCCCAGAAAGGGTATGGAAAGGTTGGCGTAGTCTCGGCAGAGGCTTGAAGAGCCCGCATTGGGCTTCTGGTGACAATGCGCGTCGAGTTTTTGCCCCTTCAGATCAAAGCCCTTCCTCTCCCAGGTCCAATCACGACCTACCAGAGTCAGGGGTGCCTTCCGTTCCCGGCAGGCCCGCTTGATGACCCTTAGAGCCGTGGGTCTCTGGGGCATAGAGACCACGGGCCTTCCTTCCTTGATTATCCCCGCTTTCTCGAACGCTATCTGGCTCAGCGTGTGGCCCAGGACATCCACATGATCGTATCCGATGTGGGTGATGACCGCCACCGCTGGGTCAACTACGTTAGTGGTGTCCAGGCGGCCGCCTAGCCCCGTCTCCAAGATAGCCCACTCTATCTTCTCTTGGGCGAAGTAGGAGAAGGCCAGGGCAGTGGTGATCTCGAAGGTGGTGAGCCCCGAGAGCCGCTCCGCTAGGGGGATCAGCCGCTCCACATGGGCCGCTAGTTGCTTCTCGGTTATGAGTTGCCCCCCGGTCCGCATACGCTCCCTATAGGTATGGAGGTGGGGGGAGGTGAAGAGACCGGTCTTATACCCCGCGGCCCGCAGGATGCTCTCTATCATGGCTACGGTGGAGCCTTTGCCTTTGGTCCCCGCGATGTGAACCGCTTTGTATCGCCGGTGGGGTTGGCCTAAGAGTTCCAGCAGGGCCGTGATGCGCGAGAGATCGAAGCGGCGAGGGCCTTCCAGAGAGGTTCTCTCGTAATCGATGAAACTGTAGATATAGTCTAGAGCCTCTTGATAGGTGAGCATCTAAACATGCTATTTTAGGGCAACTCCGTCTAAAAGTAAAGAGTTGCCAGAAGGGCTCTGCCGTGCTATCATTTTTGAACCGTGGACAGGGAAGGGCTTAGCCTTAGCAAGGTCGCGCTTTTGTTAATCGTTCTTCTGGCTTTCCTCCTGCGTCTCTATCGGCTGGATCACCAAAGCCTTTGGTATGATGAGGGGTTCAGCGTCTATTTGGCCCGCATGAGCCTAAGCGAGATCACGGCCCGCACGGCATCGGATATTCACCCTCCTCTTTATTATCATCTGCTCCATCTATGGCTTGGTCCCTTCGGAGATAGTGAGTTCGTCCTCCGCTTCTTTTCTCTTCTCTTTGGCCTTCTCACCGTCCCCCTCATCTACGCTTTGGGGAGGAGGCTCCTGGGCATGGCTTCTGGTTTGCTGGCTGCTTTGCTTTTGGCTATTTCCCCCCTCTACCTCTGGTACTCTCAGGAGGCGAGGATGTATACCCTAGTCACCTTCCTCTGCCTCCTGTCGAGTTATCTTCTGCTCCGAGCCCTAGAGGAGAAGGTCGGCTTACTATGGGGAGGCTACATCTTGGTCAATGTCTTGGCTGTCTATTCCCATTTCTATGCTTTCTTTGTATTGGCCTTTCATTTGCTCTTCCTCTTGGTTTGGTGGGCTGTAAACCGGAAACGCGATGCGCTCTTGGCCGGGCTGCTCTCGCAAGGGGGCGTGGTGCTCGCCTATCTTCCTTGGAGCGGGTTCGTGCTTCGGCGGTACGCCGCCGATGTCAGTTATTGGAGAGGGGAGTTGGTCTTCACCGAAGTCGTCCGCAAAACGCTCATCCTTTTCAGCACCGGCCACACGATCCTAGAGTCCAGGGCCCAGCCTATCGCCTTTGTCTATGGTGTCTTTATCCTTTTCGGCCTCGTCGCTATCGCCCTCCATAGGAGCAGTGGTCCAGCAAGAGAATGGTTTCCCCTTTTTGGCGGCCTTTTTTTGACTCTCTACCTCTTTATCCCCCTTTTGCTCCTCTTTCTTGTCTCTTATCAGCGGCCTAAGTTTCACCCTCGCTATTTGATGCTGGCTTCCCCGGCCTTCTTTCTGATAATCGCTGGGGGGATCGGTGCCTTGTGGGAGAAGGGGAGGCAGGGGGGCCATTGGGTCGCTTGCGCAATGGTCTCCCTTTTCTTCATCCTGGCCACCTCGGCCTATAGCGACTTTAACGCCTATTTCGACATCAAGTTCACTAAGGACGATTTTCGCCGCGCAGCCCGCTACATTCAGACTCACATCCAGGATAACGAGGTGGTCATCCTCACCTCTGGTCATCTCTTCCCCGTCTTCACCTACTACTACGACCAGGATAACTGGTACCCCATCCCAGATGAGCCTACCCTCTCTACGGAACGGGTTCTCAACTATAGCGTAGCCGATGATTTGAACCGGATACTAGCGGGGAAGGAAGGGGCATGGCTCCTCCTCTGGCAAGACGAGGTAGTAGATCCCAACGGCTTTCTCACCATGATGCTTGGGGAGGAGGGGGAACTTCAACCCTTCGAAGGCGGTTTCTGGGGTCTGAAACTCTATCATTACGCCTTGCCGACCGAGGCGCGCTTCTCTAGCCAGCCCCGCATCGAATATCCGGTGAGCGTGAACTTCGGGGATGAGATCAGGCTCTTGGGGTATAGCCTGCCTGTCTCACGGGTTCTTGTGGGGGAAAAGGGGGCGAAGAGGGAAGTTGAGGTGACCCTCTACTGGCAGGGGTTGAAAGAGTTGGCGGAAGATTACAAGATCTCCCTTCGCCTTCGCGATGAGGAAGGCCACTACTGGGGGCGAGTGGATGCCCGGCCAGCCAGTTACTGGTACCCCACTATGCGGTGGCCTCCGGGCGAGGTACTCTTTGGTCAACACGCCATCGAGACGCTCCCCGGCACCCCCCCCGGCGGATATCGGTTAGAACTGAGCGTCTATACCGAGGAGGATCCCAGAGGCCTGGATATTTTAGACGAGAAAGGGACGCCCCTGGGAAAAAGCCAGATCATCGGCATAGCCGAGGTTCCCGTATCAGAAGTGATTACCTCCTTTGACCAGGTAGAGGGGGAGATTCAGCATCCTCTTCAGGTGAACTTTGATAGCCTCGAACTTCTGGGCTACAACTGGGAGGAGAAGCCGGTCCAGCCGGGTGACACCATCAGTCTCACCCTTTTCTGGCGCGCTCTATCTGATGGGGCAAACGACTACACCTTTGTCCTTCAACTCATGGATGCCCAGAGTCAGTTAATGGAAAGCGGGCTCAGATACCGTCTGGGCACGGAGACCTATCCCACCTCCCGTTGGCGGCCTGGTGAGGTGATAAGGGGTCAGTACGACTATACCATCCCCGCTTGGCCTTCGCAGCCCAGCCCTGGGAAGGCGGAGATGAGAGTGACCCTCCTTGACCGAAGGGGCGTTATCTTGGGCACCGCTCCTCTCTTTTCTCTTGAGGTTCAGGAAACGGAACGGCTCTTTGAGCCGCCCTCTCCGAAATATACTCTACCTGAGGGAAGCCTAGGGGGGATGGTTAGCCTGGTGGGTTATGACTTAACCGCGGATAGCGTGCGGTCCGGCGATAGTTTCAAACTCGTTCTCTACTGGCAGGCCCTGGCCCCTATGGATAGGTCCTACACGGTTTTTGCCCATCTCCTGGATAGCGGAAACCAGGTGCGGGCCCAGAAGGACAGTCCCCCGCTGGGAGGAGCCAGACCCACCACCGGCTGGGTGCCTGGGGAGTTCATCATCGATGAGTACGAGTTGGTCGTGGAGGCCGACGCCCCGCCAGGGGGGTATCTCTTGGAGGTGGGCATGTATGATGCCTCTACCGGGGACAGGCTCCCGGCTTTGGATGTGGAAGGCAGGGTATTGGACAATCGCCTAGTTTTGCCCACTAAAATTCAGGTTGTGGCCCCCTAGTTTGACTAGAGGGGGGCCTTTTGATAGAGTTCTAAGAGGGAGGGTGCTTTGAAAACTCGCCTTTATCTCATCGGGATAGTGGTTGGCCTTCTACTGGTAGCGGTCGGTTGTATGAATCGTCCCCTTCTCTATGGGGTGGAGGTGGTCCCCCAAGTGATATCTCCCAACGCCGATGGGGTGGACGATGTGACCCAGATCAACTATTCCATCTCCCGTCCCTTGCATCTGGATATCTATTTCGTAGATAGCCAGGGGGAAAAGTATTACTTCCGACAGGGGAACCGCCGCTCCCCCGGGGAGTACCAGGTCTACTTTGGAGGGACGATCGAGGGGCGTATGTTGGCTAACGGCGTCTATACCTATATCGTAGAGGTGACCGAGGATTCTACGGGGGTTACGGAGAGGGTGGAAGGGGAACTCACTATCAGCGGGGCCGACACCTCACCCCCCGAACTCTTGGAATTCACCGTCTTTCCCGATTCTTTTACCCCCAACCGAGACGGGATAGGGGATCGAGTGGCTATCAATTTTCGCCTCACGGAGGGAGCCGAGGTGGAGGTATATCTTCTCGACGCCGAGGGCCATAGGTACCCGGTGGGGGTACCCAAGTCGATGTGGGGGGTGGAGGAGGAGTCGGCTCCTCTAATCGGTCCTCATAAGGTGGAACTGGAGCCGGGCCTCATTGAGTACGACTACGATGGGGGCATCGATAGGGGGGCTCCTCCGCCGCCCGATGGAAGATACAGTGTGGTGGCCGTGGCCACCGATGTGGCAGGGAACTCGGTCAGAGTGGAGGCTCCCCTCACCATCGAGGAGGGGGGTATCCCCCTGGCTGAGGTGAAGTTCGTGGAGTTCTGGCCCACCATAGTGCCCTTGGGGGAGGTTCTCTACTTCAAGGCCACCATAGAGAACGTGGGAGCGGTACCCATAAGAACCGAGGGGCCGCCCCCGGAAACTGTCTATCTGGCTAGCCAGAACTTCAATACCCTGGGGTATCACGAATCGGATGGCTCCTTCCGAGTGGGGGTGGATTTCGAGGGGAATAGTTTCGGGCGAAGGTATCCATACCGTTGGCAGTTGGGCTATGGTGCCGAACTGGAGGCTCGGATCATTGATGGTCAACGCCACCTCTACCTTCTCCCCGGCCAGCGAGTGACGGTTACAGGCGGTATCATCATAGATGAGCCGCCACCCAGGACAGGTCCCCACTTCTGGGTGGGCTTGATTCACGAAGGGGTGCGGATCGTCAACGACTATCAACACCCTACGGAGGTATCTATAGGTTTCTGAGATGGATCTCTCTGTCATCATCGTCAGTCATAACACCAGGGAACTCCTGGCTCTCTGTCTCGATTCCCTCTTCGCTAACCTCGCCTCCTCCGCCTTCGGATACGAGGTCATCGTGGTCGATAACGCCTCTAGGGATCGGACAGTGGAGATGGTGCTAAAGCGGTTTCCCCAGGTTCAACTCCTGGCCAATGAGGAGAACCTGGGCTTCGCCGCCGCCAATAACCAAGGCCTCAAGGAAAGCGAAGGGGATTACCTCCTGCTCCTGAACCCCGATACCCTAGTTAGGGGCGAGGCCCTCCAACTTATGCTTCAAATCCTAGTTTCTCACCCCCGAGTGGGCATGGTGGGCCCCAAACTCCTCTACTCTGACGGCCGACTTCAACATTCCGCTTTCTCTTTCCCCACGCTCCCTATGATCTTCTTGGATTTCTTCCCCCTTAATCATCGCCTTATCAACTCCCGCCTCAACGGCCGCTACCCAACAACCCTCTATGAGGCTGGTGAGCCGTTCCCGGTTGACCACCCCTTGGGGGCGGCGATGATGGTGCGCCGCGAGGCGGTAGACCAGGTGGGCCCCTTGGATGAGGGGTTCTTCATCTATTGTGAGGAGGTAGACTGGTGCATAAGGATGAAGAAGATGGGGTGGGAGATATTTTGCTTGCCAAAGGCGGAGATCATCCACTATGTGGGCCAGAGCACGGGGCAATTTCGGGAAGCGATGTATGTGGAACTCCATAGGAGTCGATACCGGCTCTACGAGAAGCATTACGGTCCAGCCTTCAGGCTTATGGCCCGCCTCATCGTGGGGTTGGGGGTGCGATGGGAGATGTGGAAAGCCCACTGGGAGGCCCGTCAGGGTAGGGTCACAGAAGGGGAGTTGGAGAAGCGACTCGATGGCTACCGACGGGTATTGGAGTTGCCATGAGTCCTCACCTCTCGGTCATCGTCCTCACCCGGAACGAGGAGAGGAACATCGTCGATTGCTTGCGGACTTTGAGTTGGGCTGATGAGGTTCTAGTCCTCGATTCTGGAAGTGAGGATGCCACGGTGGCTCTGGCTCGGGAGATGGGGGCGCGGGTGGAGACGCGCCCTTTTGATAACTTTCCCCGTCAGAGAAACGCCGCCTTGGAGTTGGCGCGGGGGGAGTGGGTCTTCTTCGTCGATGCCGATGAGCGGGCCACCGAGGAGTTGGCTCTCGAGGTTCGGAAGGCGATAGCAGAGGAAGAGGCGGACGGCTTCTGGGTGCCCCGCCGGAACTATATCTTCGGGAGGCTGATCCGCCATGCAGGGTGGTATCCCGATTACCAACTACGCCTCTTTCGTCGTCAGAAGGGGCGGTATGATGAGAGCCGGGAGGTTCACGAGTTGGTTATACTTGATGGCCCCCAGGGGTATCTGGAAAACCCCCTCATCCATTACAACTACGAGGACATCGGCCAGTTCATCGAGAGGCAGAATAGGTATACGGAGATGGAAGCCGCCTACCTATATCGAGGAGGCGCCAGGGCCAAGGTGAGGAGTTTCATCCTTCAGCCCTGTCGGGAGTTCAGAAGAAGGTATATAACCCTACAAGGCTATAAGGACGGGAGGCACGGCCTGCTCTTGAGCCTTCTCATGGCCTATTACGAGGGAGTGAAATACCTGAAACTTTGGCGGCTCCAGAGGAGAGGGCTTTGATTTTCGCAAGGCACTCATGGTGACAGTTTGGCTTATGCTAGCCTTTGTGGTATACTGGAGTTGAGTTCGTATGTCGCCAAGTTAGCAGATATTGGCAGTTACGGTGTGGGAGCAAGGAGGCAATATGTCACTTGGGATTGTCATCAAGGGGGCAGAGGGACTAGTGCTGGCAGCGGAAAGCCGGGTCACTATTGGCGCTCAACCACCGCAGGGTCAACCGATTCATGTCAACTTTGACAATGCCACAAAGTTGCTCTCCTTTAGTTCACCAAACACAGCTGTTGGTGCTGTTACGTATGGCCAGGCGGCAGTAGGCTTGAGGACGCCGCACAGCTTCATGCCAGAATTCGAGGGTGGATTACCTCAGCAACGTCTTTCTGTTCATGAATTTGCAGAACATCTCAGCAATTTCTTCATGCAACAGTGGCAAACAACAATGCCATCCGACTATCCGGGGCCAAACATGACCTTTGTAGTAGCTGGATTCAACGAAGGTGAGCCCTATGGTAGGGTGTTCTTAATTGACATCCCACGTAATCCGGCTCCGGTCGAACAAAACCCAAACCCCGGAGAATTTGGAATAACTTGGGGAGGTCAACGCGAAATCGTTGATCGTCTCATCCAAGGGTTTGACCACAATCTGCCAGAGATCGTATCAAGCACTCTCAATCTTCAACCCCAGCAACTTCAGTCAGTAAAGGAAGCTCTCAACGTGCTACAAATGTCTATTCCGCTACCAGCCATGCCTCTGCAGGACTGTGTGGACCTTGCGGTCTTCTTCGTCAGAACGACCATAACTGCACAAAGGTTGACAGTAGGAATTAGGGGTTGCGGCGGCCCGATTGACGTGGCAACTATTACAAGGCGAGGGGGGCTTAGATTCATTCAACGCAAGGCGATAGTTGGTGAACTGGGAATAGTCACTGAGGCTCGTGAAAGGAGGACCTGATGGACCCCTTGAGGCCGATTGAGCCATTTGGCCAGATTCGCATGCCTCTCTTGTCTCGCGGCGAACTCACAGCGAATTACAGGGCATCAGATTGGGCCCGTCTAAGCGAATCCTGGAAAATTACAATGTACTGGACCCTTCCGGAAAGTGGAGAGCCAGTGGAAATGCCCAGCGTCACGCTTGATCTACGGACAGAGGACTTTCAGGTGTGTCAGGAGTTAACTCCTGACGCCGCCTAAACACCTCAGCCCTTTTCTTGTCGCTCTAGGAGTTCGATTAGCCGGGGGTAGCCTTCTCGGAGGAGTTTCTCTATCGCATCAGCGCATTGGCGATAGAGTTCGAGGGAGTCGCTTCCGTAGGGGTCCTCTATATCCTGACTCTTGCCTGCCAATTCTCCCAGGAGATAGATTTTTTCCTTCGCCGGGGGAAACTCGAGGGCCAGGGCGTCCTTGTGGCCTAGGGTCATCACCACCACTAGGTCGGCCTCTTCCATGTCTTTTTGGGTCAGGCTGTGGGAGCGGTGAGAGGAGATGTCGACGCCCCGCTCGGCCATCACTTCCACGGCTAAGGGGGCTGGGGGATGGTCCTCCACCGTCCAGGTACCCGCGGAGGTAACCTCATACTCCTTATGGCCATGGGCCTTAAGCAACTCTTTCATGAACCCCAGGGCCATGGGTGAACGGCAGAGGTTTCCGGTGCAGACAAAAAGGAGTCGTCCTTCACTCACGTTGGTTCCGGCTCGATGAGGCCGTAGTTACCATCTCTGCGCCGATAGAGGACGTTCACCTCCCCGGTGGTGGCGTTGAAGAAGACGAAGAAATCGTGACCCAAGAGTTCCATCTGCTCTATAGCCTCTTCCTCATCCATGGGCCTCACTGGAAAGTGCTTGGTTCTCACGATGTGAGGTGTCTCCTCTTCCTCAAGGAGAGGGAGCCCCTTTTCTGGCCCTCGGCCTCGGCGATACCTCTTCTCCTTATACCGTATTATCTGGCGGTGGATCTTGTCCAGGGCGGCATCGACGGAGGCGAAGATATCGGAGGATCTCTCTTCGCTGCGCAGGATAGCCCCCTTGCTTCGGAGAGTGATCTGGGCCACTTGGCTGTGCTTGGCGTCTTTTGTGCCCTCGACGGTCAGTTCCACTCTCGCCTCGCTGATGGAGGGAAGGTAGCGATCTAGTTTTTTGACCTTCTTCTCCACATATTTTCGCAACACATCGCCGACCTCCATATTCTTGCCGGTGATAATGATGTTCATCTTAGAATCCCTTTCTCCTAAGTCTCTCGGGCTAGGACTAGAGCCCAGACGGATCGCGCCCCTTTCTCGCGGAGCGCCTCTGCACAAGCCTCCAGGGTAGCCCCGGTAGTACAGACATCGTCGATGAGAAGAACCTGCCTGTCCTTTAGCCTTTCGCCTTGGCCACGAAAGGCACCCCTTACATTCTTGCGCCTTTCATCAGCGTTGAGAGCCACCTGAGGCGCGGTCTCTCTGATGCGCACCAGGCTCCCCTCCTCTACAGGTAACCCGCTTCGCTCGCCCAGTTCCCTGGTCAAGAGCGCGGCTTGATTATACCTTCTTTCCCGCAATCTATCCATGTGCAGGGGCACAGGCACGATTAAGTCTGCGGGCAAGGGGTTATCCAAGAGATAGTGATGCATCAGACCCGCCAACGGAAGGGCTAGTTTACGCTTTTGGCCGTACTTGAACTGGTAGATGGCCCGCTTTAGAGGACCCCGCAGGTACCCTACCCCTCTGATGCCCTCAATGGCCAAAGGGTCTATCTGACAAGAGAGGCAAGGGTCTTCTACCGAGGGAAGCCCGCATCGAGAGCAGAGAGGCGGTTCTATGAACTCGATTTCGCTGATACAGGCGGAGCAAAGCCAAGAACCTGAGCGACCACACCCAGCGCAACGGGGAGGGAAGAGAAGATCTAAAAGAGAGTCTTTCGCCTCTCGCCACCCTTCTCTTAGGCTCAACTGGTCGCCTCAATCGATCTCTCTTCTCCCACGGGATCCCTTTGGGATAGCCGATCTCCTATTTTGGTTCCCGAGCGGACGATAGTTCCGGCTGGGAGTTCTAGCACCGAGTGTGCTCGCCTGATAAGAGGGCCCAGCCGATTGGGGCACAAGGGGTAACAGACGTGTGTCACTGCCAACTCGTCATCCAGGTAGAGAACGTCGATGGGGAAAGCCATGCCCAAAGTGTGGATCCAGTTGCATGGTTCTATGAGGAGCCCTTCCCCCTCCTCGAGGGAAGAACGCCCCATGAGGCCCTTGGCTCTCTCCCAGAAATTTTGGGCCTTCCGGACCCGGTTGGCGAGGGTGCAACCTCGGGTGAGATTGACTAGGCTAAAATATTCCACCGCTGATGAAGACATCTCGGAGTTTAGGGATAGCCGGCCCCAGGATCACTACCAGGATGGAGGGGAAGACGAGGAAGACGAGAGGGATCATCATCTTAACCGGGGCTTGCTGGGCCAACTCCTCAGCCCGTTGCCGGCGTCGGATGCGCATCTGTTCTGATTGGATGCGGAGCACCCTGGCGATGCTGACGCCCAACTGGTCAGCCTGGATGATAGCGGCTACGAAACTAGTGAGTTCCGGCACCTCGGTACGATCCGCCATATCGCGCAGCGCCGCCTTTCGCCCTTTCCCCATGCTTATCTCGGCGATGGTGCGCGCAAAGGCCCAACCCAACTCGTTGTCCCACTTCTCCGTCACCATATTCATGGCCGCGTCGAAGCCCAGACCTGCCTCCACGGTGATGGTCAAAAGATCCAGGGCATCGGGTAGAGCCTTCAAGATCTCTCCCTGGCGCCGTTTGATCTTCCTCCCCAGCCAGATGAGGGGCAAATAGAACCCTAGCACTCCTAAAAGGGTAGTGAAGAGAACGAGGTTGGGAAGGGGAGCCCGAGCCAAAAGTAGAAGCCCGAGGGGAAGAGCCCCACAGATCAGGGCGGAAAGCCCCCGAACTCCCAGGAACTCGGCCGTTCCCCAGCCATAGGGGTTGCCCGCTAATTCCAGCCTGTGGCGTAGGTTCTCCACGTTATGACGAGGAGCCAGACGGCCGATAAAGCCGGCTACCCCTTGAATAAGGGGTTTTATCACCCTTTTAGAGAAGGGTTCCTTCAGTTCGATCTCCTCCAAGGTCAGGACCTGCCGCGTGCCGAACTGATCCAGGCGGGCTTGCACCGGGTCTACCGTCCGTGGGGAGGCCAACCCTATGAAGATGAGGACGATGCTCCCTCCTAGGGCTAAGGCCAAAAGGAAAGGTAGAAAGGTCAACATTTTCTATACCTCTATGGCTACTATCCGTCGAATAATGAAGAAGCCAGCAACCATCCCTATGGCCGCGGCGACGAGCATGGCCAAGCCGCATTGGTCGGTGAAGAGAACCGACATATATTCTCGGTTTGCCATAAAGAGGAAGGCTCCTAACCCGAAGGGAAGGAAGGCTATTATGTACCCCGAGAACCTCTGGCCCGCGGTGATAGTCCGGATCTCTCCTTTGATCCGGACCCTCTCTCGGATAGTATATCCGATGGTCTCTAGGATCTCCGCCAGGTTTCCTCCTACTTCGTGATGGACGTTGATAGCCGTGATCATCAGATCCAAATCGTCGCTATTCACACGGCGGAGGAGGTTATTGAGGGCTTCCTGGTTGGAGAGACCTAAGCCTATCTCCCGCACCACCCGGCCGAACTCCTCGGAGACCGGAGGGGCCAGTTCTTTGGCTACCGTTTCCATAGATTGCAGGAGGCTATAGCCGGAGCGAAGGGAGTTGGCCAGAAGCGTGATTGTGTCGCCTAGTTGATCGTTGAAAGCGATCAACCGACGCCGTTGGCGCATCTTAACATAGAGACGGGGGATATAGAAGCCCAGGAGGCCACCCACTATGGCCAGGATATTCCGGAAGAGAAGAAGAGCGATCAGGAAGCCTAGGAGCATAGAGGCTACGTTGAAGAGAAAATACTCTGCTACAGTGAGTCTTAGATCGGCTCTGGCCAATTCGGTGGCCATTCGCTCGCCAAAACTCTGCTGAGCGATGGCGCGATTGAGGCCCGCCACTATGGGAGGTCTCACTTGCTCCTCCTGTAAGGACTCCCTGGCTAATGATGGGCTCTCCGCTTCTCGAGCGGCATACCGCCCCAATCGTGTCTGGATTAGTTCTGACTCACCACTTATGATTCGAGCCACCCCCCAAAAGAGGACGATTATGGAGAGGCCGGCCATCGCCGCTATGATCAGGATAGGGTTCAAGGTTCCCCCTTTCAGAGCTTCCGCCCAAGGGCATCATAGCCAAATATGGTGGGAGGAAGATGGATCCCCGAAGCCTCTATTAACTCCATGAACTTGGGTCGGACCCCGGTGGGCTGTAACTGGCCGATGACCTTCCCTCCCTCATACCCCAAATGCTCGAAGGCAAAGATATCTTGCAGGACGATGACATCTCCCTCCATCCCTTGTACCTCTGTCACCTGCACCACCTTCCGAGAGCCATCTCTCATCCGTTCCTGGTGGATGATGAGGTGGGTGGCGGAAGCGATCTGTTCCCGAATCGCTCGG
>JGI24025J20009_10001436_pt1 | contig 17980 bp, 17 predicted proteins | sample Cruoilmetagenom3_FD_20009 | JGI IMG/M metagenome (IMG submission 20009) | reverse complement strand
TTGTATAACTCATTTGAAGCAAAATCAAAGAGTGTTTCACGCATAGAGAGATATGCTTCTATGAGTATTTATAACTATTCAAAGGGTTTTGCAAAGTTCTCGATATTACTTAAAGAGATCTTCTAAGGTATTCCCCGTATTTAACCAGATAGGATAGCACTTCAACGGCTCTTTCCGGCGTATCATACGTTGATAATCCCTTTTTTCTGATCACTTTCACCACCTCTTTCCCATATACCACCGAGGGGAGAAATGGTTTTTTATGCTCTTTCATCCGCTCGATCAATCTTCCTATCTCTTCTAACTCCGCCGCGGAATTTGAGTAGCCGATGCCGCCGGCCGTTGTTATTCCATCTATCTCATCTGCTCTAAACAAAGCCTCGATGATCTGATATATTTTGAGTCCCACTGCCTCTCCTACCATGTCAACAGGATTCGCGTGTGGCCATCTCGAAGGTAAAATGTCATTTATCTCTTCAATCGTTCGGGGCGATAACGGAGGCAGTGAAAGACGCAGTTTCTCGCAGGCGTCCGCGATGACGACGCCAAACCCACCCCCGCTCGTCAACACCCCGACATTCTTCCCCCTCGGGATCGGCTGAGACGTAAATGCGGCCGCGACATCGAGGAGATCCTCGATCTTTTCTACCCTCAAGACCCCTGCCTGCTTGAATGCCGCATCATATACCGAATCGGATCCAGCCAAAGAACCCGTATGCGATTTTGCCGCCTTAGAACCTGATCCAGTCCTTCCAACCTTCAAAACGATGATGGGTTTTTTCTTCGCGACCTCTTTGGCAACTCCGATGAAACGGTGCCCCTCTTTCTCCTTTAGTCCCTCTACGTATGCGGTGATCACCTTCGTATTTGGATCTTCTCCTAAATATTCGAGGTAATCCACAAAATTCAAGTCGGCCTCATTTCCGCCACTGGTGAACTTACTAAACCCGAGACCTTCCCTTCGTCCACGATTTATGATATATCCGCCGAGATTTCCGCTCTGAGAGACAAAACCGACATAGCCCTTCCGTGGAAGGGGCCAAGGAGTGAGATTTAGATTTGAATGAGTGTTGGATATACCCGTACAGTTTGGACCCACGAATCGGATCCCATTTGCCTTTGCAATCCCAATAGTTTCTTTCTCAAGTCCCTCGCCATCTTCACCGATCTCTTTAAACCCTGCCGTTATTATTACCACTGTTTTTATGTTCTTCTCCGCACAATCTTCCATCACTTCCGGAACGCCGGGAGAGGGGGTTACGATTATAGCCGTATCAACAGGATCGGAAACATCTCTGATATTCTTATAGGTATCAAGCCCGAAGACCTTCTTTCCACTCTTATTTACCAGAAACTTCTTCTGAATCGTCGAATCCAAGACATTCTTCGTGATATTGAATCCAAACCACTTCTTCACGTTCTCGGTCGCACCGATAACGGCAACCGATTTTGGATTGAACAAGGTATCAAGATTCGATTTATACGTTTTTATACTCTCCAATGTTGGAAGAGGAAAAAATATTCAAAGAGCCGAAACGCTCTTTATCAGTGTCTTCTTCGATATCGCTGGTCCATAGAGTTTCATCGCTTTGCCAGGACAACACTCAACACATACACCACAACCCTGGCATTCCTCCTCGTCTATCAGCCATACCATTCCGTTGACGATCTTTAAGACCTTTCCCCTCACTGGACAGGCGACCACGCAGTCACCACACGCGTGGCATTTATCGACATCAATCTTCCTCTCCTTCAACGGAACCGTCTTCTTCTTACTCTTTCTCCTCTCTATGGCTTCATTCCACGGACCTGGAATTCCATCTGTGCCCCCTTCAACATTCACCTTTATAGCACCGGTCGGGCAAACCGTCTCACACTTTCCGCAATATATGCAGTAATCGTTGAACGTTATCTCATCCGACTCTCGATGGTACTTCACGAGAATGTTCACGCCGCATGATACATCCTCTCCGATCGTTATCGGTTCGACTGAATCCCACATCTTCTCTTTCTCTGTGAAAGAGATGTTATGGGTTGGACAGGCATCTATGCAGGTCCCACACCCATCACACAAATCTTGATCGACCTCTATGCTGCCCATCATCGGTTTTTTCACTGTTATTATCTTCTCTTCGCAGCAGGAGGCATCACATCTCGCACAATAGATACAGAGATCCTCGTCGCGTTTTATCTTCCCCTGCCTGCTCTTAGTTATCAGCCCTCCCGGAATTTCAAACATGAGTGAATCCCTCGGGCAGGCGTCCAGACATTTGAGACATCTCTCGCACTCATCAACGAAATCTGCCGAGAACTCACCCGTCATCAGAGAACCAAAGGTCATCCCATCTACGTTTAGTTCCATGGCATTGAACGGGCAGATGGTGCTACAGGTCTTACAGAAGACGCATTTTTCTATATCGATTATGATATCGCTCTTACTCTCCGCGCCCACGGCAACCATCGATATTGCATCCTGCGGACACGACATCGCACAACTTCCACAGCCGGTGCACCTTTCCAAGTTAAGCGTTAATCTCCTTGTATCTTCCGTCGATCTTCTCTCCCATGTAATCTCATCATCTGAGGGTAATACGGATATATCCACACGCATGACATCACCATTTTTATACCATCAGAGAAGCACATATTATAAAAAAGTTGGGTCTAAAGATACCATTAAGTCGCCATGAATGAGAGATCAAAGAGATTCGTCGGGAAGATATTTTGGAATTACTATTCAAATGCGTTCAGAGAAGAAGAATTTTTGGCAGGCATGCCCCCGAAACTTGAGGCGAGGGAATGGGGATTCATCCCAATCTACCTCTTACCTAAGATCGTGATGAGGAGGCACATCTCTTTTCAGAGCCCGTCAGAGATGAAGAAGTTCGTTCTAAAAAATATTCCGGCCCACATATATCATTCTTCTGCTTACTACAAATATCCTGGCGCAGATAAAATGGAAAAAAAAGGGTGGGAGGGGGCAGATTTGATCTTTGATATAGACGGAGAGATCGGAAGAGGAGGATACAGCCAGATGCTTCTTAAAGCCAAGGAAGAGGCGGTAAAACTTAAAGATTTTCTGATGGATGATTTTGGCTTTGTGGAGAGAGAAATGTTAACCGTCTTTTCCGGCGGAAGGGGATACCACGTTCACGTGAGAGATGGGGCTATACTGAAGTTGAGGGGTGCAGAGAGGAGAGAGATACTGGATTATCTCACCGCAAATTCGCTTGATGTCAAAAATGTTTTGAGGACAACAGCGGTGAGGGGAGACTACGGAGCAAAAAGTGGATACTTCTATGAGGAGACGAATAGTGGTTGGGGGAGGAGAGTATGGGGTTATGTAATAAGTTTTTTAAAGTACATAAAAGATCTTGACGAAGAAGATGCGATAGAGAAGATCAGAGGATTGAGGGTGGGCAGGAAGGAAAAATTGGTTAAGAATGTGAGTAAGGAGGACGCATTCAAGATGCTCACTTCGATAAAAAATGAAAAAATATTCGATATGGCAAGAAACGGTAAAATAATATCGAAAGAATTGGGAAATCTTGTCGAGAGGGTGGTAGAGAGCTCCGTGGAAGATTTGTCCATAAAAGGTTTATCTCCAAGTGTAGACGAACCGGTTACGTCAGATATAAAGCGATTGATAAGACTGCCCGGATCCATCCATGGAGGATCAGGACTAATAGCGCGGATGGTCGATGATTTAGACGACTTCGATCCGCTCGTGGATGCAGTGATCTTCTCCGAAGAAGAGAAAAAGATCATCTCAGATCGCAATATGGAAGTGGAGATGATGGATAACACATATAAGATAAAAAAGGGGGAGAATAAAGTTCCAGAATTTGTTGTAGTCTTCTTGATATGCAGGGGAGTAGCAGAGTATGGATGTTAGCCTTTTAAAGGATTTATTAGATAGAGAGAGATCCAGCAGTTCTCTACAACGGGTTGAAAAAGATCTTTATGCCAATATTGGGGCATATATGAAAAATTTGGAGAAGAAATTGGCTGAAGTTCCAAAAGAGAGTAAAAAAAGTTTTTTTTTGGATGACGAACTTAAAAGCGCAAAGAAATTATCTAAATTTCTCTTTGAGAAGAGGATGGGTAAGATAATAAATATCGCGGCGAGGACGGCAAAAACGGCAAAAACGGCAAAAGGTGATCTCACATCAGATCGGGACGCTCTAACGCGGGAGGAATATGAGATGCTTGAAAGATTGGTCGAGATGATCAAGTGTGGAAGAGAGAATATATTAAAGATCATGAACGAAGAAAAAGCTTATAAGATGGTGGTAGGATCGAAGGATAAAAAGAAGGGAAAAAAAATGGAGATGAAGGGAATATGCCTCGCAAGGTCACTTAAAGATGTTCCTGAATTTATGGGTAGCAACGGAGAAAGTTATATAATCCATGAAGAAGATATAATAACGCTACCGGAAGAGACGGCTAAAATGTTGATAAAAAGTGGTTTGGCAATTAAATTGATATTAAATGAAGGTGATGCTCGTTGAAGATGCCTAAGAAGATAAAAACTTATTGCCCGTATTGCAAAAAAAGTACTGAGCATAGTATCGAAAAGGTGAAGAAGGGGAGACAGTCGGGTTTAAAGTGGATAAACAGACAGAAAAGTAGAAGGCAGGGTATCGGTAATTTGGGAAAGTTTTCAAAAGTGCCGGGCGGAGATAAGCCGACGAAGAAGGTAAATATAAGATATAGATGTAATGAGTGTAAAAAGGCACATACCAGGAAAGGTTTCAGGGTATCCAAGTTTGAACTGGTCGGTTAAGTAAGTAAAGAAAGGAGTGAGTTATGGAAGATAAGAGCGTGAGAAGCAGATTTTTGAGAGTAAAATGTGAAGACTGCGAAAATGAGCAGATTATATTCGATAGGGCTACCACGGTAGTCACCTGTGCAATATGTGGAAGAACGCTTGCTGAGCCCAGGGGGGGGAAGGCGCTCATAAAGGGCGGGATAACAGAAGTTTTGGAGTGATGTTTAAGGTGTTTGAGGACAGGTGGCCAGAGGAAGGAGAACTGATTGTGGGAAGAGTATCTAAGGTGGAAGGTTTTGGAGTATTTGTAGATTTAGAAGAGTATGGTGATAAAAAAGGTCTCATACACATATCTGAAATCGCGTCCGGCTGGATAAAGCATATTAGAGACCATGTGAGAGAGAATCAACGGATAGTATGCAAGGTTTTAGAGGTAAACCCCAAGAGAGGAAGGATAGAACTCTCTTTAAAAGATGTGAACGATCATCAGAGAAGAGAAAGAATACAGATATGGAAGAACGAGCAAAAGTCTATAAAATGGCTCGAAAGAATTGCGGAGAAACTCGGGGATGAGAAAGATGAAGCTCTGAATGATGTCGGGATGAAACTCTATGATCATTTCTCTGGCATATATTATGGATTTGAAGACGCTTTAGATAGAGGAGAGCGCACATTTGAAGATTTAGATCTCGACGAAAGATACGTGAAAGAGATTGTAGATGTTGCGAGAGCCAACATAAAGATACCTTCCGTTAAAATATCCGGTTTTGTCACGCTCTCATGCCCCGGGACGGGTGGGGTGGAGATCATCAAAAAAGCATTGAAAGGGGCAAGAGGGGTCACCAGGAGAAAAGATGTGACGTTGGAGATCCTTTACATAGGNTCCCCNANNTATGAGATTNTGGTGGAGGCNCCAAATTATAAGGATGCTGAAGCTATCCTAAAAAAATCCGCTGATAAGGCAATAGGATATATGGTAAAAAATGACGGCGAAGGCGCATTCACAAGATCGTGAAAGAATACTCATAAATGAGATCAAAACTTCGTAAATGTGATGATTGTGAGGAATATACGCTGAAAGAGTTCTGTCAAAGATGCGGTAGAAGAACCTCTGTTCCAGCACCTGCCAAGTTTTCTCCCGAGGATCCTTATGGAAGATATAGAAGAAAGATGAAGTTTAAAGATTATAGGAGTGATAGAGATTGGAAATTTTAATGAGAGAGATAAAGAAGGTTGATCTAAAAAGCCCCCTCCTCATAGAGGGTCTGCCGGGGGTCGGGCATGTCGGAAAACTCGTTGCTGAACATCTGATCGAAGAGTTGGGCGCAATAAAGATAATGGAAATTTATTCAAAGTATTTACCCCCCCAGGTCATCGTCGATGAGAATTCTGTTGTTCATCTCCTAAAAAACGAGATATATGCGTGGAAAGGAGAGAAGAAGGAAAAGAGGGATTTGCTCTTCCTTGTGGGGGATTTTCAGAGCGTCAGCAATGAAGGACACTATGCTATGATTGATACATATTTAGATATCGCGGAGAAGTATGGTGTGGATAAGATCTATACCCTTGGTGGATATGGAGTTGGGTACATCGTTGAAGAGCCATCCGTGATCTGCGCAGTCAACGATGAGAAGTTATTGGAAGAGGTAAAAAAATATGGCGGTAAATTCAAGGATAATGAGCCAGGAGGAGGAATCGCCGGTGCAGCCGGGCTACTTTTAGGTATGGGAAAGCTCAGGGGACTTGATGGCATCTGTTTGATGGGCACGACGTCCGGATATCTGGTCGATCCGAAGAGCGCACAGCAAGTTTTGAAGATGCTCTGCCGTCTCTTGGATATAGAAGTCGATATGGGGGAACTGGAGAAGCGAGCAGAAGAGATGGAGAAGGTGATCGAGAAGATCAAGGCCTCCGAGGGTGGTGTGAAAGAACCTCTGGGAAAGAAAGAGGAGTATCTGGGATATTACGTGTGAACCACCCCACCCTTACAGAAGGGGTCTTTATAAGGGGATAAAAACGGGCTCGCCGGGAATCGAACCCGGATCGTTGGGTCCGAAGCCCAATAGGATATCCTTTACCACACGAGCCCAAAATCTTAAGAACGATTTAGATCGTATCTACGGAACGTCACGTTGTAATGTTATTTAAAGGTTATATCGGCGATCCGTATGACGATATTTAATCTTTGCCTATATAGGTTTTCGAAGTGAAGAGTCGAACGTTTAAGAAGAGGAAAGAAGATATAAAAGGAGGGAAATATAAGAAGTTATGAGATGTTAGAAGATAAACCAGAAGATGTCAGGAGTGTAAAGAGGAGGTTCGACAAGATCTCTAAAATCTTTGATTACTCGGAAAAGACATTCGAAGCTAAGCTTGAATGGGAGATGGAATGGGAAGGATTATTGAAGAGCTACCTTCCCAAAGACAAAGGTGCAAAGATCCTGGATGCGGGTGGTGGGACCGGCAGGATGACCTTGCCGTTGGCAAAATTGGGATATCATGTAACGCTCTCTGATTTATCTCCAGGTATGCTGGCTGTAGCAAGGGAAAAATTAGAGAGGAATGAACTTTTAGATAGAGTCGAGATCAAAGAGGCAGATATATCCTCTCTCCCATTTCATGATGAATCCTTCGATCTCGTGGTCTGCCTCCATGGGGCTTTTAGAACCATAGATGCAGCCAAAGAGCTCACCAGGGTAGTGAAAAGAGGGGGGAAGATCATCGTCGATGCCCTTAGCAGGTACGGGGCTTCGGTACATGAGCTTAATAATAACCCTGAAACAACACTCAAATTGCTCAAATCAGAAGTAAATCATGCCTACGATTTTCATCGTGACTGGATGAGGGTATTTAGTCCAGAGGAGCTTAAAGGATTGTTTGAGAAAAATAATATAAAGGTTATCGGAATCTATGGCAGTTTTTATCCGTTACTTTCTAGGGAAATCTTAGAGAAGCAGAGGTGGGATGATAAATTTTTGAATCAGGTTGTAGCGATAATGACATATTTGAGGGATACACCATCAGTTATAGGGATGGCGGGAGAGTTGCTCTTGGTTGGAGAGAAGATATAAAAAGAGGAGATAAAAATGAAACTCGTGGATCATATTGAAGAGATATATTCTTGTACCGAATGCAATGTCTGCGACGATATATGCCCTGTGACGGAGATCACGGATAGATATTCTCCGAGTAAGATAGTAAAAGACGCACAGGAGATGTTGGAGGAGAAAGAACTTGAGAGGGAAGAGATAGACGAGATATATGCATGTATGCGGTGTAGAGCATGTGACTCCGTGTGCCCAGAAGATATTCCCATCTCCGAGATCGTCCGTTTAGCAAGGAAGGAGATTGTAAAAGTGGGAAAAGAACCCGAATCGCACCGGAAGATCTCCGAAAATGTCCTAAATCTTGGGGCTTCGATCCATAAAGAACCTTCTGAAAGGCTCAAATGGACAGAGAAATCATTTTTTAAGCCGGGCGCGGAATACGTGTATATGACCGGATGTTTTGCGTCGATGATCAACACCAACATAGCCAGATCGACCGTAAAGATATTGAGAGAGGGGGGAGTGGATTTTACGATACTCGGCGATAGAGAGGTCTGTTGTGGCTCTTTTGCGTGGGATAACGGCAAGGATGAGATCGTCTCAGAAAATGCAAAGAAGAATAAGAGGGCAATCGAATCGGTCGGTTCAAAGAAGATCGTCGCTGCCTGTGCGACATGTCATAGAATCTATTCACGCGTATATCCATCTATCATCGACTGGGACATTCAGGAGATGAACATCATCGAATGTATATACAATTTGATGAAGGAAGATAAGATAAAATTCAAAAACGATAAAAACGAGACGGAGAAGACGGTTGTGATACATAAGGCGTGCAACATCGAAGAAGATATATTCAAGATGGCGAGCGAGATAATTCGAGAGATACCAGGCATAAGACTTGTCGAATTGGAGAAAAATAGATGCTGTGGTGCCCCAGCAGGCGTGAAGCCAAAGTTTCCTGATGTATCGATAGAGATCGGTTCTAAAACACTAAAAGATGCAGAGAAAGAGGCAGATCTCTTAGTAACCACATGTCCCTTCTGTAATTTCCAGTTTTCGGATGTGAAGCGAAGGAAAGGATACGATATTGAGATACTGGATCTGCCAGAACTGGTGGCAAACGCGATTGGATAAAAACCGGCACCTATAACGATGAGATGATCAACGAGCCCATATATTAGTAGTTGATCGACATGGTAGAAAAGTCGTAGGATACATATATATAATAAAACATAAAACATAAAGATATGTCCAGAGATAAAAAAAAGCGGTGGTTTCTGGAACGGATTCGGTGCAGGTAGCGGTTTTGTCCTCGTGACGACATACACAGTCACTCTGATCAGCATGTATCAGGAAGGGTGGGAATGGCTCTTTGGTCTCCCGATTGAGTTCTTCTATTTTCTCGAAGCTCTCGGTATTTTCCTGCTGATCTTTGAGCCTCTAGCTGAGCGCAACCGAAGGAAGAAGTTATCCTAATGCCACGGCTTTCAGGAAGCCCGAGATTTTACCACCTTTTTATTCTCTTCCCCGTATAGAGATCTTTGCAAAACCTTCTTGAATAGATAGAAATACGCGTAAGGCATATACTCTTCTATGCTTGAAACATTCTTTGATTTTGCTTCAAATGAGCGATACAAACACATAAGTAAATTGGGTAATAGATTGCATCTCGTTGAATACTAAAAATAAGAAAAATATTAAATATACCGATCAAAAAAAATAAACGGAGATGGGAAAAATGCACGAGATCGTATATATATGCCGCGATGGCACGATGAACGCTCTTTTAAGCAACCTCGTAACAGCGGCGACGTTGAAGGACGAATATGACGTTGCGGTCGTATTCATGCAAGAGGCGATAGCGGCGATAGCCGAGGATAGATGCGAATTTGCACCGTTACTCAAAGAATACGGCTACAAGATACTGAAGAACGCGGATAAAAGCGGGATACCTACGAGCGTCACCGGATTGATAAAGATGGCGAAGGATAGGGGGGTGCCGCTCTATGCGTGTCATGCCTGGACTAAGCTTATGGAAGTAGAATTACCTGAAGAGATAGAGGTGATAGAGCTTAAAGAGATTGCAGAGATGGCGGCTCATGCAAGAACGGTGATAACACTTTGAGATGATCAGATGGCTGGGAAAACGATCATTATCGGTGGAGGCGTAGCCGGAATAAATTTACTTGAGTTTTTACATAAGAGGGATCCTAAAGCGGATATAACCTTGATAAAGAGGGAAGATGCCGCCTCCTTTTCGACGTGTGGGCTACCCTATTTTTTAGAAGGGACACTCAAATATGATGATATCGTTCTTCACGATGAAGAATTCTATAGGAAGAAGGGGATCGATTTCAGGGTAAACACCGATGTTAAAGAGATAAATTTGGACGATAGAACGGTGATGACAAAAGACGAGTCTTTGGCTTATGATGATCTCGTCATAGCCACAGGGAGAAAGCCATACATTCCAGAGATAGAGGGAATTGATCTTAAGGGTGTATATACATTCAGCGACGAGATAGATGGATTGAAGATAAAAGAATCGATGAAAGACGCAAAAGATGGGGTGGTGATCGGGGGCGGAAGCATCGGCCTCTCCGCTGCGGTAGCCTTGGCAAAGAATGGGCTAAATACAAAGGTTCTCGTCGGGCACGATCATCTTCTCTCCTCGATCCTCGATCCGGATATGGCAGAGATCGTGGAAGACTGCTTGAACGAGATCGGAATCGAGGTGATAACACATTCAAAGATAGATTCGATAGAGGGGGATGGAAGAGTCAGATCGATATCCGTTAATAATATAGATATTCCGGCAGAGATCGTCATCATATCAAGGGGGACAAGACCGAACGTGGATCTGGCGAGGGATGTAAGGATAGAGATCGGAGAAAACGGAGGAATACTAACGGATTTTAAGATGCACGTTAGGAGAGGAGATTATCTCAAGAATGTGTATGCGTTTGGAGATTGCGTTGAGGTCATCGATCACGTCACAGGTCGCCCGAGATTGAGCCAACTCGGATCCACCGCGGTGATACAGGCGAAGGTGATCGCAGATAATATATTATTAGGCGGTGCTTTAACGTATGAACCCTGCGTAAGTCCAAACGCGACGAAGATAGCAGATATTCAGGTTGGATCCGTAGGTATAACTTCAAGAACTGCAAAAAAATTCGGAATAACTCTTGTGACAGGAAAGAGCAAGAAACTTACGAGAGCGAGATATTATCCGGGAAGACTCCCGGTCACGGTCAAACTGCTCTTTGATGAAGGTGAGAAGCTCGTGGGTGCCCAGGTGGTCTCAGGAGAATGTGCCGCAGAGAGGATCAATTCCTTAGCGATTGCGATAAAGAGAGGAATAAGCGCGAGAGAGATCTTGAAGATGGAACGGGTCTTTGAGCCAGCACTTTCTCTGTTGGTCGATGCGACGGTCGATGCGGCAGAGGACGCGATGAATAAAATGTGAGAGTTGCCAATGAATATAGAAGAGATAAAAAGAGAGGTTAAAAATAGAGAGAAAGAACTTATAGACCTCACAAGAGATTTGATAGAATTTAAAAGCGTCAGCGGAGAAGAGGAAGAAATCTCAGGTTATATAAAAGATTTTTTTGAAGATATCGGTTTTTCGGTCGAGATGATCGGGAAAAACGTCTTGGCAAGCGAAAAAAAGATGAAAAAAGATCCCGTTTTGATATTGAATGGTCATACAGATGTCGTTCCCGCCGAAGAATCCAGATGGAAACATCCGCCGTTTGAACCGGTCTTATCTAACGGAAGGATATACGGCAGGGGTTCGTGCGACATGAAAGGGGGACTTGCATCGATGATCTTTGCCCTGAAGATACTTCATGAAGAGGAGATCGAGATGAACAATGATCTTCTCTTTACAGCGACGGTCGAGGAGGAGACGGGTGGCCTAAACGGGGCAGGTTCGATAGTCGAGGGGCTCAATGGAAAGATGTGTGTGATCGCCGAGCCGACGGATCTGAAGATCTGTATAGGTCACAAAGGTTCCGCGATATATAAGGTAACGGTCGAGGGGAGATCCGCCCACGGGAGCATGCCACACCTTGGAAAGAACGCCATCTATTATGCTTCAAAGATGATTACTGCTCTTGAAGAGTCAAAATTTGATAAAAGGGATGAATTCCTCGGTAAACCCACGATAAACGTCGGGAAGATAGAAGGTGGCGAGAGGGTAAATGTCGTGCCCGATAGATGTGTATTCGAGATNGATAGGAGAATGATCCCAGGAGAAGATGNAGAGGAAGTTTTCAAGGNGATCTNGGAGATTGTAAAGCGGGAGAACGAAGAAGTGAACGTTGAGGNGGTAATTTCGATGTTGCCGATGAAGATATCCGAGGATGAAGAGGTCGTTTCGATCTTAAAAAAAGTTACGAAAGAGGTTTTTGGAGAAGCAAAAGATGTAATAGGCATGGACGGATGCAGCGACGCAAGATTCTTTGCCGAGAAATATATACCGACCGTTCTATTTGGGCCTGGTAAAGACGGTATCGCCCACACGAGAGATGAGTTCGTGGATGTGAAAGATCTTTTATTGGCATCTGTATGCTTTGCAGGTTTGATATTGAAGAGTTGTGCTTATAGTTAAGAACCAATCATTCACCGTATTCCACACAAATTAGCTGTAAATCCTCTTCTTTGGATTCCGATCCCTTTAAAAACTATGTGATGGGAATGTCCAGACTTAAGATCGTTCCACTGATTTTTCCAAATAGCGGTATCACTTGGTATCATCGCAAATCGAAGATTTGCGAGCTACGAATCAAAGATTCGTAACACCTCAAAGGAAGAGTTACAGAGGCTCGCTGAATGGTAAATTTTGGAGGGGGTTATAATTATTTATACTACTTATATCGCCTAATTATTTGGGATTTTCAATGGAAGATATAATATTCGAAAAAGGGGAAAAGATCACGACGATCGCGTTAAATCGGCCGGATGCTTTGAACTCTCTGGACGGTAAAATGGTCGAAGAGCTCTCCGCGGCGATGGAAGATATAGAGAAAGACGATGAGATGAGGGTTGCTATTATAACGGGCAAAGGCCGCGCATTCTCCGCGGGTGCTGATCTGAAAGGCGGATTTCCACTTGGGGATCCAAAGGTGATGGGAATGAAGTTCGTGGAGATCAGTAAACCGGTGATAGCCGCCATAAATGGTCTCGCTCTTGGAGGAGGGCTCGAACTAGCGATGGCATGTGATATAATGATCGCGTCAGAAGACGCTGAATTGGGTCTTGTGGAAGTTAATATCGGCATCTTACCTGCAGCTGGAGGAACACAAAGGTTACCGAGGATTATAGGGAAACACAAGGCGAAAGAACTTCTCTTCTTGGGCGACAGGATAAGTGCAAAAGAGGCGAAGGATATGGGTCTGGTGAATAAGGTTGTTCCAGCAGATAGATTGATGGATGAGGCGAAGGATATGGCTAAAAGGATAGCGGAGAAAGCACCCCTTGCGGTCAAGGAGATAAAATCTGTCGTTAATAAGGGGATGGAGATGAATCTGGATGAGGGCATCGAGTGTGAGCTGGAGGGCGCAATGAGGCTTATGGGCACCGAAGATTTTATGGAGGGCATTAAAGCATTTTCCGAGAAGAGGAAGCCCGTCTTTAAGGGAAGATAAAAAGAGGTGAAGATTATGGATTTTGATTTCAATGAGGATCAAGAGATGTTTAGGGATACCCTTAGAGAGTTTTTAGAGAAAGAGGTCTCGCCGGTAGTCGATGAGATGGATAGAAAAGGACATTTTACCCATGAAGAGGGGGTAAATTTCATGAAGAAATTCAAGAAACTTGATATCGGTTTCGATCCTGAAAGCTTAAAAGCGATTTTACAGGATTTCACACTCTTTGGGATTCTAACAGAGGAGATTTCTCGTGTCTGGCTTGGATTGGATCTCTTTTTAACGATGAACCTCGGCACGGCACTTGTTTCTGTCGCACCACCAGGAGAAATAAGAGAGAAGCTGCTTCCTCGGGTGGAGGCGGCTGAGCTCATCAGCTGCAACGCCATAACCGAGCCAGATGCGGGTTCAGATAATAGAGCCATGAAGACCACGGCCGTATTGGACGGAGACGAGTACGTCATCAATGGTAATAAGACCTGGGTGAGCAACGCCCCCATCGCCGATATATGTCTCCTCGTCTGTAAGGATGAGAATGGAGATCAAACCTTCTTCTTGGTGGATAGGGAGGAATCTCCCTTTGAGACCAGAGAGCTACCTAAATTGGGGTGTCGTGCGGGACCGACCGGTGAGATGTTCTTCGACGATTGTCGCGTTCCAAAGGAGAACAACGTGATGAATATGATCCAGGGGTTAATGGTAGACGGAGAAGCGGAGAAATTGTCGAAGGAATTCGATCTTCCACCGGACTTTGGGATGGCGAACCTATTTATGAACATGTCACCCGTAAGCGCAATGTTCTGTTTTTCTAGATCCTGGATGGCATTAGCTGCAGCAGGCGTTTGTCAGGCGGCTCTCGATGCCTCTATAGAATATGCAAAGGAGAGGATGCAGTTCGGAAGACCTATCGGCAAGACCCAGTTGATCCAGAACATGATCTATGAGATGATCTCTCTAACGGAGACGTCTCGTCTTCTCTCATACCGTGCCCTGGACCTTACCATGAAAGGGAGTGCGGATGCCCGTCTGATGTCGTCCTTGGCAAAGGGTTATGCCTCCGAGTCGGCAGTCAAGGTGACCTCGAATGCAATCCAGATCCACGGCGCGATGGGTCTATCCGAAGAGCTCCCGTTGGAGAGATACTTCAGGGACGCCAGATCATGGACGATCCCAGATGGCACGACAGAGATACAGAAATTGGTGGTGGGTAATGCGGCGCTGGGGATGTCGGCGTATAGATGAACTCATCGTCGATTCCCACCCCTTTTATTTTTAATCATTAAAGAGGTAATAATATGCGAACTAAGATCTGTGATATGCTAGGGATAAAATATCCCATCATTCAGGGGGCAATGGCGTGGATCGGAACGGCTGAACTGGTGTCAGCGGTATCAAATGCTGGGGGTTTGGGCATAATAAGCCCCATAACGGAGAGAGGATTGAGAGAGGAGATAGAAAGAACGAAAAAATCTACAAAAAAGCCTTTCGGTGTAAATCTGCCGATATTGAGTCCAAACGCGGAAGAGATTATGGAGGAAATTATAGAAGAGGATATCTCCGTCGTCACGGCGGCCGTCGGAGATCCNAAGAGATTCACTCCCCGGCTCAAGAAAGAGAAGATAACGGTGATGCAGGTCGTGACGAACGTGAGGCATGCTAAAAGTGCAGAAAAAGCTGGAGCGGACGCAGTCATCGCGATGGGGTTTGAGGCGGGGGGGCGAGTTGGAAAAGAGGAGATAGCAACGCTCACGCTTGTCCCAAGCGTCGTGGACGCGGTGAAGATTCCCGTTATAGCGGCCGGAGGTATAGCCGATGTGAGAGGATTTCTGTCTGCAATGATGCTCGGAGCTAAGGGGGTACAGATTGGAACGAGATTCATCGCTACCGAGGAATGTATAGCGCATAAAAATTTCAAGAACGCGATAATAGATGCCAGGGAAGACTCAACGACCGTCATCGAGAAGGATTTATTCCCTGCAAGGGTGATAAAGAACGAATTTTCTATGAATTTTGAACTGAAAGCTAAAGGGGAAGAAAGAATGACGATGGTGATGTCTGACATGGTGAAGGGGAGATCTGCACTGATAGATGGAGATATAAAGAACGGTCCGATATGGTGCGGGCAAGATGCCGGGATGATAAAAGAGATGAAGAAGGTCAAGGACGTGGTAGATGAGATTGTTAGAGAAGGAAAGAAGATGATGGACGATTTTTCCACCACATTGAATCGATGAGGTTTATGATTACATATCTAAGAGACGTCTAGGCGCGAGAAGAACGCAATGAAAGTATAAAATAAAAAAAAGGAAAAAAAATTAATCTATTTATCTGCGGAAGATGTGCATCGCCTCGACCACCCCCATGGCGGGCCATCCCATCGTGTGCGTCAAACCTATCTCCGCACCTTCGACCTGTAGTTTACCCCGTTCACCCCGAAGCTGCCAGACGATGTCTGCTGCTTGCCTTACTCCCGTCGCACCGAGTGGATGCCCAACAGATAGCAATCCCCCGCTAGGATTCACCGGGTATTTTCCGTCTATCTCGGATATGCCATCCTCTATGAACTTTCCACCGTCCCCCTTCTTGCACAATCCCAGATCTTCGTAGTGTAGGATCTCCGCTGGCGTGAAACAGTCGTGGACTTCGAATACATTTATATCCTTTACTTCGCACTTTGCCTGTCTCGTCGCCTCTTTGATACATTGAAGCGTTGGCGGAAATTTCGCCTCACCTATTATCGTCGACGTATATTCAGGATCCGTCGAAACTCCTGAAGCTTGAGCAGAAGCGGCGATGTAGACAGGCGTATCTGTATATTTCTTTGCAATTTTTTCGTTCGCAAGGATCACAGCCGCCGCACCATCGGAGAATGGAGAGCACTGATAGATCGTCAATGGATCATCGATCATCTTACTATTTAGGACTTCATCGAGCGTCATCTCTTTCTGGTACTGTGCATATGGATTCTTTGCGGCATTTTTATGACTTTTAACTGCGACCATTGCGAGCTGCTCGCGCGTCGTTCCATACAGGCTCATGTGCATATTTGCTATCGCGGCGAAGGCACCAGGCATCGTGATTCCGCCCATGCCTTTAATACCCTTCTTTCCCTCTGCTTTGACATCTTCCTCTTCTCCACTTGGACCGCCCTTTTCGATCTCTGCCATCGTATCCACGCCCATGACCTTGCCCATCGTCGAACCATGCATCTTCTCAACGCCCATCGCGAGGGCGATATCGCATGCACCCGCTCTTATGGCAAAGTAAGCATCTCTGATCGCACAAGAACCCCCAGAACAGGCGTTCTCCACCCGAGTGAGTGGTATTCCAGATGCACCGATCGCCCCAAGTGCCAAATATCCTGCTCCGACTCCCGCGGATGTTCCATACCAGGCCATCTGTACTTCTTTTCCATCCATGTTTGCGTCTTCTATTGCCTTCTTACATGCTCCTGAAGTCATCTTTCCATACGTATCATCGAGGTGCTTTCCAAAAGGGTATACCCCAACTCCCACTATTGCAACTTCATCCATTTTATTCACTCCTATAAAATCATCCTTCACCTCTTAATTCTATTAATATTCTTTCAGCTAAAGCTGTCTATCCTTATATATAAAATCGATCTTTAATTTCCTTTACTAATCTACTTTTATAAAACTTTTTATAACAAAAAATAAAAAATTTAAAAAAAATTTATTTTACTTCAGCCCAAGCTTTACGCGGATTTCTTCCCCCCCGCCATCTTCCTTAGAGCCAATTTATCGATCTTATCGACGGACGAGAGTGGCAACTCCATGAATTCGTATAGCTTCGGCTTATAATACGGCGGAAACCTCTTTGCAACGAAGTCCGTCAGTTCTTCTTCTAACTCTTTGCTCGGCTCGTATCCCCCTCTCAACTGAACGCACGCCTTTACGATCTCGGCACCTGGCCGTTTTGGGTCTGGCAGACCGATCACTCCCGCGTTGAAGACGGCTGGATGGTTGCATAGGTATTTATCAAGCTCCTCCGTATAGACCTTGAAACCAGCCACGTTCACCATATCCTTCGTCCTGTCCACGATCTCCATGAAACCCTCCTCGTCCATCATATACACATCCCCACTGCCGAGGTATCCGTCTTCCCCTATGCCGCTGCCTGGAGTGGGCCAGTAACCGAGCATGAGATTTGGACCTCTATAGTACATCTCACCAGGCTCTCCAACCGGAACTTCCTTTACGGTCTCTGGATCTATGAGCTTCACATCCTCATCCAGTATCGGCTGACCTATACTCTTTTTATGTTCTTGTGCTCCTTCCCTCCCCCCTCCTGCAGACATCAGCGCCGGCAAGGCAATTTTAAGTATCGGCTGGAGCATACTCGACGTTATCGGTATGGGTCTTATCAATGGTGAGAGGGCAGAGAGAACAGGAAGAGACTTACTCACAATTGGCATAACTTTCTTTAGCACCTCAGGCGGTAACATTCTCACCAGCAGTCCGGTAAAATTGGCTACATTCACGACGTTT
>JGI24025J20009_10001435_pt1 | contig 17980 bp, 13 predicted proteins | sample Cruoilmetagenom3_FD_20009 | JGI IMG/M metagenome (IMG submission 20009) | reverse complement strand
TTCGGCAGGACTTCTCTGACAGGATGAATAAGATTTACATGATTTTCATTCATCCTGATTATCCTGTTGATCCTGTCAAAAAATGGAAATTCCTATACTATTAAATTACTATTGACAAATATAAAGTCTTAATTTAGATTTGTCCTATGATAAGGAGAACGCTTGAAACGGCAATTGAAAGATATTCTACACAATATCCTGTCGTTGCGATAGTTGGCCCCCGGCAGAGCGGAAAGACCACCTTGGCCAGGCATATGTTCCCAGCCCATAAGTATCTGTCCATGGAAAATTTGGACATCCGGCATATGGCCGAAGATGATCCGCGTGGCTTTCTTGAGGATTACGGAAAAAACCTCATCCTTGATGAGATCCAACGTGTCCCCTCCCTTTTTTCCTATTTGCAGGAAAGGGTTGACCTGAATGAGTCACCAGCCTGCTACGTCCTGACAGGGTCCCAGCAGTTCCTCCTTATGGAAAGGATAACCCAGTCCCTTGCAGGCAGGATTATCACCTTTCAATTATACCCTTTTTCTTTCAATGAACTTCATGGGGTCCAACCAGATGAGGATTTGGATTCGCTTTTCAAGATCAAGCCCGGGCCTATCAAAAGCGGAGAAGACATCGACATCTTCAAGACCATCTTCACCGGAATGTACCCAAGGATTCATGACAAAAAGCTTGAACCCAGGAAATGGATCGAAAACTATATCCTTACATATATTGAAAGGGATATCCGAAGTCTTGTAAATGTTGACAACCTGAAACTTTTCGAGAATTTTTTACAAACCTGTGCCGCTATGTCCGGGCAGCTTATCAACTACACGTCTATTTCAAATTCCATTGGTGTATCACAGCCTACTATAAAGAAATGGATGTCTCTCTTAGAAACAAGTGGCATCCTCTTTATCCTTCCTCCCCATCACAAGAATTTTAGAAAACGCCTTGTAAAAACCCCGAAATTATATTTTGCAGATACGGGGGTGCTTTCTTTCCTTCTTTCGATCAGGACCCCGGATGAACTTAAAGGTCATCCGCTTTTTGGAAATATCTTTGAGACATTTATTATCGGTGAGCTTTACAAAAGAGTATATCATGTAGGGGAGAAACCGCCTTTCTATTTCTGGCGGGACAAGACCGGCAATGAGATTGATCTCCTCGTTGATATCGAACCAGAGCTTCTGCCCGTTGAGATAAAAAGCTCAAAAACATATAGTAGAGAGTTCAAATCAAGTATTCTTTCATGGCTTAATCTGAAAGGAAACACATCTAAGAAGGGATTTGTCATATACAGGGGAAAGGATGTGGTCGGAAGAAAATCAACTGTCACCGCTGTCCCCTGGTGGTATTTGTAGAGCTGCGGGAAACCATCGCATTTCCGGATTGAGTTACCCGAGGTAACTTCTCAATAACTCAGGGTAAGATGTCTGGATTCCCGCCTTCGCGGGAATGACGATTGGGTGTGAGCGCCTGTAATTCCGGCGGAAGCCGGAATCCAGTGGATAGTCGCAAAATACGATTTGCCCGGACTTATTGAGAAGTTACAGTCGTCAGGGGTATTTTAAGCGGAATCATGCCGGAACATCTCGGCGCACGTAAAGCTTCCTTATCTGTTCTGCAAACTGTTTTTCTATCTCCGGCCGTTTCAGTTTCATAGTGGCGGTGATCATGCCGTTCTCAATGGTCCATGGCTCCAGTGTCATGTACACAGAGCGTACCCGGGCATGGACCGGAAATTTTTTCAACAGCCCTGCGATCTTTTTGATGACTTCCTTTATAGCGGCGGGCGATTGGAGTGAAGAAGGATCTTCATGATCCAGAGAAAGCCCGGAGGCGAATACCTGCCATGCAGCAGGGTTGAGTACCAGCAACGCCGCCACGCATGGTCTGCCTTCTCCTACCACCATGGCCTGGCTGAAAAGTGGGTCCAGGACAATCGACGTTTCCAGGTCTGTTGGTGATACCTTCTCGCCGGTGGAGGTCACCAGGATCTCCTTGAGTCGTCCGCGGATATAGATTCGATGATCCAGTATTTCCGCGATGTCGCCTGTATGCAGCCATCCATCATCATCGATGGCCGTGCGGGTATATTCAGGCCGGTTCCAGTAGCCAAGCATGACGCCCGGGCCGCGCACAAGAAGCTCGCCGTTACGTTCGATCTTGACCTCAGCGCCGGGCAAGGGTTCTCCCACAGAGGCCGGGACGTTGTTTTCAAGTCGGTTGGTGCATATCACCGGAGAGGTCTCAGTAAGCCCGAATCCTTGTACCAGAGGCAAGCCAAGCCCGACAAAGAACCGTGAAAGTCTCTCCTGCAGCGGAGCTCCTCCGCTGACTGCAAACCGCACACGCCCGCCCAGCCTGGCCAGTATTTTGTCTGCCACGAGTCGATGGAGAAGCGGCCATAAGATGCGTTTTACCAGGTTGGCATGCCCGCCCCGGCCCTGGGTTGCCTCGAACCGGTGCCAGCCGACTTCTTCCGCCCAGCGAAACAGCAACTGCGCAAGCGCCCCCTTTTCTATTAATTGTTGCTGTATTCTCGCATATATACGCTCAAAGATTCTTGGCACCGATATGAGCACTGTAGGCCGGATTGTCAGCAAGTCCTCGGCAAGGTCCTTGGAAGAACGCGCGTATGCCACAGAACTGCCTGCCATCATGGGAACGTAATAACCCACTGTACGTTCGAACGTATGCGACAGGGGCAGAAAAGATAGAAAGACGTCTTCTCTGTACCCTGGATTCACTTTTAGCACGGCCTCCGCATTCCAGAGAATGTTCAGGTGAGACAGCATCACGCCCTTGGGATAGCCTGTTGTCCCTGATGTATAGACAATTGTAGCAAGCTTGTAAGGATCAGTGGACCGGTTGACCGGGGCAACCGGCCGTTCCGGCAGCCAATCGGCTACGTGGCTGAATTTTATCTTGTGTTGTGTCCCGGTCACTTTCTCTTTTTCCAAACACAGCACATGTTGCAAGGCAGGCAACCCGGCACAATGCTCTGCCAGTGCTTGCCACTGTTGGGCAGTGCCAACGAGCAAGAGCCTGGTGCCCGAGTCGGTCAAGATATAGGCAATGTTTTCAGGACTGTCCCATGTACACAGGGGTACAACCACCAGACCTAAGGACAGGGCGGCCTGTTCAAAGCAGACCCATTCCACGCTGTTGCGCAAAACAACAGCGACGCGATCACCGGCCTCAAGATTTTCTCCTGCCAGGGCTTGCTGCCAGCGAGAATACTGTATGTGAATCTCCTGCCAGGTATAGGATATCCACCTCTGCTCGGCCGGATCATACTGCTGATAGGCAACGCTCTCAGGCGTCCTTTCGATTCGACGCTGAAACAGGCCCGACAACGTGCCTGCCTCAGCGCAAAAAATAAGGTCCGAATGGAATCCTGTTAATGGATGCATTGCTCGGGTTCACCGCAGTGGCGCAGAATGTCTGCGCGGGCTGCGTCGCGCAGCTCGATGGCAGCAGACCAGTCCGATCCTCTCGGTGTGATTGGCTTCCCGACCGTGACGCTTACAGTTCCCCTGCGAGGGAACCAGGAGCCTGAACGTAATTTGGACCGGGTTCCCCGGATTATCACAGGTACCACCGGCATCTCTGCCTCCGCAGCCGTAACGAATGCACCCATGTGGAACGGCAATAGACCCGGCATACGCTGGAACGTGCCTTCCGGGAAAAACAGTAGCGACTTCCCGCGGGCTGCCGCTTGTGCGACCCGCCGGGCGTCCGCCACACCCCGTTCAATATCAAAGCGTTCGATAAACTCCACGTCTATGCGCGACAGCAGCATGCGGACAGTAAAATAGTCTGTCAGTTCTACCTTGGCTACAAAACCGAACTCAATGGGCAGGGTTGCCACCAACACAAATCCATCAAGATAACTCATGTGATTGGCAACCAAGACGATGGGCCGGTCTTTGGGGAGGTTGTCCAGCCCGTGCACCACAATAGGTGTTTGCGAAAGACGGGCCAGCAATCGCATAGAGCCACGCACAACAGTCCATCGCCATCCGGACCGCGGCAGCAGGGCGACCAGCAGCCATGTCACAGGCGCCACCAGCCCGAACAGCGTCCAGGCGTAAGAGGCGTAAAGCACATCAGTTACCATTCGTCTTGCACGGCGCAGTTGCGGCAACAGGCCGCCCATGGCGAGTCGGGTCAGTTGCCACCAGACCGCTCTCCGGCGTTTGCCGATCCGGCCTTGCTCGTAAAACTCGCGGCTGGCAGCACGGCGGATTTTCCCGCTGGAAGTCTTAAGTACTGTATGCGAAGGCGCGATCACCACGTCGTCAGGGGGCATGGCCAGAAGGTCAACCGCTACATTAATAATGCGGGTGCGCAACTGCTTAAGTGTTTCACTGTCCGTTTCACGGGTCTCGGCCAGTACAACCAGGCGCTCAGTGCCGGAAGCAGGGTCAGTGCTCCCGAAGACAGCCACACAACCCTTACGTATGCCGGGGATTTCTCCAACAGCTTCTTCCATCTCGTATGGATAGATGTTGCGACCGCCACGTATGATGATGTCTTTGACCCGGCTGGTCAGATACACATCTCCTCCAGCCATGTAGGCCAGATCACCGGAATCGAGCCAGTCTCCGTGGAACAGACGCCGGGTTTCCCCGGGGTTGCGGAAGTAGCCGCTGGTTACCGACGGCCCTCGGAACTGCAGCCGCCCTTCCTGCCGCTCAGGCAATTCGCGATCCGTGGGATCCACAATGCGGATCTGGTGCCCTGGCAAGGGCCGGCCGCATGCCACGAAGCGCAGTGCCTTTGTGTCTGTTTCCAGTGCCGGCACTGCTTGACCGGAGCTTATGAGCGGCTCGCGCTTGATACGGTCGATGACCGGGCCGCGATCAAGGGGCGGAAAGGCTAGGCCCACCGAGCTCTCGGCAAGTCCGTAGACAGGAGTCATTGCCTTTGGCCGGAAGCCATATTGGCTAAAACGCTCGGAGAAGTGCTGTACTGTCTCCGGGCTGACCGGCTCTGCCCCGTTAAAGGCGATGCGCCAGGAACTAAGGTCCAATCCCTTGATATCACGGTCATCGATCTTGCGCAGGCAGAGCTCATAACCGAAGTTGGGAGAAGGGGACAAAGTGCCGCGGTGCCGATGGATGGTCCACAGCCACAGTTCCGGTCGCGCCAGGAACGCCAGGGGCGACATCAGGACCATTTGGCAGGCATAGTACAGGCTGCCAAACCAGGCACCGATCAGCCCCATGTCGTGGTAAAGGGGCAACCAGCTCACGAACACATCTGTGGAATCTGCCTGCACGGCCTCACCCATGGCGCGGATGTTAGCCAGCAGGTTGGCATGGGTGAGGACCACGCCTTTGGGGTCACCCGTGCTGCCGGAGGTGTATTGCAAAAAGGCGATATCCTGGGGCTGCAACGGCAAAGCGTTAAATTCTCCCACATCGGAAGTGAGCTCCTGCACGGTCACCACGCTACGCAGTCCTTCTACCTGGGCCTTGAGCAGGCGGGCGAGTTGCTGGGCCTTGGGTACAGTAATCAACATCGTGGCCTGTGCGTTGCCAAGAATGCCCCTGTGCCGGCGAAGGTGCTCCTCGATCTGCGTCGGCCGCACTGGTGGATACAGGGGAACCGGTATACCGCCTCCGAGCAATATTCCGAAAAAGCTGAAAAAGTACTCGCGACTTGTGGGCAGCATTATGGCCACTGTCTGTCCGGGCTCGAGGTCTTTTTGTCTCAGCCCGGCAGCTACTGCTTCCGCCCCTTGTTTAAGTGACCGGTACGTAATCTCTTCCGGGTGATCAGCTTCGCCGTAGAGGAGGATATGGGGACGGTCCGGATGGGTCAGCACGTGCCGGTCCAGCACCTCTACCAGGGTTTGCGCGCTATGGGCCGCGGCATCCGCCTTCTCCAGGGCGGCTGGTTTGACCTGGTCCGGGGTTATCCGGGGCCGTCTCGGGCTGCCGGCGCTCAGCACGGCCCGCAACAGGTCGCGCGGCGTTTCTGCGCCGGCCAGCACCTGTTCAGACAGCATGACCTCAAAGGTTCGCTCAATTCGGATTAGCAACTCCACCCTGGCCAGGCTGTCAAGGCCAAGGTCGCGATCAAGAAAGCTGTCGAGCGTCACTGACAATAAATGTTTCCGACCCGGTTGAAGCTCAGCCGCAAGTTGACGCACCACGTCAAGCAACGATTCAGCAGTCTCTTCAGGGGACTGTTTTTTTTGCTCGTCACTCATCGTAATTATTCATTTCCTGCCAAGGAGTATGAACGGTTGGTACTTATCCTGGCTGGCATGATCGGCTGTCCAATTCCATCCAGTACGAAGATCTATATATATTTGTAGCAATTTTAATTGGAATTGAACAGATTAAGCGTCATGTTTATTTGATCTCGAAGTTGAGCTGCGCTTTGGGGCGGTTTTGGTATAATTTTTTTGGGTATTGGGAATGAATTTTAAAATGGCTTCCCTCCCCCTTGATGGGGGAGGGGAAAGGGTTTTAAGACGGAAACTACTTGACTCCTTCCAGATACTTCAGCAAGTCTCCATCTGTAGACATTACCAATGTCGTATTGTCATCCATGATCTTTGTAAAGCTTTCCATAGTCCTGGTGAACTGGTAGAATTCAGGGTCCTTGTTATAGGCAGTTGCATAAATGTCCGCTGCTTGTGAATTGGCCTTACCCCTGATTTCCTGGGTCTTGCGATAGGCCTCAGAGGTAATGGTCTTGAGTTCGCGATCCTTTTCCCCGGAAATTCTTGCGGATTCTCCAGCACCTTCGGAACGATATTCCTCGGCAATGCGCTTTCTCTCGGAGATCATCCTGGCATAGACTTCTTTCCTCACTTCTTCAACATAGTTGATTCGTTTGAATCTGAAATCCAGGATCTCTATCCCGAGATCCATAACACGGGAGGATGCAGCTTTTAATACTTCCTGCTCCAGCTTTTCTCTGCCGAATTTAATAGTTAATGTTCCCGGTTTCCCTTGCTCTTCGGGATTTGCACTTCTCACCAGTTCTATGAGCAAGTGCTTTGCTATAGCATTTCGTGTTTCACCGTCCAGGATGTCGTCTAATCTGGAGTGGGCCCTGCGCTCGTCCCTGAGTCGCTGGAAGAACAGGAGTGAATCAGCAATACGCCAACGCGCATATGTATCCACCCAGATGAATCTTTTGTCCTTTGTTGGGATCTGATTCGGGTCACCGTCCCAGGCCAGGAAACGTTTGTCAAAAAAGTTCGTGTTTTGAATAAAGGGAACCTTCATATGCAGACCGGGTGTGGTTATGGGCTTACCCACAGGCTTTCCGAATTGGGTAACAATCACCTGTTGAGTCTCGTCCACTATAAAAAAGGCACCCCCAACCACCGACAAAGCGATAATTATGCCTATTGCTACGATAGTAGATATATATTTCATGGCTTCACCTCACTGCCCAGCGAAAGAAGAGGAAGGACGCCTTTCACCTTATCATCTACAATTACCTTGTGTTTGATCTCTGGATAAATAGTATCGATTGTTTCCAGATATATCCTCCTCTTGGTAACCTTAGGTGCCCTCTTGTAAGCCTCAAGAATAAACTCGAAGAACTTGGCGTCTCCCTTGGCGCGATTTATCCGGTCCATAGCATATCCTTCGGCCTGTTGTATTGCCTGAAGCGCCTGTCCTCTGGCCTTTGGAATGATCCGGTTATATTCCGCTTTTGCCTGGTTGATCATTTTCTCCCGCTCCTGCTGAGCCTGGTTTACTTCGTTAAAGGATGGTTTTACCGGATCAGGCGGGTTAACATCCTGGAGGACGACCTGGTCTACAGTGATTCCTGTATCATACTGTTCACACAATGCCTGAAGGCGTGTCTTTACCTCGTCTGCTACCTCCTGTCTCCCTACTGTAAGGATATCATTCACTGTCCTGTCCCCCACGACCTCTCTCATAATTGCCTCGTTCATTTCTCGAAAGGTCGTCCTTACGTCTCTGACCTTGACCAGATACTTGTAGGGATCATTAATGCGGTACTGGGAAGACCACTCCACCACAGCAACGTTCAGGTCGCCCGTAAGCATCAGGGATTCATTTTGGAAGTTGTTTGAGGTATAGCGCGTCTGGACACCAGCCAGTTGAGTACGATAACCGAATTCCTCCTTTAGCTGGCGCTGTACCGGTACTTTGATGACACTTTCCACAGGGTCGGGCAACTTGAAGTTAAGACCCGGGGGTGCTTCCCGTACATAGCGGCCAAAGCGAAAGACCACACCAACCTCTTCCGGCTCGACAGTGAACCACAGGTTCCAAAGAATGACTGCCAGAAACAGCGCTACAACCAGTATTACTCCTGATCGCCATTGCAAGCCGGAAGGTATAAGCCGGCGCAGTTCTGCAGCATTTAAATTTTGCGGGTCCATTTTGGTCCTCCCCTAATTTTTTATTCTAATTTAAAAATCTGTGTTCATCTATGTTCAAAATGAAAATTCCTATAATAGGAACTTATAATTTATCGACAACTTCACGTCTATACAATAATTTTCCCTCCCACTGGGATGAGAGGATTTTTTGGGAAAAAGACCCTGGATGGCATATTATTATGGAATGAAGCCTATACATGAATAGTCTTACAAACACAATACAAAATTTTTACAAGAGGCTCCGAAGAAAGAACCGAGGACATCGGCAAAATCGTCTTTATGCAACGATCCAGAATGCGCCTTTTGTATGGGTATGTAACAGCCTGTTGGATACGCTGCCCGGAAAGATAGCTTCCCATCCCCCGATTCCTCTGCGGCCGGTAACCAGTGTCCCATATCCTCCCTTTTCGTATTCTGCAAATATGTCTTGTGTCACTCCCGCGCTTCCTTTTTTGATTTTGACCTCTACGGATTTCGGATTGAATCCGGCATCTCTGAATATATTGTGGACCCCGGAAAGCAGATTTTCCATCTTTTTTTCAGAGTAAGAGGCTATTATTGTTTCAACATCTTCAAAGGTGGCGGAGACTTCTCTGGATATAAACGGGCGGAATTTTGGGATAACATTAAATAAAGTCACCTTTACATTTTTTATTCCGGCTAATGCAAAACTTGCATGGTCAACCACCCGCAAACAGGATTCGCATGCATCAACCGCAATCAATACGTGGTTTGATGGAATGGGGTCGTCAATTATCCAGACAGCAATATTTTTGAGATGCTGAACCAGCCCATAGGAGACACTGCCGATAAAGTATGAAACAAGACGTCCTAAGCCACGCCTGCCGACAACCAATGCGTCATATTTGCCGCGCCTGGCTTCACTTAGTATGTCCTGCACAGCACTCCGGCTTTGCACAACCGCTTTTGTGTGAATGTGATCAGCCGGAAATTGGTTGCGCTCCAGTAAAGCCCTGCCTCTTTCCAGTATGCCGGCACATTCCTGCTGCCTCTGCTTATTTATATCATCAAGACGCGTGAGACGGCTCTTCTCCGCCTGGAAACTCCTACTTCCAGTAGTCAGGAATGACGGCAGAGGTTCTGCTACGCTTATGAGTGTAACATCAATATCCGGGACATCTTGATATATCCCGGCTATGTATTTCAGTGAGTTGTGGGCATTTGGAGAACCGTCTGTAGCTGCAAGCAGATGTCTATTCATGGTGTTCCTCAATCTTGGTCTTAATGAGTTTTTTATAAATAGTGACAGACTTGTAAAAAGTCGAAATCCATGTTTCTGGTACTCATAATCAACTGATATTGCACAATGCAAAATTGTATTTGTGTATTTTGTGCCTTTTTGCGGCTATATTAATAGTGATTATATAACATTTTTAGAGAATTTAGAACATTTGCAATAAATGCCGCGTGAAAGAAAGTTTTAGGGGATTGGATAAACGATATGGAATCCATAGATGATGCTGTAAGCCGGCTTCTCAAGGAGCTGTCAGAAGCCAAGATGTGGCCGGAAGAGTACCAAGAGAAGCTTGAAGCCGGGGCAGATATTAGTCATGAGATAAATAAGGCTGACAAGAAAATAGAAGAGCTTGAAGCCCGGGCTAAGAAGATTTTAAAAAAGTTGGGGTGCGTGAGCCCGAAAACCCGTTCCGTTTACAACGGCATGGCTGGTATGCTGATTAACTGGCAGGAGTTCAAGGATAACTTGGAATAGGTAAGTTGGCGCTTATGCCCCTGAGCGCCTTTTTGAAAGGTGGGGAACGAGGGATTTTTTCTGATGAATAAGCCATTTGGTCAATTTGGAGGAAATAGTGAACAACACCAGTAAACTTGTGCTTGACTCAAAGGAGATGGACCGGGCCCTTACAAGAATGGCCCACGAAATCATAGAACAGAATAAGGGAATAGAGGATCTCGCCCTTATTGGCATCAGGACAGGCGGAGTGCCGTTATCCGAACGTCTGCAGCAGCGAATCGCTGCCATAGAGGGGACCATGCTCCCAACCGGTATTTTGGACATTACTCTCTATCGAGACGACTGGAGTACCCTGAGCCAGCATCCCATAGTCAGGAAGACTGATATTTCGTTCTCTGTTGACAACAAAAATATAATACTGGTGGACGACGTCCTTTACACCGGACGTACCATCAGGGCCGCCCTGGACGCCTTGACTGACTTGGGCAGACCACAGAAGATACAGCTCGCTGTCCTCGTGGATAGGGGGAGACGGGAGCTTCCTATCAAACCTGATTTTGTAGGGCTTTCTCTCCAGACTTCAGCCAATGAGCACGTAAATGTCTTTTTGAATGAAATTGCAGGGAGAGACGAGGTTGTCCTGGAGGAAAAAGCCTAAAAAGGTGCCTGATATCCGGAAAATTACCTGGATATCCGAGACGGGTTCTACTAATGACCTTGCCAAAGAGGATTTTCAAAAAAAGGGGACTCTGTGGCACTGTTTTGTTGCAGATTCTCAGACCAGAGGCAGGGGCAGAAAAGGCCGGAGCTGGATTTCTCCTCCCGGTACCGGCCTGTATCTATCGATTGCCGTCCCAAGGCCCGGAATTCTGGAGGCCTGGTTTCCCCTGACTTGTGCCGTTGCATCATCAACCGCCATACAATCCCTTCTCACCAGGTCTCGCTGCGCCAAGCTGCCATCCATCAGAATAAAATGGCCTAACGACCTGTATATAGGGGATGGAAAGATAGCCGGCATACTTTGCGAGCTGGCAAGCGGATCTGAAGGTTCTGCCTGGATAATCGGAATAGGCATAAACATTAGTACTCCGGAAGATGCCTTCCCGGAAGATCTCAAGGAAAAGGCATGTTCCATATCAAGCGCTACAGGTTGCCGGGTATCTCGAGATTCTCTGCTTGATGAGCTGCTCGCTTATTTTTCTTTCTGGCTGGAAAAGATATATGAAGCAGATATCTCAGCTATTTGTAACTTCCTTGATAAAACGGAAATAACAGGCATAATTCCCGAATTAGCAACCCAGCAAGTTTTTAGCCACAGACACACACAGACCGAAACAGACAAACAGGTCACTGAATCCAGGATAGAATCGCAGATGCATGCACATACTCGCAGATTACAATCACCGGATAACTCAATCACCAAATCACCAAATCACCTCGGCATCACCATGGGCTGTCCGGCAGGAATCGGTCCTGAAATTATTATAAAGGCATTTGCTGCCAATCCTGAATGGTTGTTGTCCCCTCCGGCAGTCGTCATAGGGGACATGAACATACTTAAAAAGGCATCAAGGGCACTTGATATCAACATTCCCCTTAAGTCCTGGATGCCCGGCGATCCCATTTCCGGCAGTGCGATACATGTAATTACCAGGACCAGCCTTGACATTGAGGGTGTCCCTTGGGGCAAACCGAACTCCGCTACAGGAAAGGCCTCTTTTGAGTATGTCACCGAGGGCATTAGACTCTGCCGGGAAGAGAGGCTCACCGGCCTTGTGACTGCTCCTGTCAGCAAGCTGGGTCTTAAGCTTGCCGGTATCGACTACCCGGGGCATACAGAGATCCTGGCTGACAGGACCAACACGGAAAGATACGCCATGATGTTGGCAGGCGACAGACTCCGGGTAACCCTTGTGACCATACACTGCCCCTTGAGGGAGGTGGCAGACAGCATCAGCACGGAAAAGATTTTTCAAGTAATTTCCCTTACTGATTTTTCCTTAAAAAATGAATTTGGCCTAAAAGAACCAAAGATTGCCGTGGCCGGGCTGAATCCGCACGGAGGCGAGTCCGGGATGTTTGGTAATGAGGAGGAACAGGTCATAACACCCGCTATAGAAATGGCCAGGGAAAAGGGCATAGCAGCCAGTGGCCCTTATCCCCCGGACACAGTGTTTTATCAGGCTATCAATGGGAAATTTGACGCTGTAGTCTGCCAGTATCATGACCAGGGGCTGATCCCTTTTAAGCTTATTCATTTCCGGGACGGGGTCAACTTGACCTTAGGTCTTCCAATAATCAGGACTTCAGTAGATCACGGGACCGCATATGATATAGCCGGTACAGGAAAGGCGGATTGCGCAAGCCTTGAGGCAGCAATCAGGCTCGCATCGAAGATAGTGGTGAATCGACGAAAGAAAGGTAACCCTGAACGTTGAACCCTGAACCTTTGAACGCCTGCACTCTTTCTAAGCTGCTTGTAACTTGACTCTACAAGGGTAAAGGGATATGGGTAGTTAATCAAAACAACTCGCAAACAATGAACAGGGGTGATGTGAAGCAAGATATTCTTCGCACGTGCATAGATCCGTCAGGGGTTTTTATTTGTGCCCTTCACCAACCATCTTACAAAGTCGTAAACCTCAGACAGGCCGACGCCTTGGCTGTGCTGGGCCACGATTCAGACGGCAATGCAATCAATAACCAGGCCAACTTTCCACAGGGCGACCTTGCTATTAATAATGCGGGCCGGGTCTGTGAGATCCCCAATGCCTTTCCTTTCTGGGGTGCTACATACATTCTATATGACCAGGCCAGGCAATTCTCAAAGGACCCGGAACAATTCAGATTCACAAGATGCGATGAGGAATCGGATAAGCCTTCGCCATTACTGAAAGATCTGTTGAATGGGTGCCTAAAAGGTTCGAACGAAAAGGCATATTCACTGAAAGATCTCTCAAGGTCCGTTCTTTTGTCCCTGGCCCAGGCATCCAAAGACTGTGAACTCCTCAAGGCCATCGCCCATTTGGCATGCAAGTTTGAATTGGACAATAACCTGGATCCGGTCGGTGTGAAATATGAAAATGATAAACAAGGCCGGCCCAAACCGGTTCTGTTCGATCAGGAGCTCTTTGAGGTGCTTGGTAACAATATAGCCTGTCCGGATAATTATAAGCTGGCCATGGTATTGATACCCGGAATTCAGGGGACCAGTCCGATTGTCGGCGAGTACACATCCGGAACTCAGACACACATATGGGAGTATCTCAGAGCCGACAGCTACATCCCATGGGGTCATTATGCATCTAATATGGCCCACGACTGTGTGAGGTACAGGGCAGAGGAACTGCTTCCCGAAGATATGACCGGCCTGCGTCACCTCTATTATCAGCGGGTCTATACTCAAATGGCCCTCAACCTCAATATTGCGCAGGGAATTGCCCGGAAAGACAAAAATACCTTATCAGCCTCTGAACTTGAATCCTTGAGACAGGCGGTCGTGGAAGAAGTTGCAAACAGACTGGAAAAAGGAGAAAAGCTACCTTACACAGCCACCCTTTGGGGCTGGAACTATGGCTTTGATTTCTCTTCATCAGGATACAGATTACATGCATCCCACCAGCAGATTCATCAGCAGTTTGCACTGATACCTCCCAATATGAAATCCATAAACACGGAGGAGGCTGGCTCAAAATCAATCCCCACCTATGCAGTGGGAGACCAGGTGGCCCTTTTTACAGCGCTTTATGAAAAGACCTATGGCCGGCCTTTTTTTAAGACCTATTTAAGGGCAATCCGTTCTAATAAACGATTAGACAAGAAAGAGGACCTGGCATCAAGTCTGATTGTCTACGAAGATAAAAACGTCATGGTCCATGTTCCCAAGGCTCAGCGCTCCCATGGCGAGGTCCGGATTATGACCACTTGCCCTGTGGGTAATGTGCTTGAGGCAGGCCCGGAGGTCCGAAACTCCCTGGATCACTGCATCAGACTCCTAATCCGGACTCTGGACAGACTGGGGGCCCGGATGGTCACGGCCTACGAAATCTCAAAGCGCTTCAATAATCCGGATATGGATCAGCGCCTCTTTTACTGCTTTCTGCCTAGACTCCCCGGTTCCCCGGGTGCTTTCAGCGAAAGGCAAGAAAGATGGATCACAGGTCACTACCCGGAAGATTACGCAGAGGCCTTCAGAAGGGCCATGAAATCAGTCCAGCCTGACTGACGGGAACAATCTCTGATCCGTATGAGGCAGGAACAGGCACGAGACATAGTGTTCCATGAACCGTGGGCTATCGCTGAGGTCAAAGTGCGTCATCATCCGTGCGACCTCGTATAGCTCTTTTGTGACAGGCCACGAAACAGCCGAGGCCTTTGCCCCGAGGAGAGAGCTGTTGCCTGCAAAAAAGAAGCGGTCCCTTGGAATATCAGGAAGCAGCCCTATGGTGACGGCCTGGTCAATATCCAGGTAGCTTCCAAAATTGCCCGCCAGTATCACCCGTTCCAGATCTTCAAATCCCATACCTACTGATTCCAGTAATGTATAATAGCCGGCAAACATGGCACCTTTGGCCCTGATAAGATTCTCAATATCCGCCTCTGTGAATACAATATCCTGACCTATGGAAGTAGATTCCGCCTCTATTAATACATATTCCCAGCCATCCCTGCCCGGGCGAACCCTCCCTGTCCCCAAATCGTTATAAAACTTCCCCTGCTGATCCAGCACACCTGCCATAAAAAGGCCTGCGAGCAGGCTGATTATACCTGATCCACATATTCCCTTGGCCTTCCTGCCCCCAATGGTCAAGACCATAGGTTCAAACGTCTCGGGATGTATGTGCACTACCTCAACCGCCCCTGTGGTAGCGCGCATGCCGTGCTTTATCCCGCCACCCTCAAAAGCAGGACCTGCTGAGCAGGCTGCACAGGCCATCCAGTCCTGATTTCCAAGGACGATCTCTCCGTTTGTTCCTAAATCTATAAAGAGCGTAAGCTCAGGATGGTGGTTAAGCCCCACGCCTACCACTCCGGCCACGATATCCGCACCAACGTAACTGGCAACACAAGGGCCTAAAAACATGCGTACGTGCTCAGGAACATTTATACCTGACTCTATGGCCCTTACCGGAGGGAATTGTGTGGCAACAGGAGTATAGGGTTGGGTCCTCAGAAAACGCGTATCAAGTCCGAGAAAAAGGTGAATCATTACGGTATTTGCAGCTATGGTAATGAAACTCAAAGCCTCCTTCTCCCGGCCCGTGTCTGAAAAAAGTTCCCCTATGAGCCCATTAAGACATTCAATTATCTTTTTTTGCAGCGTCTTAAGGCCTTCCTCCTTTCTTGCAAACTCTATACGGGAGATGATGTCTTCCCCATAACTGATCTGCGGATTGTAATTGGATGCCTCTCCCAGGACATCTCCGTTTCTAAGATCCACTAATTGAGCTGACACGGTAGTAGTCCCTATATCCACGGCCACAGCCAGATGCTGGCCTGTGGTATCACCGGGCTCCACACGAATTAGACGACGGACATCTTTTTTTGCGCCCTCCATCAAGCTGACCGTGACTCTCCAGTCATTGCTCCGGACAGATTCCGGCAGATTAAAAAGGACCTGGTTATCTACCTCCAGTGAAATTGCCTGAAGCCTGCCCTGGACAACTTCGCGTTTTAGCCTGTCAAGATCACTCGCACTGTCCTGAAGACTTGGCTGAGGCAAGCTAATAACGTGTTTTCGCACTGCAGGATGCAGCTTCCAACTCATGACTTCACCTTGAGCTTTGATCCACGATGCAGCCTTTCCGGCCGTCGGTCGTCTGAGAACTTTTCGGTCCATCTCAGACTCAATCGGTACACGGACCACCACGTCTGAGACCGGAAAGGTGGCGCAGGCCTTCCATCCCCCCTCAGGTAAGGCCTCTCCCCGGACCTGTCCTTGTTCCAGGAGAATGCGGCATTTATTACATACCCCTGCTCCACCGCATGAGGAGTTAATATGTACTCCGGCCCTCATAGCTGCCCTTAGCAGATTTTCATCCTGATCTGCGACTACAGTCACGTTGGCCGGCAAAAAGGTTATATTAGGCATAATTAACGGTTCTTCTGGTTTTTGCGTACCTGGCAATTTATGCAGAAGCCACCCTCTTCGGTCTTGGTCCCTGCCTCGGCGCTCGGATTGCTCNTCAGCATAGCCCTATCCTTCGGGCAGGTCGAATAGGATTGTAACATTGCCGGGATAATAAAGGACGTCACCTTNTTTCTTAAAGCTCTACCACCTACTTTTTTTGAAAATTTATTGTCAAGGTATTGACATTTGTGTTACTTACTGTCAAAAAAATCACATGTCAATTNTTGAGAGGACCTGAGGGGGGCTATTTATGAAGCAAGTAAAGCAGATGGTTTTCGTAATAGCGATAATCCTGGCTGCAGCCGAGTGGATCTTGCCGCCCGGGGCCATATGAGGCGGCCAAAAAATGAATCGAAATTCATGATATCGCAGGAATCATCAAATGATAAGGAAGCGATCAGTAATCATAATCACATTTTGCCTGTCTCTTTTTTTCGTTTCCAATCTGTGTGCTCATACGAACAAAATGGCGCTGCTGGTCGACACGGACGTGGCGCTGGATGACATAACTGCACTCACAATGATTCTGAATTCAGATTCAGAAATTTTTGACCTGCGTTTGATCGTTTCATAGATATTGAATCAGCGTCCAGCCATGACTGGGCCGGAAAGGGAGGAGAAAAGTAATGAAATGGGGAAAAAAGAAACTATCGTGGCTGACAGGCTTTATCCTGGTCATTTCATTGTCCATGATTACTCTGCCTGCAAATGCGCACAACCTCTGGCTGGGATTGGATCATTACGATTATCAGGTTGGAGGGACTGCAAAGGTCTTTCTGTATCTGGCCCATTCACTCCCTTTTGCCGACCTGGGAAAACCTGAAAAGATGAAGGAGTTTTTCTATCTGGATCCATCAGGAAAGAGAAAAGACTTTGTATTGAAAAAACCTGATCCTGAATCATTTTTCAATGAGGTTGGAGTTCCTCTGAACCTGGAAGAAGAAGGGACATATCTGGCAAGTGCTGTAATGAAGCCGGTATTTATGACCATGACTCCTGAAGGCAGGAAAATGCAGAGCAAAAAAGGGCTTTCCAATGCCCTGAGCTGCCGATATGTGGAGTTCTTTGCCAAGGCGATCTTCCATGCAGGAAAGCCCGGTGGGGATGCGTACAAAACCGTGTTGGGACAGACCATTGAAGTTGTGCCCCAGAAGGACCCCTGCCTGCTCAAGGCAGGAGACTATCTTCCTGTGAAGGTACTGTTTCAGGGCAAACCGCTTCTCGGTGAGTATGTGCACGCCACTTATGTAGGATTCTCAACAAGAGAAGACTATGCCTTTACAACAAGGACCGGCAATAACGGCATAGCCAGAATTCGCATCACAAATCCGGGTATCTGGTTGATTAAGGTGCCGCATAAAAAGCCCTATGGGGATGAATCAGAGTGCGATACCGGGCAATATGCCAGCATAATGACCTTTGAGGTGAAATAGAATCCGTCAAATGAAGCCGGATGCCGTTGTTTCCCTGGCATAGGGCTGTAATTGTTCTTTTCCCATTTGGCAATTACCAGGGAGATGGTAATGATAGGGCCTGCGGAGGGGTTTTTGAAAAATACGCTGAATAGTCATCACCTGAAGCGAGAAATCGGTCTTTTCTCCGCCACGGTCCTGGTGATTGCCAACATGGTGGGGACCGGCATATTTACCACCTCGGGTTTCATCATACAAGAGTTAGGCAATCCTCAAACCATGCTTCTCTGCTGGTTTGTCGGGGGCGTATTCGCCCTGTGCGGCGCTCTTTGTTATGGAGAGCT
>JGI24025J20009_10001432_pt1 | contig 17994 bp, 17 predicted proteins | sample Cruoilmetagenom3_FD_20009 | JGI IMG/M metagenome (IMG submission 20009) | reverse complement strand
ATCCGCAGTATTCCGGCCGGGGTCTATTTCATCTGTTCCGGTCAGGGAGAACTGAGCCAGAAAGTGGTTATCGAGCGATAGGGTTCTTTCTGCTCAGTTCAGGATTATTTTTGTCACATACTGACCGGTATCAGGTCTGATAACCAGAAGATAAACCCCGGATGCAAGTGTTTCAGGTCTTGTCCAGTTGTAGGTTTTCGGTGTTGGCCTGAGCACAGCTATTCTTCTAGCAAGTCTGCCGTCAGGATGGTAAAGGTCAATGGTCGTTCTGTCGGTCTTTGACATAGGAAGGAGGATTCGGGCCTGTTTCGTTATGAGCGAAGGGAAGACAGTTATCGGCCGTGGGGTTTTATGGCCGGGTGATTCAGTAATACCGATGACCCCTTGACCAAGCAGGCTGGCACCGGCTGTGCTGCAGAAAATCGCAGCGGGGTTGTCAGGATGGTGCTGAAGGAAGATGATGGTTCGGCTGACAAATCCGATGGTGTCCCTTTCCCACAGGACACCGGCATTGGTTGTATAGAATATCGCCTGGGTATCGGTTCCGGCAAACACGCTGTTTTCGTCGGCAGTACCAGGCAGCACACAAGATACATCGCTGAGCCCGAGGTCGGTCCAGGAAGTTCCATGGTTGAGCGTGCGGAATACGCCACTTGGTGTAGCACAGAAATAGACATCCGGGTTTGCAGGGCTGCGGGCAAAGTCGTTAATCGGTGCGCCGTTTATCCCCGAGTTGAGTCTTAGCCAGGTGCCGCCGTGGTTTGTGCTGCGGTAAAGTGCGGGTGCGCTGTCAACAGCACCGTAAGTGTAAAGGGTTTCGCCAGTGCCGATGAATCTGAATCCAAGGCAGATTCCTTTATTTCCCGGGGTGAACAGGGCTGACCAGGTCTGGCCCTGGGAAGTGGATTTGAATATCGCAAATCGTGTCGGCCCGGTTGCAGAATCNCGCATCCCTCCCCAGGTNTAAATTGTATCAGGGCCGAATGGATGATACAGGAGTCCTTTNGCATCGAAATATTCTGTAACCGGATATGAAACCCAGGAGTCACCCTGGTCGGTTGTGAGATGAAGCCTGGAGTCAATGGACGAGACTGCGATTATCGTGTCCGAGTCGCGGGGGTTTACCCCGATGCCGGTCGTGAATCCGGCACCTGGGAAGGATTTGACTTTTGTCCAGGTCTGGCATGAGTCTGTGGTTTTGATAATGCCATAACCGAGCGGACAGGTGAAGATAGTATCAGGTGCAGGTGGATAGAAATAAAGAAACGGGACTGTGAGGCAGTGCAAATCCCGGGTCAATTCGGTCCAGTTATATCCGCCGTCGGTGGTGTAAAAAATCCCGGCACCGTTGCCCGCATAAAGTTCAAGCGGCCTGCTCATGTTAAGGCCGAGCCAGCGGGTTTCAGTGCCGAAGAAATCAGTAGTATCCGCAGACCAGTTCATTCCATCATCATCGCTCCGGTATACAAGGTTGTCTGAACCTGCATAGGCATAATGTGGTGAAGCCTGGGCGAACTCGACTGAATAGGCGGGCGCATCGAGCCGAATGGTCCAGTTTGCACCGGAATCGGTTGAACGGTAAATACCGGCATCGGTTGCGCAGACCAGGATATTCGGGTCGGTCGGGCATACTGCAAGGCCATAAGCACAAGTGCCGGAAAGGCCAGAAGAAATATCATGCCAACTGTTGCCGCCGTCTCCGCTTTTGTATAGCCTGGGTTTGTTATTAACCCCGCCGCCGACAAAAAGGGTATCGGGTTGTGTGATACTGCTACCAAAGAGCAGTGTGTGGGCAGAGAATCCTGAATCAAGCACCGTCTTTACCCAGTTTGTGCCTCCATCCTGGGACCTGAATACACCAAGCCCGGTCCAGTCATTTTCATAAATATCGGCAATTGCCAGGATTTTCAGACTGTTGTGCGGGTTTATGGCAAGCTGGCGGACACAGGCATTTTCCGCAACAGTGCCACGGGTCTGCCAGATGCGTCCCCCGTCTGTGCTCTGGTATACTTTGCCCGATTTTCCGGCACAATAAAGGGTCAGAATATGAACCGGGTCCAGTGCAAGTGCATCAATCTGGTCCTGGATTGTGTCGCGGACCTGCCAGGTTGCACCGGTGTTTGAGGTATAGAAAATTCTTGCCGGATAGCCTTGGGATACGAGATAGATATCATCAGGATAACCCGGAACGGTTGTCATTGCCGAGACTGTGATTCCGTTCGGGCCTAATTGCTCCCAGTTGTCAGAACCAAAGCCAATTGCTATGAATCCGAAACAAAACAGGACAGTCAGTTTTCTCATTCTTGCCTCCTCGGCAGTTTTTCCCGCTCAGGGTCTTCAAGGTCAGAACCAATTGCCAGTTTGCCTTCCAGTTTACTGAGTCTTCTTGCGACATCGTCGTATTTATTGCTGGCCCTGGTTACATGGGTGCCCAGGACTTCGAACTCCTCGCGGAATCTGTTGAATTCCTGCTGTAGCCGACCGAGATATTTGAGGATTTCCCCGGCCCGTTTTTCTATCTGGAACCCGCGCAAGCCCAGAACGATTGCCTGAAGATAGGCATACAGGCTGTTGGGTGATACCGGGATGACCTTCTGGGAAATGGCGTAGTCGGTAAGGCTGTCGTCGTCAGGGTTGTTCTTGATTATCGTTTCGTAATAGACGTTCTCGGCCGGGATGTACATCAGGGCGAAATCAAAAGTGCCTTCATCGGGCAGGATGTATTTCCTCGCGACCGCGTCAATGTGCTTGCGGACCGCGGCCAGGAATTTCCGGCGCAGGGGTTTGCGTTTCTCGTCGTCGGTTTCACTGGTGAGCCGCTGAAAATCCTCAAGCGGGAACTTGGCGTCAATAGGCACGAGCCGTTCCGCCATCTTGACGACTGCGTCGACCGCCTCGCCGCTTCGGAACCGGTGCTGGAGTTCATAGTTGTTGGGAACCACCTGCTTCAAGAGGTTGCCCAGGAACAGTTCGCCGATGATGCCGCGCAGTTTCGGGGCGCGGAGGATGTCCTGCAAAGATGCGATGTCTTTGCCGACATCAAATACCTGTTTGGTCGCCTGGGAAAGCTCGCCCAGGGATGCGGATACGTCTTTGACAACACGGGTGGCGCTGTCGAGCCGGTCGCCGATGAGCCCGGTGGTACTCTGCATGCTCTTGTCCAGTGCTTCGAGACGCCGGTTGAGCTGGGTGGTCAGGTCGGCCAGTTGCTGGTTCGCGGTACGGGCGTTGTTGCTCAGGGTTTCTGTGGTCTGTTGGCGCAGGGCGTCAAGCTGCTGCTGGACCAGGGTAAGGCTTCCCTGTTTGTCCGGAGGACGGCGTGTCCTGGTGAGCAGAACGACCAGCACCAGAACCAGGAGCACGGTGGGCAGAATCGCGGCGATAAGGATGACGGTCAGATTGGTGCCCATTATGAGAATAGGATAGAATAAGCAGACGAATGGTCAAGCGATATCTGCTTGACAATCAGCACAAGAAGGTTAGGCTGAACTTCAGCTTGAGATTGTTCAGAGATTTTGAGATGAAACTGGTTTATGCGGTTGCGTTCTTATTTCTGGTAATAATGCCGGGGTGTCTTGGTGAAAGAGCGCCTCGAGCACCGGTGATTGACGGACCGAATGTAGCATTGCCAGGGGATACGGTTCGATTCTGGGCGTGCAGCAGTGACCCGAATAGTGGCAATCTTTCCTATCTTTTCGACTGGGGAGACAGCACAGTTGATAATTGGACTGCAGAACTGGCAAGCGGTGATACACTGTTCCGGACCCATATCTATTCTGATACAGGTAATTATGTTGTTCAGGTTCGTTCCCACGATAAGACCGGCCTGGAGTCGGAATGGTCATTGCCTCTGGATATAGCGATTGCTTTCACAGGGCCTTTGATACCGGAACCGCCCCAAGGCCCGGCCCAGGTTTACAAGGATACTGCGTACTGGTTTGAGACCGCTGCAAATCACATCCGTAAGGACAGCATCAGCATTCAGTTTGACTGGGGAGATACATTGGGTGGATGGACCGATTTTGTTCGAGCGGGAGAACCGGTTTCAGACAGCCATACCTTCCGGTTTTCTGGTAGTTATTTTATTCAAGCTCGGGCCAGAGACCGGGCAGGCAGTCTGAGTCTGTGGTCATTGCCTGAGACAGTTGTCGTGACACGCAGGCCTTTGGAGCCACCGCGTAATATTACACTCGTGGCTTCTTCCGGTGTCAATGTCAGATTACGCTGGCAGACCGGCCGAAACAGCGATTCGGTCAAATACGATTTGTGGTTCAGGCCGCTGGGCAGTGACGAATTCAAGCTTATTGAAACCGTAATGGGAAACACTGTTTTCCACGACCCTAGTGGGGGTACCGGGGATTATACGGTTTCGGCCAGAAGAGAAGGAGAAGAGGTTTTTGCTGCGGATACGCTTAGCACCATTCCGATTCTCACTGATACACTGATGCTTTACGAATTGAATACAGCAGGTAAAGCTGGTTACGGATGGGACCGACTGAATTGTCTCGGGTCTCTGTATTCAATGGAAGATTCTACCCAGGCACCATTTGTTGATTTCTATTTTACCGACCTTGAGCCCGGGTCCAGCGGGCCGTGCTATTATCTGGCCAGCCCTCATATCGGGCCTGATGACCCCGGTGGACTGGTGCCTGGTGGTTCCTGGCGACGGTCCGGGCTTCTGGACCTTTGGGGCAATATTCAGGGGCCCCTGCCAGCATATGATTCGCTGTTCTATACTAATATTGCGGATGTAACCGTGAGCGAGACTTATGTGGCAATTTATACGGCTGATAGGCATTATGCGCTTGTGTTTGCGGCCGGGCCGAACCCGGGCAGTGCCACAATCCCGGTGGTATGCTGGTTCCAGAAAGTACCGGGTCTGCGATTGATTCAACACAAGGAATAATGGTTGAGTTTCGAGGCGCTCTGTCGATAGCCTCCTAATCTGTGCATCTTAGTCTCTCTTTTCAATCGAGAACAGAGCGCCTCTTTTTTCTATTGGCAGCCGGATTGTTATTGTCCGGGTGCAAGGAGGAATCTTCAGAGCATTATGGAAACCACCGGCCCAGGATACCGATAGTTTCCGGTCCTGATACCAGTTATGTCGGGATGCGGGTGTTCTTTGATATAACCGTATTTGACCCGGACGGGGACCGACTGGTAGTTTTCGTTGCGTGGGGCGATGGCGATACCAGTGATTATGGCAGTTTTGTGCCTTCGGGTGCAATGGTTACTTTTGAACATGCTTTCTTGAGGTCGGGCACTTTTGGTATCAGTGCACGGTGCTATGATTCAGAGCCGCTGTATTCCGACTGGTCCCATCCATATGAGGTAGTAGTGCTAAACCCGGGTCAATAGAGCAGGTGAAATTCGGTTTTCATATCTCGATTGCCGGCGGGCTCTCCCGGGTTTGTGCTCGGGCTGAAAACCTGCAATGTGAGACTATCCAGATTTTCACCCGGAGTCCGCGGGCATGGAAACTGACACCGCTTGATGAATATGAAGTTAACAGTTTTGTTCAGAATATCCGGGATTCCGGGATTGCGCCTGTTTTTGTTCATGCGCCCTATCTGCCCAATCTGGCAGGAAGCGATGTGGTTCGTTCGGTCGATGCGATTGTCGCTGATGCGCAGAGGTGCTACCGGTTGAAAGTGAATTATCTTATCGTTCATGTGGGCAGGGCAAAAGGCGCCTCACAAATTCAGGCTATCAGGCGGGTTGCTCAAAATATCAACCGGGTGCTTGAGCGTATGCCGGAATCGGTGATGCTTTTGCTTGAGAACACAGCGGGTATGGGTTCTGAAATCGGCTATCGTTTTGAGCATATCCGTGATATTATGGAACAGCTTGAAGATTCAGACCGTGTCGGTGTTGTGCTTGATACTGCCCATCTTTTTGAGGCTGGTTATGATTTAAGAACCAAGAAAGGACTGGATGAAACCTTGAGCTGTTTTGACAGAACTGTCGGCATGTCCCGGTTACGACTTTTGCATTTGAACGATTCCGTGACCGAACTGGGTTCCAGGATAGACCGACATTGGCACATCGGCAAGGGCAGAATCGGACTTAGAGGTTTTCGCGGGGTTGTCAACCATACTCTGCTGCGCCGTCTGCCCGGGATAATGGAAACACCCCGTAAGAGTTATATGGACGATATCAGTAATATGAAAACGATAAGGAGTCTGGTCAAATGAAGATAAAATTCTGGGGCGGAGCCAGGACTGTCACCGGTTCAAAGCACCTTTTAACATCGGGCAAGCAGAAGCTGCTTCTGGAATGCGGTCTTTTCCAGGGGCATCGTGATGAAGCGGAATATACTAATCGGCACCTGCCTTTCAAGGCGCGTTCGGTTGACTATTGTATTGTCAGCCATGCGCATATCGACCATGTGGGCAATATTCCCAATTTAATAAAAGCGGGTTTCCGTGGGCCGGTGGTAATGACCAGGGGCACTTTGGCGCTTTCCCGACTGCTACTTCTAGATTCTGCCCATATCCAGGAATCAGATGTCAAGTATGTGAATAAGAAGCGCAGGCAGCGTGGCGAATCATCCAGGAAGCCGATTTATACTACTCAGGATGCCAGAGAATCCTTGCGTTATCTTAAAGGCACGCCATATGCCAAGGTTCAGAAGCTGGGCAATTTCAAGGCGGCACTGCACGATGCCGGTCATATTCTCGGTTCGGCACTGGTGGATATCGAAGTTGAAGGCAAGAGGATTCTTTTTACCGGGGATTTGGGAAGACGCAAGATGCCGATAATCCGTGACCCGGTCCAGGTTGACCAGGTTGACTATCTGATAATGGAAGCAACATATGGCAACCGGCTGCATGGTGATTATGAAAAGGTCGATGCTACCGTGGCCGATATCGTGAATCGTGTTTACAATCGCGGGGGCAGGATAATCATCCCTTCATTTGCAGTGGAGCGGTCTCAGGAGATTATTTATACCCTGAACCGATTGCGCCAGAGTAATCGTATTCCCCAGGTCCCGATATTCGTCGACAGCCCTTTGGCCAACCGGGTCACAGAGGTATTTCGCGACTATCCTCAGTATTATGACGAAGAGGCGAGGAAGATGCTTCTGGGGCATGATGAGCTTTTTGACTTTTCCGGGCTTGAGTATGTCAGCAGTGTTGAAGAGTCAAAGGCACTGAACAGTTTCGATAAGCCCTGCATTATCATTTCCGCATCCGGNATGTGTGAAGCAGGAAGGGTGCTTCATCATCTGAAACACGGGATTGAAGATGAGCGTAACCTTGTGCTGATTGTATCTTTTCAAGCCAGGAATACACTGGGCCGTCGTATTGCCGAGCATCGGCCCAGGGTCAGGATTTATGGCGAGGAACATGATTTGCGCTGCGAAGTTGTGGTGATGGACGAATTCAGCGCACATGCGGACCGGAATGGCCTGTTGCGTTATGTCAGTCAGATGAATCTACCAAGGCTGAAAAAGATTTTCATTGTCCATGCCGAGCTTGATGCAGCCGAGGCGATGGTTGAACCTTTGCTCAAACTTGGGGCCAGAGAAGTATTCATTCCTGAGGTAGGGGACGAGTTTGAGCTTTAGCCGATTGTGCCATTTGATGGCACTTTCCATTGTTCTGTTCTTTTGCGGATGCGACTGGATTTTCGGGCCGGACCAGAACCCGCCCGTATGTATCATCACGAGTCCGGCCGATTCTTCAATTGTGTCCGGGCTGGTCGATTTCCGGGCCGAGGCGATTGATACCAATGATGTGACATGTGTAGAATTCTATGCAGACGGCGATTTTATCGGGGGCGATTCAACAGAGAATTACGGGAAGAAGTGGGATACAAATAATCTTGGAGAAGGGACATGGCATTGGCTTTTCTGCATTGCATATGACCCGAGCGGAAACAAAGGTTACAGTGATACAGTTAATGTTCAGGTTGTTCAAGGAAGACAGCAGGACATTTTCCATGGCCAGTTTGAACTGCCGAACGGGTATTACTGGTCAGTAGAGTTCCAGGCTGAACCTAGTGATACTATGAGTGGTCAGGCAAGGGTTGTCAATACCGGGATTCTGAGTCAGTTCATCTGGCTGGATGAGGATAACTACCGGAATTTTCAGGAAGGAAGGTCATATACACCGCTTTTTCAGGCGGATAATATTGTCGAACTGTCGGTGCACGAGACCGTGACAACGAGCGGTTCATTTTACCTGGTTTTTGTGAATACCAGTGGGTCAGCCATAATCTGCTGGGCCCGTTTTACTTTGGATAAATGAGTTTCCTGATTTTACTTTGCTGTTTGTGGCCCAGGCCTGAGATGGTTATCGTAAACCCGAACGATGTTCTTGCTGCGTTTCAGATTGAGAAAGACTTCAGCCTGGCAAAACAGACTGTTCGTTTCAAGTCTTTGGGAGCCGATGCCAGGATTCCTGGCCGCTTTGTGGTCGGTTTCAAAACAGGGGGTGAAACAGATGTCATCCGTTGGGTCGAAAATGCTGGAGGACATATAGTGCGTTTGGACCGGGCTGCAGGTTTTCTTGTCGTGGGATGCGATGATTCCGGTTTCGGCAGCAATTCCAAAGGATGTTGTCCGAATCTGATTCGATATATCGAGCCGGATTTCAGGGTAAAACTGTGCCATATTCCGAACGACCCTTATTTTCTTGAGTATCAATGGGACAAATGGGTGATGTATGCGGATTTGGCATGGGATATTACAACCGGTGGCAATGTCAAGGTTGCAGTCATTGATAATGGTGTTGAATACTGGCATCCTGAACTTGCTGCCAGGTTTGACCCGGGTGAGCTGGGATATGATTTTGTGCACCAAGATGATGACCCGAGGCCGGATGACCCGACCAAGCCCGAGGCATTTCACGGCACCCATGTATCTGGAATCATTGCTGCAACTGCGGACAATAACCAGGGCATCGCAGGCTGGGCCCAGGTCCAGTTACTTGCAGTGAAAGTGCTGGACGATTCAGGTTCGGGTAATACCTCGGATTTGGCTTCGGGTATCTATTGGGCGGTTAACCATGGTGCCAGGGTTATCAATATGAGCTTGGCTGCAGATGCGGCACCGACTTCATTGCTCGATGCCTGTCAGTATGCGTCAAGAGCAAATGTTGTGCTGGTAGCGGCTGCAGGAAATCAGGGTGTTTGCCGGGTCCAATACCCGGCCGCTCTGAAACAGTGCATCTGTGTCGGTGCTACCGACGGTTTTTCAGGTCTGGCCGGCTTTTCGAATTACGGACCTGAACAAGAAGTTGTTGTGCCCGGTGTCGGGATATATTCCAGCGGGGTTGGCGGCAGTTACCTTTTTGCCGATGGGACTTCAATGGCCGCACCCGAAGTTTCTGGTGTAGCGGCGCTGATTCTGGCAAGGGACAATACCCTTTCGGCCACGAGGGTGCGGGCGATTATCGATGCGTCTGCGATTGATAAAGGAAAACCAGGCCGGGATGACCAGTATGGTTATGGTTTTGTGAATGCAAGGCGGGCATTGGACCTGGCGGTGCTCATTACCCCTGGGCCCGGGCCGGACCAAAAGAGAACGGAAATCTGTCGGGGGAATATCATGCTGCCTGATTGGGCGGAAAGGCTTGTGGTTTATGACTGTCAGGGCAGACTGGTTTCTATTCTGGATGGTGCTACTAACCGTTCGGTCAGACTTCTTCCCGGGACATATTTTGCTGTTTTCTCAAACAGGAAAAGGATAAAATTAGTAGTGCTTCGTTAGCCCCGGGAAAATTCAGCGCAGGAATAGTCGTTTTCCCATACAGTCACTTTGGACACGCGATAGAATTCAGACATCTTTTCAAAGAAATATTGTGCCAGATTTTCAGCCGTGGGATTAAACGGATAGATTTCATTCAGGAATTTGTGGTCAGGAAGGATGGCCTCCAGGTGTTTCCCTATTTCTGTAAAGTCCGCTATCATTCCTGATTTTCTGAGTTCATTTGAACTGATGGCTACTTCCACGCGGTAGTTGTGGCCGTGGATATTCTCGCATTTATTGCCTGCGTATTTGATGGAATGGGCTGCGCTGAAACTCCGGCTTACACGGATAGTGAACATGGATTATTCTAATCCTTTCAGATTGATGCGCAAGCACAATATCTCCGGCCGAATAATTTTGTGTCTTTGTTCGTACAGTTCACTGAAAACTGTTTCATTTGATGATACAGTCTTAAGTTACACAACAGCAAGCCTTAGCAGATAATCCCGTTTCTGGAACCGGTCCACTGTATCATCGTTTGAGAATGGACCACGGGACTTTAATCCATTGCGAGACTGTAACATCTTGAGATTCCTGTATTTATAATTATAGGCCTGGACTGGCATACCGGATGCTTTTAGATAGGGCATGAACAGCAAAGCAAACAGAAAGGAGTTTGAAATGTCGAATAGCCGTATCGATAGGATTATCTACTTCGTTATCGCCAGTGTGTTTGTGGTAACCAGTCTGGTGCTGGTCCGGGTTCATCGGGTTGAAACGAAAGGCGTGGGTTTGGTAGCGAATTCCAGAAAGGCCGCTCAAATTTATCACCAGCGGATACAGGCGACCGAAACCCTTCTGAAAACCAACCATCTTAGATTGAGCTCGAGATAGTGGGTGGCTTCGGAGTCTTCCAACCGCGGGAAGCGAATCGGGCCGCTTCCCGCTTTTTTTGACAGGACATTTGATACAAGATTATTCTTGCCAGATTCCTCGCACGATTCGCTGTCTTGACAGGATGATTGTTTAAGATAGGATTCAACACTTACTATGGCAGATAACAGCGTTGACATCGTGAGCCAGGTTAAGGCGGCCGAGGCGGAAGTGACCGAGGCAATCAAGGCGGCCGAAGAGCAGAAGCGGACATTGATTGCCGAGGCTGAGGACAAAGCTGCCAGGGATTTGGTTAAAGCAAAAGGTCAACTTAAGGTCGAGTATACTCAGGCGCTAAAGCAGGCACAGGCCGAAGCGGACAAGGGTTTGAGGCGTTCGGGCAAGGAGGCCGAGGCCGAAGCATGTGCACTGAAGCAGGTGACGCAGGACCGGTTGAACAGTGCGGTCAAGCGTGTGATTGAGGCTTTGCGACAGCGATGGCAGTTGACAGAATAGCCAAGGTCCTGGTTGCGGTTCACCAGGATGCCGGCAAGCGGTTTCTTGAGGTTTTACAGCGTCGCGGAATTGTTCATATCGTCAAAACCGAAGAAGTGGAAGCGGGAAAGGATATTGTGGAGCTGGACCGGCAGTTCGGACGGCTCAGCGGCGCGATAGATTTCCTGGGTGTCAGGGCAGAGAAAAGAGGCGGCTTTTTATCCGGAGACAGGATTGAAATGCCGCGGTCTGAGTTTGATAACTTAGTTACTGAATACGAGCCTTCTGGTTATCTTGACAGGATTCAAGGTCTGTCCAGGGAACTTGAGGAATCGAACAACCGGAAGCGGGCAACCGAAGCGGAAATGGCTCGGCTTTCACCCTGGCTTTCGCTTCGCCATGCACCGTCCGAGCTTTACGGGATGGCGTCGACTGTTGTTCTCGGGATGTTTGCAGATGAGGATGAGTTTGCACGCGGGGTTGACCTGCTTGAGGAGAAATCAGCAGGTGTCGAAAGGGTTGCGGATACTGATAGGGGTATTGCGAGTCTGGTCATGAGTTCAAAAGATGCTGCTGAAGAAGTCAGTCGCATTCTGAGCACGCTTCGATTCGAAATAGTGGACCTGAAGAATGTGCAGAAGAGGCCGGCGGAGCTCGTCCAATCCCTTGCAAAGGATATGCGGCAACTGAGTCAGCGCCAGGAACAGATAGAGGCGGAACTGAAGCAATTGACTGCTGAATTGCCAAAGCTCAAGGCGGTGGCAGACAATTTGGTAAATGTGCGGGAGCGAGCTACAACCGAGGCCTGTCTTGGAAAGACGCAAGCGGTGCTGCTGATTACCGGATGGGTCAGGGAAAGGGATTATGGAAAACTGGAGAAGCTGGTAGAGGAGACCGGCGCTGCCGGTCTGAGCCGAATTCAACCGGATGAAGGCGAGGAGCCGCCGGTTGCCCTGGTTAATCCGAAGCCTTTTCGTCCTTTCGAGCTGGTGCTGGATTTATACAGCCTGCCTGCGCATAATGAGGTTGACCCTACTGTTCTGCTTGCGCCTTTCTTTGCGATTTCCTTTGGTTTCTGTCTGACCGATGCCGGATACGGAATTGCGCTTGTTTTGATTGTCCTGGGTCTGATGCGCAAATTTGGGAAAGATAATAAACTTCTCGGAATGATTCTTGTAGGCGGGATATTCACTATCGTTGCCGGTGCGCTTTCGGGCGGCTGGTTTGGTGATATGCCGAACCGACTCGGTCTTGCACCCATTCTGACAGTAAAGCATCGGTTGATGCTTTTCGACCCGCTCAAAAACCCGATGCCGTTTTTTGTCCTGGCGCTTGGTTTCGGTTATTTCCATATGATGTACGGGATGGTTATTGAGATAGTGGATTGCCTGCGGTTGCATCGGACAGGCGATGCCTTACTTGGCCAGTTGCCGTGGTTTGTCGGTCTGAATGCACTTGTGGCACTGGTGCTCTTTAAGAAATCGCTGCCAGTTTCGGGTTCTGCTATTCTGCTTGCATTGGTGCTGGCATCGGTTTCATCAATCATTGTTTTCACCAGGAGGTCAAAGGAAACCGCACTGCCACAGGGTTTGTGGTTCGGGCTTTTATGGCTGGTTCTGGTTTTCTTTGCCGCACGGTTGGGCTGGCTGCCCGAAGTTTTCCTTTATGCCAAGTGGGCAGTGATTGCTGTATTCCTGGGGATGTATGGATACACATTTGCCGATATCAGGAAAACCGGCAGGAAGCTGCAGATTGGTTTTGGTCTTATCGGACTGGTTTGTTTAGGATTGTATTTTGCCGGGATGCTGCCGGCTTTGATTGCCGGGATAATCGGGGTCGGTTTCTTTTTCACTGCACCGGTGAACCGCGTGCTTGCCAAAAGGTTCATATGGGGAGGGTATGCGCTTTATGGCGCCACTTCATATATCGGCGTGGTGCTTTCATATATCCGGATTATGGCACTCGGGATGGTGACCGCTGGTATCGCCATGGCAGTTAATACGATTGCCTGGATGGTTATGGGGATACCGGTGCTTGGTGTGGTTCTGGCAATCATTGTGCTGGCAATCGGCCACACATACAATATTGCGGTGAATGTTCTCGGTGCTTTTGTGCATACGCTGCGATTGAATTATGTCGAATTCTTTCCAAGATTTTATACGGGCGGAGGCGAGCCTTTTGCTCCGTTTCGAGAAGAGAATCGTTTTGTTACCGTAAGGTAAAGGAGGAACAGTGGTTGACCCAATTGGCCTTGCAATCGCTTTGCTTGGAGCTGTTGTAGCCGCGGTGCCGGCCGGAATTGGTTCGGCAATCGGTATCGGAATGACCGCCCAGGTTGCCAGCGGTGTCCTGGCCGAGGACCCGAAGAAGTTCGGCAATCTGTTTATTCTCGTTGTCTTGCCCGGAACCCAGGGTTTTTACGGATTCCTTGGTGCCTTCCTGGCGATTATGAAGCTTGGTCTCTTAGGCGGCAGTGTGGAACCGATTACACTCTGGCAGGGTGTTCAGATGTTTGCTGCGTGTCTGCCGGTTGGTCTTGCCGGTCTGGCATCAGGAATATGGCAGGGCCGTGTATGTGCTTCCGGTGCTGAACTTGTGGCTAAAAGGACGGCTGAAGGAACTAAAGCAGTCATATTTGCTGCAATGGTGGAAACCTATGCGGTGCTTGGTCTGCTGGTTACCATTTTCGCACAGATGGGTATCAAGCTTGGCGGCTGATGGGCACTACTGAACTGATAGAGAAAATCAGGGCCGATGGACAAGCCCGCAGTGAAGAGATAAACAACGAACGGGATAATAAGATTGCGGAAATCAGAGCACACCACGCCGAAGAATTAAAGGAGCTGCGAAAGAAATACCAGGACAGGATTGAAAGTGAGACCAGGATGATTAAAGAACGGGCCAGAAGCCGGGCAAGGCTTGAGAGGCGCAAAAGGATTCTGGCTGCGAAGTGGGCGGTAATCGACCATGTGCTTGAGCTTGCGCAGCAGCGGGTTGTGGAGAATTCGGATTATGTTCAACTGCTTAAGGATATTATCAAACGGTTTGGTTCTGCGGGCGCAGTTGTCAGGCTGTCACCAAAAGATACTAAAAAGTTCGCAGGTAAGGTTAATGCCAAACTCGGGGAGCCGGCACCGATTACAGGCGGGGTCGTGATTCAGGCGAAGAAGGTATTGCTGGACTTTTCGCTTGAAGAGTCTTTGGCTGCTATTCGTGAGGAGATGGCAGCAGAACTGGCCGGTCTGCTTTTTCCCAAAGACCGGAAGGAAAAGCGGTCTGCGGGAAGTTGAGGCCGGTGAGTTTCCGGGCAGGGCTGAACCAGTCGGGTTTCAGGTTTTTGTTACTCATGAGTTGATACAACCTTTGATGCTGTTGGGCCAGGTTGAAATCGTTAGTGAAGTCCACAGCGTTCTGCCTCGAACCATTATAGAATCTCAGGAATAGCACCGAAAACAGGACTGTTGCTGTTACCCAGTTATCAGAATGGGCAGCATAATAGACGCCGGCTGCTGAGCCACCGGTTGCCAATATGCTGAGCAGGCCGGTCTGATAACGGCCGGCATAGATTTCACCCGCACCAGGAATGAAAGAAGACAGGATTGCTGCGATGGTCGGATTCTTGCGATGCAGTCGCTCAATCCTGTAGATTTCTGTTGAGATGTCGGCTCGACCGGCTTTGTCATAAGCGCTTCCGGCTTGGGCCAAGTCGTTACTTGCCAGTTCCAGCCAGGCGATATCCGAGTTCAGCTCGGCTTTGCGCACAGAATCGCGGGTGAAAATAAGCAAGTCAAGCAGTTCGAGCCTAGCACGGTCGATTTGGCCTTTTTGTGCGAACATGCCGGAGAGGGCAAGTCCAGATTCATAACTGATGTGTGGATACAATTCGCCGGCCCGGTGGAGTGCATCGGCTGCCTTTTCGAGTTCATCGGCAGCACCGAGGCTGAGCCCGGTTTTCAGTTGAAGGTATGCGGTTTCTTTATCAAAGAGTGCCCTTTTGTATTCGGTTGCAGCCGCAGCATAAAGCCCGCAATTAAACAGTGAGTCACCGAGTTCGGGCCGGGCCACTGTCGAGATTACAAGAAGCAGCAGAATATTGAGATTCAATTTATGGCATGTAATCCGGTTCGAGTTTCGGCCGGTGCAGAATCTGCTCGGCACGGGCAAGGTATTTCCTTTTGTGGAATCTGTTGTAGTCACGGGCTGCGATATTCGCACCGTAGATATTGGCGATATAGAACAATGCGGTCAATGTGCCGGAAACAGACAGTTTTATTCGGGTGTTGTCTTTGTCCGGATGAGCGGCAAACCAGTAAGTCAGAAGGCCTGTGCCGGCGACGGTAAGAAATGAATAAGCGCCGTCGCCGGCCCTGCCGGCATAAAGCTGACCGGCCCCAGGCACGATTGCGGACAGGAGACTGCCAGCAAGCCGGTTTCTTGTCGGCAGGTCGCGACCGTCCAGCATGGCAAGCGCTGAGAGGAGAGAGTCGGTGCTGTCTGGCTTGAATAAACTTGAGGCCTGGGCAAATTGCTGTTCCTTGAACAGTGTCCAACCGGTCAAGGCATGGCGCTGATAGGCTAACTTATGGTCATCAATAGAATCAAGGACCATCCTCGTTCTTTTGTAACGGCCTTGAGCGAACCATGCCCGGGCAATGCCGAAGCGGGCGATGTCGATGCTGGCTGGCGTTGCAAGTTTATGAAAGGCGGTGCGGGCGTGTTCATATTTACCGGCTTTCAGGAAGGATTCACCGGCCATCAAACCGGCATAGGTTCGCACTGCCTGATTTGTATCGGTGAAGCTGACCCGCAGGTATTCGGTCGCTGCCCGGGGATAGTCTTCGGTCGTATAAAGATGGTTGGCAAAGCCGAGGTTGGAAATCGGGGCAGGCTGAGTTTTCTGTGAAGCGGGGACATGTTCAGGCTCGATTGCGATAACGGTTAGGTTCTCAGGTTCAGCAGAAGGCAATTGCCAGACAAGATGATTCTCGAGCGGGTCTCGCAGTCGGTTATGGGAAATCCCGAAATAGTATTTGTCATAGTATGACCAGGCAATTGTATGGCAGCGCATCAACCGCTCGGCACCGATTATTGAACCCGGGAAAAGTCCGTAGGTATGGATGGCTTGTTTCATGAACTGGGAACAGGTCGGCCAGAAGTTGCACATATTCCTGCCTTGTAAAGGGGAGACAACCGTTTTGTAACCGTTGATGAGCCATTCACTGCCGATGGTTAACGGGTCATAGAACCCGCCAGCGCCAGCGACTGCAATGCAGATAACAAGTAATATCCGCATATCAGAACGAAGGTATGGCGGTTAGTGCGAAATGCATGGCCGTGGCTGAGGTGATTCCAACTGTCAGGTTGTCATCAATGTTCAGGGGCAGGACCTCAAAAACGGTGCCGGTGACGGCCCCGGCGATGATTATCCATGGTGAGAGCGGTATGAATTCATTTACTATGAATCCGGCCACAAGGCAGGCAACCAGATGCGCCATGGTTCCTTCAACTGTTTTGTTGAACAGGCGGGTGCGACCGAACTGGAGCCCGAAGTATTTCGCAAAGAAATCGCCGAATATCAGAAAGGTTATCGCATAGAATGCCACAGTGCGCTTGAAGATGAACATTACCACCAGGGATGCCAGAAGAAAGCCGGTCATAGAGGAAATCCGGGTCTGTTCGCTTTTTTTGAATGTGCCGGCGGCTTTCTTCAAAAGAAACAGGTTGACGCGATTTACTGACAGGCGAGTGATGTCCATAATAACGAAAACCAGCGTAACTATTGCCAGAAGAATTAAAGTAAATGCACGACCGATAGCGAAAAGGAAAATCGGGAAAGACATCGCGGCCGGCCGGGTAAGAAACCGCCAGAGTTTTACTTTGGTCCGGACGTACTCGTCAGGCACGAGGAGCCGCTTCCTAACAGTGTTTATGATGCTTACTGCGCAGATGAATGCCAGAAGACCCAGGGTGTAGAAAAGAAGGGGGGAAGAAGGCACATAGCGGATGAGCATAAATGCGAGCAGCGGCACTACTGTCAGGCCCAGGACTTCCAGTCGGCGGGTAATCAGGAGCATCAGCAGTGCGGTTAGTCCAATCAATGCATTCAGATGCCAGGGAAACGGATTTTCAGGCACCAGAAAAAAGAGGTTGACTATCAGCAGAGCGCTGGCAGTGGTTACCCCTTGTCCGCCACGGAATCTGAGATAGAAAGGCAGCAGATGACCGATGATGGCAGCAGCACCACTTGCGAACACGAACTCCGCAGGCAACCCCAAAAGATAAGCGATAAGCATCGCAACCAGGCCTTTGCCGGTATTGAACAAAACAGTTGCCATGCCTATACCCGGGCCGAGCACCCTGAAGGCATTTGTCGTATCGTTGATTCTGGTGCCGTGTTCCCGAATATCGATGCCTTTGACCAGTCGGCCGAGAATATAAGACGGCGATATCGAACCTATCAGATACCCGGCCAGAATCGCCAGAACCTTGACCATATTATCTGAAGTATAGGCCGACCTTGCCGGGTTTCAAGCCCAAAGGCAGATTTGGAATGAGGCAACAAAGTTGCCGCTTTTCCTGCCGTCGGCTGTTAGCGGTCAGCGGAAAGCGGTCAGCGGTTGTCTGTCATTGCGCACGGCGCCGGTGGCAATCCGACACGCAGTGTCGCCCTGAACGAAATCGAAGGGTCTCTCTGTTCCTCCAATTCGCAATCGGAAATCGACAATCGGGAATCGGCAGGGCGGTTAGCTATTTAGTATTATGTTCCCTTAATTTCGGGGTGGCAGTTGCGCCTTTCCCCAGGTTGGACTCTCACCAACTAGTCAATCATCAGCTTCTCTCGGCGCACTTCCCTTAATTCTCCCTACGGTCATTCTTTTTGTCCATTGCTTCTCCCTTCTTTGGTTCACTTTCCCAGAATTTACCAAAGAAGG
>JGI24025J20009_10001431_pt1 | contig 18002 bp, 15 predicted proteins | sample Cruoilmetagenom3_FD_20009 | JGI IMG/M metagenome (IMG submission 20009) | reverse complement strand
AAACCCGCTAGGGAATATAAAAACTAACACTAAGGAATTGTAATGGAACATTATATGAACGCGCTGCGTAGCTACGCAGATTTTTCAGGACGTAATCGCCGTAAAGCATTTTGGATGTTTTACTTAATAAATTTATTAATCAGCATAGTACTAGGTGTTGTTGATGAGCTAATGGGTGTAGCTGTAATTGGTACTATCTATAGCTTGGCACTGTTAATTCCTCAATTAAGCGCAGGTGCACGCCGTTTACACGATACAGGCCGCTCTGGCTGGTGGCAGCTACTTTGGTTAGTGCCAATCATTGGCTGGATTGTTATAATTGTATTCCTTGCGCAAGACTCACATGAAGGTGAGAACGATTATGGCCCAAATCCAAAAGAGTTAGCGGCTGAACCTGTTTCTGTATAAATAATACGCTAACATTAAAAAAGCTCAGCAATTGCTGAGCTTTTTTGTACTTATGATTTTTTAAACTGTTAACTTAAAAAGTAAAGCCCGTAACCAACAACCAAAGCAGGTATAGAGGTATACAAGGTAGCAATTACAGCCGCTTTTGGCGCCATTGCAATGGCAGGAAACAACGCATCGCCATCATTTGAAATTGCATTAGCAGCTAATGCACTAAAAGGAATAATGCCCTGTATATAAAGCGTGGTTACAATTATTTGTGGCCCACAGCCAGGTAAAAAACCAATGACGACTGCAATTAACGGTGCTAAATAGGCGTAGTGCATAAACCAGGTTTTTAAATCAAGCCCTACCACACTGACTAATATTTCAAACAGCATGAACGAAGCCACCACCCATGCAGTTACAAAATGGGTATCTTGTAATACTTTTATAAGCTTAGAAGGCGGATTACATTCTTCCTCTTCTGAAGTAATTTCTTTATAGGTTTCACCTTTAGAAGAGTAGGCCCAAATAACAACCGTAAACAGTGCCATTGCTGCACCAAATAAGCTAATACCGGTGCTGGTATATTGACCAAATTGATCAAAGTCGACATTAAATGCAATTAAAAAAGCAATGATTAAACTTGGAATAATGGCAAACATCCACACAGGTTTGCTAATTTTTATTATTTTTGTGGGCAAAACTTTAACTTGGTGTTTTTGCTCTTGTGCGCTGGGACGTAAAAAATCAGGTTTGTGAATTGCATTAACTATTAATCCACACAGTGTGCCTACCACTAAACCTATAGCCATTATTGTTAAGCCTTCAGTAGGGCGCGTAGCAAGCAGTAAAAAAGCAGCATCGCCCATTGTGGCGGTAAGTACAGCAACAATAGCCCCAAAGCTTGCTTGGCCTTTAGTGTATTGAGTAACCACAATAATTGCACCACCACAGCCGGGTAAAGCGCCAAGAACGGATGCAAACAGCACTTCAAGCGACTTAGATTTAGCGCTTAAGTAGCTCATTTCTAATTGAGGGATATGTTCTATTGCGTAGTAGTAAATAAGTAACGTAGCCGCTACAAATACACTAACCTGAAAAAACGCATCACTGAGAGCAGTAATGGTTATTTCGCGAAGACTAGGAACAGCTAAACATACCAATAAAAAAAGTGGTAGGAGTAAGCGTTTATTTTGGCTAACAAACCGTTTGGAAGCTGGCGTAATAAATCCTATTTGAGAGAGTAAAATCATAAGTGTGCCCCAGTTTTAGTTTAACTAGGACACACTGTATATAATTTGCAAATGATAATCAATATCATTTGCATCTATTTAAATCGATAGCTCAGTTTGAGTTTTTCGATGGTAAATAACCTACGCTCAGGCGCTAAATACATTATTTGCGTTGAAACTCTGAGTTTTCGTACCATGCTGGCCATTGTGCTTGCTCAGAAATATCAAAGCCTACTTTATAAAACAATTGTAAGTCTTGCACCGCACCCGATAAATCCCACTCATCGCGGTATCTGTCACAGGGTTGATGGTAGCAACCACGTAGCACTAAGCTCATACGTTTACGATAATTTGCTGTATCCTCATCAGCGGCAACAGTTCCGCCGCCTGCATACATAGCCGGAATGCCCATGTTTGCAAATGCAAAATGATCAGAGCGGTAATAACCACCTGATGATGGTTTAGGGTCGCCCGCTATTGTTCTACCTTGCTCTTTTGCTGCTTTGGCTAGTAGGTCGTCCATTTGCGACTTTCCTAAACCTACTACGTTCATGTCTTTTACTTTACCTAATAAGTTTAGGCTATCCATGTTTATATTGGCGACTGTTTTATCGGCAGCAATAACTGGGTTAGCAGCGTAGTATTTAGATCCAAGTAAGCCTTGCTCTTCAGCCGTAACAGCTAAAAATGTCATTGAGCGAGTAGGGTGCTTTGGCAGCTTAGTAAATGCCTCTGCAACCTCAATTAGCCCCGCAGTGCCTGTGGCGTTATCGTGTGCCCCATTATAAATTTGGTCGCCCTTACGGGTTGTATCTGTACCTAGGTGATCCCAATGCGCTGAATAAATAACATGTTCATCCGCTTTTTCGCTACCCGGCAACGTTGCAATAAAGTTATACGACACCGATTTTTTAATTGTATTTTTAACATTAACCGATGCAGTTAAATCGCCCATGTCAACGTTATACGCACCTTTAGCTGCATTGGCTTTTGCAGTCTCAAAATCAAGACCCGCTTTAGCAAATAACTCTTTAGCTACATCAGTGGTTACCCAGCCTTCAACCGCAACGCGGTCCATATTGTTGTTCTCTTTTTGAAAACCAAACTGCTCACCGCTCCATGAGTTTTCAACCACTGACCAGGGTATGATGCAGGGGCTGTTTCGTGAATGATAATAGCACCGGCTGCACCTTGACGACTCGCTTCTTCATATTTATAAGTCCAGCGGCCATAGTAGGTCATTGCATCGCCGGTAAATAACGCAGGATCTTTTGTAGCAAAACCCGGATCGTTAACAAGCATAACAACAGTTTTGCCTTTTACGTCTAGGCCTTCGTAATCGTTCCAGTTATATTCAGGGGCATTTACACCGTAACCTACGAAGACAAGCTCTGAATTTTCAATCCCTTCATGTGCGCTAATGCGGCTACTGCCCATAACCATGTCTTTTTTGTATTGATAATCTTTGCCACCAATACTTAATACCATATTTGAATCAGCTTCTAATGAAACAAGCGGCACTTCTTGTAAAAAGCTATCACCATTACCGGGTTCAAACCCTAATGCTTTAAATTGTGTAGTTAAGTAATCTAGGGTTAGTTTTTCACCTTCAGATGAAGGCGCTCTACCGCCAAATTCATCAGAGGCAAGCACTTTAATGTGCGCTGCAAGTTCATCTGCTTTAATACTGTTGTAACCATTTGTTACATCGGTAGGTGTAATACTTGTTGTTGCACAGCCAGCTAACACAGCGCCAGCAATCAGTGTGAGAGAGAAATATCGTTTCATAGTAGCTCTATTCTTGTTCTAAGATGTGATTAGTATATTAACTTCTATTAATTAGAACCAGTTTTTGCGGTAAACTGCCCGCAAATTAACAGCATAAATTGTTAAAGGTATAAATGAAGCGCTTTACTCCGCCCGAGCAATGGCAAGTTAGTAGTTTGAAAAGCGGTGCGTTTGAGCACTTACGAACACTGTTTAATATTGATAAACAAACTGATTGGCCAACCCCCGATTGGTTCAGTGTATATTTGAATGCCATTAATGCTAATAACCTGCCAATAACGTTTGAAGACGATGCAAACGTTGATTTTGGTGAGCGCTATTATGAGCAAGTCATTTTTGAAACTGGCGTAGTGCCTACACGTAGTAAAAATTGGCACGACTTATTTGGTGGCTTTATTTGGTGTTTGTTTCCAAAAACCAAGGCGCTTATTAATCAGCGCCACGTGCAAGAAATAGCGCAACATGGCTTAAAGCAACGTACTAAACATCGTAATGCACTCACATTATTTGACGAGTGCGGCGTGGTGCTTGCTATTAGTGATACTAAGTGGCAAACGCTTTTAACAGACCACCAATGGAAAACTGCATTTATAACTCACCGAGAAGAGTGGGGCAAAACAATACAACCTTTTATGTTTGGCCACGCTAATTATGAAATGCTCACAAAACCCTATATTGGTTTAACGGGTAAAGCGTTATTTGTAAGTGTACCGGATGAAATATTTTGTAAAGATTTAGTTACTCAATATCAGTACCTAGACCAAGTACTTTATGAGAAGATAAAAATAGAGCATTGCTTAGCCGATAACAAACAGCTTTCTCCATTGCCATTATTAGGTGTACCAGGATGGCATGACGCAAATGAGAATGAATCGTTCTATGATAATACCGATTACTTTAGAGCTAAACGAAGGATACGAAAATGATAGAAGTCGCAGGGCTTAAAAAAAAGTTTAAGTTAACCAAGGATCATAAAAAAAATAAAGTTGATGATATAGACCCGCGTGAAGATAAAGATTTTTTTCATTCTGTAAGAGATGTAAGCTTTCAATGTGCAAAAGGTGAAGTGTTAGGGTTACTTGGCCCTAATGGCGCGGGTAAAACTACCACATTGCGTATGCTCTCAACTGCACTTAAGCCCGATGAAGGCACAATAACTATTGCTGGCAACGACATAATTAAAAAGCCGTTAGTAGGGCGCAAGTCTATTGGTTTTTTATCCGGTTCAACTGGTTTGTATGGTCGCCTGACCGTTAAGGAAAATATTGAATACTTTGCAAAGCTTCATGGAATGAACAAAGAGCAAATAGCGGCTCGTTGTGAAGAACTTTTTACTTTGCTCGACATGCATAAATTTATTGATAAACGTGCAGAAAACCTATCTACCGGCATGAAGCAAAAAGCTAATATTGCCCGCGCTGTGGTACATCACCCAGAAGTGGTGGTACTCGATGAGCCAACAACAGGCCTTGATATCATGACCACACAAACGGTTATAAACTTTATTAAAGGCTTAAAGGCGCAAGGCACGCCTGTTATTTTTTCAACGCACCATTTAGATGAAGTCGCCCTTTTATGTGACCGTGTTGCGGTAATTAATGAAGGCGTAAGCTGCTTTGATGGCACGCTTGCTGAATTCAAACAGGCAGGTAATAGTGAAGAGCTAAACCAAGCGTTTATGAACATATTAACGGAGAAACACGATGTTTGAAGTTTTTAAAAAGGAATTAACAGAACTCCTACGAGATAAAAAAACCTTATTGTTTGTAGTCGCTCTACCCGTTGCGGTGTTTCCCTTATTATTTGCCGTTATGGCGTTTATTAGCTCTCAAGCGGCACTCGATGCTGAACAAAAGGTACATACCTACGCCATTATTAATGGCGACTACGCACCAGAGTTTACCGAAAAAGTGTTTTATCATAAAAGCTTTGAACTTTATAAAGGTGCTAAAACCTTTAATAGCATTGAAGAGCTAAAAGAAGGGGTAATCGCAGGTGATATAGACATGGGTATATATTTGCCCTCTAACGCTAAACAAGCCTTGAATGATGCCCAGCAAAGTAAGTGGGAAGTGGTATTTAATGATGCTAAATCTATCAACTTTTTATTTCAGCGTGTAAAAGAGCTCGCCAAAGAGTATAGCGATGCATTACAAACAGAAAAATTAATCAGTTTTGGTATTGAAAAAGAAGCTCATTTAGCACTTTTAACCCCTATTGAAGTAGTAAAGGTTGATACCGCCGATAAACGTGAAAACTTAGGTGAAAAACTAGGAGGCTTTTTGCCCTACCTACTCATTCCTATAGTTCTTATGGGCGCTACGTACCCAGCAATAGACTTAGGTGCAGGTGAAAAAGAGCGCGGTACATTAGAAACCTTATTGCTTACACCTATTACGCGTACAGAGCTGGTACTAGGCAAATTTATAACCTTACTGACAACCTCAATTGCATCAACAACTATAACTGTACTCAGTATGGGCGGGTGGATAGCCGTAGCCCTTGCATTTGCAGACCTAGAAGTAATTAAAACAGCATTTAGCTCATTAGCGGTAAGCGATTTATTAATGATTTTTGTATTGTTACTACCTATTGCCGCGATATTCTCAGCATTGGCGTTAGCAATATCTATTTATGCTCGTACATTTAAAGAAGCTCAAAACTACATGGCACCATTGAGTATGGGGGTGTTTTTTCCCATCATTGTATCCATTATGCCTAATGTAGAGCTAACAGCTAAAACTGCTTTTATTCCTGTTACTAATGTTGCGCTCGCAATTAAAGAAATTGTTAAAGGCACGGTAGATTACACCCTTGTAGGCTTAATATTTTTAGCAACAGCTATTATAGCTGGGGCGTTACTTGCCTTTTGTGTTAAGTGGTTTAACCGCGAAGACGTATTATTTAGATAGTTTAAGGTTTTATAAACGGGCAGGGTATTGCCTTGCTCGTTTACTTTTACTACCCATTAACTGTTATCGCTTATAATTTTTTTATTTGCCGTCTATATTAATTTGTATGTTTTTTAGAATGGTATTCATCTTAAATTAACGCTGCTTTTTAATAGTAATACTAAGTGATTGGTTTAGAGTATTTGTTCAAACTTTAATTACACTTTTTTAAGTAACTAATTATTTTTACTTCTATTTTTTATCAAATAATCCTCTATAATCTAACCTAGAAAATAGTGAGGAGTGAGGGTTCAATGCTAAAAAGGAATGTATTTATAACAGCAGCAAAAGGTAATAAATTATTACTGGTTGCCATTATTGTTTTTTTAGTTATTGCATTACCTTCGGTGTATGTGTTTGAAAAAAAAGTGCGCGCAGAGATATATAACGATGCTCGTAGTGAACTCAATCGTGAGCTTGAAACAAAAGCCGCGTCTTTAAAAAATCATTTAAACGACAGTATTACCGCGATTCGCTTTTTAAACGCCACTCCACCTATTCAAGGTATATCTAGAGCGACCGACAACCAATTAATTGACCCTCTATTACAAACCCCAATTGCTGTATGGCAAGACCGCCTTGCTGATATTTTTAGCGGGTTTATGCAAACCGACGATTCTATTTTGCAAGCACGTTACATTATGCTTGCTGAAAATGGCCAAGAGATAGTACGTGTAGACCGCTTTTTAGGTGACATAATTAGGCTAGAGGGCGCACAACTGCAAAAAAAAGGCGGGCGAGACTACGTACTTAAAGCCAGCATGCTTGATGAAAAAAGCGTGTATATATCGCCTATTAACTACAACCGCGAAAGCGGCGAAATACAAAAACCCTTTGTGAGTACATACCGCGTAGCTAAGCCTGTTTTCGATCATTTAAAGCAAGTGTTTGCAATTTTAGTGACAAACTACTCAGCAGATAAGTTATTTGAAAGTTTAACGTTTGAACTTCCACCTGGGATTAATATTTATTTGCTTAATAATGAAAGCGAATTTTTATACCACCCAAACCCAGATTTACGGTTTGGCTTTGAATTTAACCAAGCCAAAACCTGGAGCGATGAATTTAGCCCCACACAAAACATGAACTCTCACGAAACCTTGTTAATAGGTGATGCGCCAAAACAGTACTTTTTAAATAAACGGGTAAGTTTTGAAGGCGATATTGCCATGCTGCCGTTAGAGATGGCCGTTTCTATTGATTCTGAAACCTTGTTGGAACGCATTGCAAAAAGGCGCGAAAGTTTTATTGCCATCACCGCCACATTTTTTACCATATTTATAATTATTACGCTGTTATATCAGCGTTATATTAATCGCAAGCTGCTTATACACTCTTTAACAGAGCAAAATAATAAAGTTATTGAAAATTCACTCGACGCTATTTTTACTATAGACAGTGATGAAACCATTATTCACTGTAATCAAACGGCTAAAAAAGTTTTTGCAAGTAGGCTAGGTAATGACAACACCCGCTTTAGTAACTTATTTACCCTTGCAGATGAAGATAAAAACTGCATTAGTGAAACCATAGAGCATGGCTCTAAAATGCCATTTGAAGCGGTTTATACTGGTGATAATGGCAATAAAGAATATTATTCAATCACGCTGACCAGCGTATTTGATGTATTTAGCAATCGTTATCAGGTTGCTGCTATTTTGCGTAATATCAGCTCGTTAAAGCAAACTCAATCACAGTTACAGGGTTTAAATAGCACGTTAGAGTTAAAGGTATCTCAGCGTACTGTTGAACTTGAGCGAGCGATTGACCAAGCCCTTGCCGCAAGCCAAGCAAAAAGTGACTTTGTAGCCAATATTTCCCACGAAATACGCACACCCATGAACGGTGTTTTAGGCATGCTTGAAATGCTAAAAGAAGACAGCCTCAATGAGCAACAGCAACACTATTTAAAATTAGCTAATAGCAGTGCACATTCGTTAATGAGTTTAATTAACGATATTTTAGATTTTTCTAAAATTGAAGCGGGTAAACTAGATATTGATAATCACTCGTTTGATGTTATCTCTGTCTGTAGCGATATGATTAATTCAATTGCGCTGCAGGGGCAACGTAAAGGGTTAGAGGTCTTTTTAAATACCCAAAACGTGGTTGATAGAATGGTTATTGGTGATAGCCATCGCCTTAAGCAAATTTTAATTAATCTAATAAATAATGCGTTTAAGTTCACGCATAAAGGCGAAGTAAGTTTAACCTTAAACTCTAAATACATTACCGACAGTAAAATTTTAATGAGCTTTATAATTAAAGACACCGGTATTGGTATTGCCCCTGAAAACATCGATAAACTGTTCGATGTGTTTACCCAAGAAGATTCAAGCACTACGCGCCATTTTGGTGGCACCGGTTTAGGGTTATCTATATGTAAAAAATTGGCGCAATTAATGGGCGGTAATATCACCGTTAGCAGTGAAAAGGGCGTAGGCAGCACCTTTATTGCCACGGTAGAGTTACATGTGGCGCAACAGCAAAAACTTAATACCGGCATTGAGCTTTCTAAAGAAATCAGTGTGGCGGCGCTTATTGCTCGCGATAACGTATTTAAAAATGTATGCGGATTATTAACTCAAACCTGTAAAATTCAGCCAAGCCATATTACAAGGCTCGACTACTTTAGTGAACACAGCGAATTTGATGCCGATTTACTGATTATTGATGACGAACACCCGCAAGTTAATGCGCTAATAAGCTACTGCGAAAAGGCAGATAAAAAATATGTGCTTATATTGCGAGACATGGTGGTTAATAAGCAATCTAAAAAGGTGTTTCCTGAGCATAGCCACATTTTGCACAAACCACTCACGCAAGATCAATTTACCTATAAGCTAGGCAGTATTTTTGGCGCTAATAATGAGTTTGTTTTAACCGCGCCTAAACAAGCAAACGACATAGAGCCAGAGCCTGAGTTGTCTAAGTATCATGTATTATTGGTTGACGACAACATGATTAACATTGAGGTAGCGAAAGCTATTTTAAAACGCACAGGGATAAAAATTACCTGTGCAAGTGATGGTATAGAAGCACTCTCTGCCCTTAAATTTAATCAAGAGCAACCGTTTGACTTAATTTTAATGGATTGCCAAATGCCTAACCTAGATGGCTACGATACCACCAGCGAAATAAGAAATGCTAAAGCTGGGGTTGAGTATATTAGCATTCCAATTATTGCCATGACCGCAAGTGCAATGGAAGGCGATAGAGAGCGTTGCATTACCGCCGGCATGAATGATTATATTACCAAGCCAATAAAGCCTAAAACGCTTAAAAATAGGCTGCTAACCTGGTTAAACTAAATGAGCTAAGTCAGCAGTTACGCTGCTGACTTACTCGGTTTGGTATCAGTTTGAATAGGTTTAACTAAGCTGGTTACATCGGCTGTATCAAGTACTTTTTGCGTATCAGACCAATGCAACAGCTCTATTTTACCGTTTGGTTGCTCAACTAATGCGGTACAGCTTTCAATCCAATCACCATCATTACAATACACTATGCCATCTACTACTTTAATTTTAGGGTGATGGATGTGTCCGCAAATAATGCCATCGACCTTTTGTTTTTTTGCCTCATGTATAGCGGCATCTTCAAAAGCCGCAATAGCTTCACGGGCTTTATGTACGCGTGCTTTTATCCATGCAGCAAGTGAATAGTAGTTACCGCCAAACACTTTACGAACTCGGTTAGTCCAACGATTTAAAAACAGCAGTAAGTCGTAACCTGCATCGCCTGCAATACTTATGAGCTTGTTGTAGCGGGTTGCCGAGTCAAAGTCATCACCGTGGATCAGTAAAAAGCGCTTATTGGCTTTAGTGGTATGAATAAACTGCTGGTGGACTTCTACACCAAATAAAGTTTGGTTTATGTAGTGGCGAAAGGTCTCGTCGTGGTTACCAGGTATGTATATTACACGGGTGCCATCAAGGGCTTTTTGTTGAATACAACTAAGCACTTGGTAATGAGATGGGTGCCAATAAAAACTGCGCTTCATCGACCACAGATCAACAATATCACCCACTAAATAAAGCGTATCGCATTCAATTGAATTTAAAAAATCTAATAAATAGTCGGCTCTACAGTCTTTATACCCTAAATGTACATCCGATATCCAAACGGCTGGATAATGTTGTTTTTTACGCTGTTGATTGTTTGTCATGCCCGTCATCCATAGTGTAATAATTAAACACTGTAGATAAATCTAATGACACTTATGAGACACTTTAGCGAAGCCTGCATGACAATTTATATCAAACCAGCTAATTAAAGTTTATTGGCTGGGAAGGAGATTAGGTGAGCAGTTTTATACATTACCATTAAACGCGCATAAAAAAGGCCGCATGTTTAAATGCGGCCTTATAAGTTTGTTTTAAGCGTAGGTGTTATTAACCTTTAACAGCCGCTTTTATAGTCTCTATTGCGGTGTCTAAATCAACCATTAACTTTTCACCGGTACGGCGATTTTTGAGCTCAACCTTATTTTCATCAAGATTACGCTCACCAATCACTAAAGTATAAGGTACACCCATTAATTCCATGTCGTTAAACATAACGCCAGGGCGCTCTTTACGGTCATCAAATAAAACATCTAGGCCTGCATCTTTTAAACCTTGATATAGATTATTAGCAATATCAGGAATACGATGCGACTTATGCATGTTCATTGGCACAATAGCTAAATCAAATGGGGCAATAGATTGTGGCCAAATAATACCGTAATCATCATTATTTTGCTCAATAGCCGCTGCCACAATGCGCGAAACACCAATACCGTAACAACCCATAGTCATTACTTGGTTTTTACCCGACTCGCTCAGTACGCCTGCTTTCATGGCTTCTGAGTACTTAGTACCAAGTTGGAAAATATGACCAACTTCAATACCGCGTTTAATTTGTAAAGTGCCTTGTCCACACGGGCTCGGATCGCCTTCAACAATGTTACGAATATCAGCAACTTGATATTCTTTAACATCGCGATCCCAGTTAATTCCGCTAAAGTGCTCGTCATCTTTATTTGCACCGGCAACAAAATCTGCCATTACATTAGCAGTTCTGTCTACAATAATTGGCATTGATAAACCCACTGGGCCAAGTGAGCCTGGCTTTGCACCAATAGCCGCAACAATGTCAGCCTCAGTGGCCATTTCAAGTGGAGAGTCTACAAGTGGGTGCTTTTCAGCCTTTAATTCGTTTAACTCGTGATCGCCACGTAGTACAAGCGCAACTAAACCACGTTGTTCGTTTTCATCAGGCGTACCGTACACAAATAATGTTTTAACACCGCGGTGTGGTTTAACGCCGTAGTGCTTTTTAAGCTCGCTAATTGTTTTAGCATCTGGTGTAGGAAACGCTTTAAGCTCTTTAGATGGCTCAGGACGACTTTGAGTTGGAGCTAACGCTTCTGCTTTTTCGATGTTAGCTGCATAATCGCTTGCATCACTAAAGGCAATTGCGTCTTCACCTGATTCAGCAAGTACATGAAATTCATGCGATAAGCTACCACCAATAGAGCCTGTATCAGCAAGCACAGGGCGGTATTCTAGGTTTAAGCGTTCAAAAATATTACAGTACGCTTTGTGCATTACTTTATATGTGGCATCTAAACACGCTTCACTTAAATGAAATGAATACGCATCTTTCATCGTAAATTCACGTGCACGCATTACACCAAAGCGTGGGCGTCTTTCATCGCGCACTTTAGTTTGTACTTGGTACAAAGTAACAGGCAGTTGTTTATAGCTGCTAATCTCTTTACGAACAAAATCTGTAATTACTTCTTCATGCGTAGGACCTAGCGCAAACTCACGGTTATGGCGGTCATTAAAGCGAACAAGTTCAGGACCAAATTGCTCCCAACGGCCAGACTCTTGCCATAAATCAGCAGGTTGAATAACCGGCATCAACATTTCTATTGCGCCTGCTTTATCCATTTCTTCACGAACAATATTTTCTACTTTACGAAGCACGCGTAAACCAGAGGGTAACCATGTATATAAACCCGAAGCGACGCGACGGATCATACCGGCTCTAAGCATTAATTGATGCGAAACAATTTCAGCATCTGATGGCGTTTCTTTAAGTGTTGCGAGTATATATTGACTGGTACGCATGATTTTTCCGAAATTAAGTAATATGTTCTTTTTAATAGGGCGCTAAGTTTACCAGCGCTTGCTTTTACACTAAAGCGCTAACTGCACTTTTTAGTTATTTTCTATACTTGTTACTAAGTTATGCTCGCCGTTAACCTGCCAGCGTATATTATAATTATACAGAGTCATACCATAACTTTGCTCGCCTTGTTTTTGTTTTTTATAGGCAGGGCGTGGGTCTTGTTTTAATACATTAGTAATAAAATCTTCAAGCTCAGGATAGTGTGTTTGCTTGGCAATAAAATCAATAGCCTCGGGTGAAAACGCGACGCTCATTTGTGTTTCTGGTCGGGTATCGGCAAAACCGGCACTGGCGTCATGCATTGCATCTGAATACGGTAAGTAAGGCTTTATATCGACAATAGGCGTGCCATCGAGTAAATCTATACCAGCAAGCAGTAAACTAAGTTGGCCGTTTTTATACTCAACACCTTCAAGTTTTACAGCGCTCATCCCAATGGCGTTGGGTCTAAATGTGGCGCGCGTTGCAAAAACGCCTTTGCGCTCATTGCCGCCTAAACGTGGTGGGCGCACCATAGCTGAATAGCCTTTATCGGCGGTTTCATGAAACCTAAACAACAGCCAAATATGGCTAAACTCTTCAATACCACGGACAAATTCTTCACGATTAAACTCAGCAGTAAAAATAAGTTTGGCTTTAGCTTGAGGCACTAAACGTGGTTGCCTAGGTATTGCAAACTTTTGTTTATAAGGGGATTGAATGTGGCCAACGGCCGAAATGCTATAATCGCTCATAATGCTCAGTTAAATAAAAAATAGGGCGCTATTCTACCTCTATTTAGTATTTATAGCAGTACAGTTAATGCGTTATATTTTAGACTGGCTGGTTTAATTGGGTATTAGACTGAACGGTTTAAAATATAGCGATTAGTGTTTATACCAATTTGCTAAATTAAGTGGAGTTATTTTGAGGCTTGAGCGACACGTTTAGCGCCGCGATATGATTAGCTATTATTACGGATGGATATTATGTATAAGCAACAAAAAGGTGAGCACATGGCTCACCCTTAAGTGTTTTAAATGCTAATTAAAACATGTATTGAATTGATACTGATGCAACATCCATTTCTGGGTCAATTTCATCATCTAGTTCGTAGCGTTCGTACTCTAAGCGCATTTGAACATTGCTAGAAAACGCGTATTGAATACCTGCGCCGTAAAATACATCGCCGCCGTCTTGTGATGCTGAAATGCTACCAACAGGAAGCTCTTGCTCTACATCTGCATCCCATTCAAACCAACCACCTTTAGCATATACTGAAAAGCTTTCAGAAAGCGGAGCCGCTAAAATAGCTGCTAATGACACACCATCAACTTCTGCTTTGCTGTCGATGTCGCTCACTTCATCAAAGTTTTGATAAGCTAACTCAACGCTAAAGTGTTCGTTAAATTGTGTACCAATGTAACCTTTTAGCATTTGTGCATCGTCATCAAATTCAGTGTCGTTTTCGCTGTCTTCAAATTCAAATGAGTATTGGCCATAACCAACACCTGTATAAATGCGAGGAGAATCAAAATCCGTAATGTCAGCGTGTGCTGCAGAGTTAAAACCCAGTGTTGCTAAAGCAATTGCAGAAAGAGAAAGTGTTTTAATCATTGTATAGCTCCTTTAAAAAAATAATAAATGTTTGATTTAACTTATCAAACGACAATTAGTTATTTGCAGTGAGCATGCCAACAATAGGCTGTGGTTACAAAATAGCCGTAAAAACGACTTATACGGCATTTTTACGGCTATTTTGTATTTTTTATAAGCAGGGCGAACTTTTTTAGTTTTTTGTTTTCTAAGTAAAGGTTGTACCTTTTACACGGTCTATGTGAATTTTACATTGTACTTTTATACTTTATGAAGCAAATTTTCTGTCTCAATTGCAATTTGTTTCATTTTAATAGCGTAGTTTTCCAATTTAATATCTTCTTCTGTTTGTGCTTTAAAAGCAGGAACCTCTACCGGGTAACCTGTTTCGTCCATTGCTACAAAGCTAATAACACAGTGGTTTGTTTCTACCATGTTTTGAGTTTTAGGATCGCCACACCGTACCTGAATAAATATCTGCATACTTGTTGACCCTGTATGCGCAATTTTTGCTTCAACTTCGACAATTTGGCCAACCAAAATAGGGCGTCTAAATTTAACCCCAGCAACAGAAACAGTAACACAATAATGGCCGCTCCAACCTGCAGCGCAGGCATAACCCGCTTGGTCAATCCATTTCATGACCACACCACCATGAACCTTCCCACCAAAATTTACATCGGTAGGCTCTGCTAAAAAACGAAATACAACATTTGACGACGGCATATTAAATACTCACTTTATGAAACTTATCTATGAGCATACCGTAAAAAAGGGGCCGAAGCCCCTGCAATTTAGGATAGGTTTATAATTTATATGTAAAAGATAGGTTTTTAATGCACCTTTGTGCATAAAATAGTTACATATTAGGGTAGTTTGGCCCGCCAGCACCTTCGGGTGTTACCCACGTAATGTTTTGGCTTGGGTCTTTTATGTCGCAAGTTTTACAATGCACACAGTTTTGAGCATTAATCACAAACTGATCTTCACCTTCAATTTGTTGCACTTCGTATACCCCTGCAGGGCAATAGCGCTGTGCGGGCTCGTCAAACTTAACTAAATTAACCGCAATAGGAATGGCGGGATCTTTAAGCTTTAAATGGCAAGGCTGCGACTCTTCATGGTTAGTATTAGATAAAAACACGCTAGAGAGTTTATCAAAGCTAAGTAGGCCATCAGGCTTAGGGTAGTCAATGTGAGGGCTGTTAGCTGCATCTTTTAGCGTGTCGTAATCGGGCGTGTTGTCTTTAAAGGTAAAGGGCAGTGCACCGTTGAAGATGTTTTGATCAAGGGTATTATACGCACCCCCAGCAAACTTACCTAAGGTATGCATAGCGGGGCCAAAATTACGCGATTGGTAAAGCTCTTTATAAGCCCAAGAATTTTCAAACGCGTTTTTATAATCAGCTAAATCAGTATTAGCTTGGCCACTTTGGAGCGCTTTAAAAATAACTTCTGCCGCCACCATGCCCGATTTCATTGCGGTATGGTTACCTTTAATTTTGGCAAAATTGAGCGTACCGGCATCGCAACCTATTAATAAGCCACCAGCAAAATGCATTTTAGGCAACGAGTGAAGGCCGCCTTTTGCAATTGCACGGGCACCATAGGCAATGCGTTCACCCCCTTCAAGGGTTTGCTTAAAAACAGGGTGGTGTTTCATTCGCTGAAACTCATCAAACGGACTTAAATGCGGGTTAGAATAATTTAAATCAACAATTAACCCTACAACCACTTGATTGTTATCGCAGTGATACATAAAAGAGCCGCCATTGGTATCGCCACTTAGCGGCCAGCCCGTACCATGCACTACTTTACCTTGCTGGTGCTTACTGGCATCTATTTGCCAAATCTCTTTAAAGCCTAAGCCATAGTGCTGTGGTGACACATCTTTATCAAGCGCAAACTCGTTGATAAGCTGCTTACCTAAATGGCCGCGACACCCCTCAGCAAAGACAGTGTATTTGGCGCGAAGTTCCATACCTGGCATATAACCATCTTTTTCATTGCCGTCTTTATCAACGCCCATATCGCCCGTAATAATGCCTTTAACGGTGTCTTGCTCAATAATTAAAGAGTGAGCGCTAAAGCCTGGGAATATTTCAACGCCTAAATTTTCAGCTTGCTCGGCAAGCCATCGGCACACATTGCCCATAGAAACAATGTAATTACCTTCATTATGAAATGTTTTAGGGGTCGCAAAGCGAGGGAGAGTAGTGGCTTTTTCGCTGTTATTAAACCAATAAATTTCATCCTGTGTCACTTGTGTAGTGACGGGAGCGCCTAGCTCTTGCCAGTTAGGCAAAAGCTCATCTAAGGCTTTGGTTTCAAATACCGCGCCTGAAAGAATATGCGCGCCTACCTCGGAGCCTTTTTCTACCACACAGATAGTTTGTTCTTGTTGTTTTTCTTGCGCTAGCTGTGCGAGTTTAATTGCACTGGCAAGGCCGGCTGGGCCGGCACCTACAATAACTACATCAAATTCCATGGTTTCACGTTCGACCATAATAACCTCTTAATCAATGACGGGCTTAGCTAAATTAGATAAGCAATGCAGCCTTTTTAATACTTGCACATTAAATGTTACAGGCTGTGAATACTTTAAGGTTATTTTAGGTTGACGTTTACGTCAACAGGAAGTAGTCTGAATTCATAAAATAAATAGGTTGACGTACACGTTAGCTTGTAGGTTTAAATATAGATGGAGTTCCTATGAAAGTTCTCGTTCCAATAAAAAGAGTGATCGATTACAACGTTAAAGCACGCGTAAAGGCTGATAACAGCGACGTTGACTTAGCAAATGTAAAAATGGCAATGAACCCATTTTGTGAAATTGCGATAGAAGAAGCCATTCGATTAAAAGAAGCGGGCACTGCAACAGAGGTTATAGCGGTAACAATTGGTGCAAAAGCAGCGCAAGAGCAGCTACGCACCGCTCTTGCATTAGGTGCAGATAAAGCCATTCACATCGAAACCGATGAAAAACTAGAATCGCTGCACATTGCTAAATTATTAGCAAAATTAGTTGAGCAAGAAGCCTCAGAACTAGTTATTTTAGGCAAGCAATCTATTGACTCAGACAACAACCAAACAGGCCAAATGCTTGCGGCTTTAACTAAGCGCGGCCAAGGTACGTTTGCCTCTAAGGTGGATATAAACGGTAACACAGTGAATGTAACTCGTGAGGTAGATGGTGGCTTACAAACTGTTGCACTTAAACTGCCCGCTATTGTAACTACCGATTTACGCTTAAACGAGCCTCGCTATGCATCGCTGCCAAATATAATGAAAGCAAAGCGTAAACCACTCGATGTTATAGCAGCAGATTCGTTAGGTGTTGATTTAACACCCCGCGTACAGTTAATAAAAGTAGAAGAGCCGGCTAAGCGCAGTGGCGGTATTATTGTTGAAGATGTAGCCCAACTGGTAGAGAAACTTAAAACAGAGGCAAAGGTGATTTAAATGAAAACACTTGTAATTGCAGAGCACGATAACGGTGCACTAAAACCAGAAACCTCAAAAACAATCAATGCGGCAAGTAAATTAGGCTTTGATATAGATGTACTTATTGCGGGCTTAAATATAGGTGCAATGAGCGAACAGGTTGCCGGTATTGAAGGTGTAACAACTGTACTCACTGCCGATAATGCACTTTATCAGCATCAGTTAGCTGAAAATATGGCCGAGCTTGTTTTAGCTATTGCCGATAATTATACGCATATTGTTGCCAGTGCAACCACCACAGGTAAAAACTTTATGCCTCGCGTTGCAGCGCTTTTAGATGTTGCGCAAGTGTCAGAAATAATAGAAGTAATAGATAGCGATACATTTAAACGCCCCATTTACGCCGGTAATGCAATTGCCACGGTTAAATCGCTTGATA
>JGI24025J20009_10001430_pt1 | contig 18003 bp, 14 predicted proteins | sample Cruoilmetagenom3_FD_20009 | JGI IMG/M metagenome (IMG submission 20009) | reverse complement strand
TCAGCCTCGATGGTTTCCTGCGCCTTTTCCACAAGCGAAACGATGTCGCCCATGCCAAGGATACGGCTGGCGATCCGCTCGGGATGGAATTCTTCGAGCGCGTCCATTTTTTCGCCGAGACCGACGAATTTGATCGGCTTGCCGGTCACGGCCCGCATCGAAAGCGCCGCACCGCCGCGGCCGTCGCCGTCCATACGGGTGAGGACAACGCCCGAAATACCGATTTGCGCGTCGAATTGTTCCGCCACGTTCACAGCGTCTTGACCGGTCAGACCATCAACTACCAGCAATGTCTCGCGGGGGGTTGCGACGTCACGAACGGCCTCGACCTCGGACATCAGCACTTCGTCGATGTGCAAACGGCCAGCGGTGTCGAGCATATAGACGTCGTAACCACCCAGTGTCGCTTGTTGCTTGGCGCGTTTGGCGATCTGCTCGGGCTTCTGGCCTTCGACAATCGGTAGAGTGTCAACGCCGATCTGTGTACCAAGCACCGCCAACTGGTGCATCGCGGCCGGACGGTAGATGTCCAGCGAGGCCATCAGCACGCGTTTATTCTCTTTTTCCTTAAGACGTTTCGCCAGCTTGGCTGTCGTGGTCGTCTTACCCGAGCCTTGCAGACCAACCATCAGGATCGGCGCCGGTGGGTTGTCGATTTTCAGAGCACCAGCGTTGGCGTCGTCGCCCGCCAGCATCGTAACCAGCTCGTCGTTAACGATTTTAACGACCTGTTGGCCAGGTGTGATAGATTTAGTAACCGCTTGACCGGTTGCTTTTTCCTGAACCGCTTTGACGAAATCGCGGGCAACGGGCAGGGAAACGTCCGCCTCTAGCAAGGCCACACGGACTTCGCGAAGCGCGGTTGCCACATCCGCATCCGACAAGGCACCCTGCTTGGTTAGCTTGTCAAAGACGCCGCCAAGGCGGTCGGATAAATTCTCAAACATCTCGCAGCCCTCCATGGGCACATAACAAACGACAAGCGCACCAGTGGGCGTAAAACGCTGACTGGTGGCGATCCTGACATAAGCTCAGGACCGGAAGTTTTAAACCTTCCGGAAGTTAGATGGTGCAATAGAGGATATATTTGCTAGGGTCAAGCGATGGAAACTTGGAGGACGATATGAAAAAGCTTTCGACCATTTTAGTTGGATTGTTCGTAGCTGCAAATCAAGCGATTGCTGGACCCGATACTATATCGAACCACCTAATGAGCGACCCTGTTTCAATGCTAGACTTTGGCATGTATCGGATGGAGCTTAGATTGGGCAGTACAGCTTATGTCAGATATGATTGGGATGATGATGAAATTGTTATATTTAATGTGGTGTTTGGCTTTGATGGAAGTGTAAGTGATGCTGAGGTGAAATGTAAAAGGTGGGTAGATGAAGTGAGAGGGATGGCTGGGATCATTGATGGAGAGCCATTTTTGGAAAATTCATTTTTTGCAGATTTGTTTGCACATTTGGCATTTGACAGGAAGTCCGCTCCGGATAATCTGTTATTGGAAATCGACAAGAAGTTTGACCTAAATATGAAAGTAAACTTTGCGATGTCTGCTGGCGGTTCTCAAATCACCTGTACCGGACCTCTAATTGGAAAAGGCTTTTCTGTGGAAAACCCGCTTAGGTGACATTAATTACTTCCTTATTTCTTTATTGAAACTACAATAGTTGTCTTTACGGGGGCACCGTGATCAAACTGTTGGCCTTGGCAAATCCGTAGTCGCGCATTATGTGCAGCCCATGACAAAAACAACCGTAGCCGCCCTTTATCATTTCACCCGCTTTGCGGACCCATCTGCCATACGTGGACCTTTGCAAGGCCTGTGCGACGCACAAGGCGTCAAAGGCTCCTTGCTGATTGCGGGCGAGGGGGTCAATGGCACGATTGCCGGAACCCGCAAGGGGATCGACACGGTGCTAGCGTATCTGCGGGCGCTACCGGGTTGCGCTGATCTGGAGCATAAGGAAAGCTTTGCTTCGGAAATGCCGTTCTTACGGATGAAGGTGAAGCTGAAAAAAGAGATCGTCACCATGGGTCAGCCGCAGGTGGACCCGACGCTGAACGTTGGTAACTACGTGATGCCCGAGGACTGGAATGACCTGATCTCGCAAGACGATGTAGTGTTGATCGATACCCGCAACGACTATGAATATTCGATTGGTACGTTTGAAGGTGCTATCGATCCCGAGACGGCCAGCTTCCGCGATTTTCCGGCGTGGTGGGAAGAAAACAAGTCGCGCTTCCATAACAAACGTGTTGCGATGTTCTGCACTGGCGGTATTCGTTGCGAGAAATCCACGAACTATCTGTTGGGCGAAGGCGTGCAGGATGTGTTCCACCTTAAAGGGGGCATTCTGAAATATCTCGAAGAGGTCCCGCAGGAAGACTCCATGTGGGAAGGCGAATGCTTCGTCTTCGACAGCCGTGTTTCGGTTGGGCATGGCCTAGAGGAAGGGCCGTATCACCTGTGCTACGCCTGCCGTCGTCCGATCTCGGATGCGGATGTGAAGCGGCCTGAATTCGAAAAGGGTGTAAGCTGCCACCAATGCATCGACGAGCACTCGGATGACCGTCGCGAGAGGTTCCGTGAGCGTCAAAAACAGGTTGTGCTGGCGGAAAAACGGGGTGGGCAACATATCGGCGAGAAAGCCGCAGTGCGCGCCAAGGTTTAAGCTGGCGACAGCACCCGTTCTTTGATCGGTAGATGCACGATGGCCGAGAACGCGCCAACGCCGACGCCAACCCACCAGACAACGGTGTAATTCCCATAGATGTCATACATCCGGCCACCCAGCCAGACACCTAGGAACGAGCCAAGCTGATGGCTGAAGAACACGATACCATAAAGCGTCCCCATGTATCGCAACCCGTAGATATGCGCGATCAGCCCCGAGGTCAGCGGCACGGTCGCCAGCCAAAGAGAACCCATAGTGACCGAGAACAAGATCACCGTCAGCGGCGTGATCGGCGTCAGAATAAAGGCCGCCGCAACCAGCGTCCGTCCTGTGTAAATCGCCGCCAATAGGTATTTCTTCGAGTAGCGCTTGCCCAGATACCCCGCATAAACCGAACCCGCGATGTTCGCGATCCCGATCAGGGCAATCGACATCGCGCCGAGCGATGATGTTGTCGTAACACCAATTGCGGCCAGCGCGCCGCCCGGATCGATGGGCCCGCAAATTTCTGTCACAAAGGCGGGGAAATGGGCGGTGATGAAGGCCAGTTGATATCCGCAGGAAAAGAAACCGACGAAAATCAACGTGTAGGACGGGTCTTTGAACGCCTTCATCAGGTTCTGCCCCATGCTTTCCTGAAGCTCGGCTTTGGTGATTGTCGGCTCGGTCCGCATCAGTGGCAAAAGCAGGATTGCCAGTAGAACGACGCCCGCGAAGATCATAAAAACTTGCGACCAGTTCATCATCGACAGCAGATATTCCGCAGTTGGCGGCCCGACGATCTGTCCGCCGGATCCGGCCGCCGTAGCAATACCCAGCGCCATCGATCTGTTCTCGTCCGAGGCGGCCCGCCCGACAACGGCCAGCACAACGCCAAAACCGGTGCCCGCGATGCCAAAGCCGACCAGTATCGACAGGAACTGGTGCGCCTCCGGTGTCATCGCCATACTGCTAAGNACCAACCCGACCGAATATACCAATGCGCCGACGGTTATCGCCCGTCGGTCCCCGAATTTCTCTGCCAAAGCGCCGAAAATCGGCTGNCCGATNCCCCANGCGAGGTTCTGGATGGCGATGGCAAAGGAAAACTCGGCGCGGGGCCAGTTGAACTCGGCGGCGATTGGAATCTGGAAAACCCCGTAAGAGGCACGGATACCGAAACCGATCAGCAGGATCAGGCTGCCGCCAATCAGGACGGGCGTGAAGAGGGCGGTGGATTTCTGTTGCATTGCGATCTCCGGCAGGTGTTCACGCGAAATTGCCCGCAAAATGCGGTGACGTCAAAAGAATATCGGTTAACAATGCCATGACGTCCCGTTATGAATTGGGAAATCGTTAACGGAGATCGCAATGGCCAAGGGCCCCGTCCACACGTTTAGAACTCTCGTCGCCACCGGCGAGCTGGACGACGACACCGCGCAACGGTTCGCGATTGAAAAGCTGCAAATGCTACACACCCGTATAGAGGGCTATAATGCCGCGAAACCGACACGTGTGGCGATGGGCCTTTTTGGCTGGGGGCGCGAGCGGATCACGCAGAAGAATATCCGCGGTCTGTATTTGTATGGCGGCGTCGGGCGTGGAAAATCCATGCTGATGGATATGTTTTTCTACACCGCCAACGTCGAAAAGAAGCGCCGCGTGCATTTTCACGAATTCATGCAGGAGGTCCACAGCGGCATCTACGAGGCGCGCAAGAAACAGGAAAAAGACCCGATCGAGCCGGTGGCACAGGCCATAATGGACGAAGCGCACCTGCTATGTTTCGACGAGATGCAGATTGTCGATATCACCGATGCGATGATTGTCGGCCGTCTGTTCGAAAAGCTGTTTGCACGCGGGGTGGTGATTGTCGCGACCTCGAACCGGCATCCGGACGAGTTATATAAAGACGGGCTAAACCGGCACCTGTTTTTGCCGTTTATCGAGATGATCAAGAAGAACCTTGAGGTCTATCATCTGGAAAGCGACGTTGATCACCGCTTGGAAGGGGTGAAGAGCCCCGATCTTTATCACACGCCGCTAGACGAAGTGTCGCGGCGCGAGATGGACGCCGCGTGGCAGACATTAAGTGACGGGGAGGGTGCACCTTTGACGTTACAGGTGAAAGGGCGCGATGTGGTGATCCCGTCGTATTTCGACGGGGCGGGTCGGTTTACCTTTGCAGAACTCTGCGAAACCCCACTCGGGGCTGCGGACTATCTGGCGATTGCCAAAACAGTGGACGTGTTGCTGGTCGATGACATTCCGGCCATGTCGAAGGAAAAGGGCAACGAGGCGAAGCGGTTTATTCTGCTGATTGATACGCTTTACGAAGCAAAGGTGCGGTTGATCTGTTCGGCGGCGGACGTGCCGGATCGGCTATATCAACACGGGCGTGGAGCGTTCCAGTTCAAGCGCACAACCTCGCGGCTTGAGGAAATGCAGACCGCGAGCTGGGGTGAGGTCAGGAAAGCGCCAGCATCAGCGGCGCAGTAATTTAAGCAGATTGATGGTCGCGTAGCCGTCCGCCAAAGCGCCAATCGAGATTTGGTAAGCCTGAATGGCCTCGATACTTTTCGGACCCAGCATTCCGTCGATTACGCCGACATCAAAGCCGCGCTTATGCAGCAGCGCCTGTATCTCGTGTTGCTCCGCGCGGCTCAGGGGCGTTGCGTTTCTTGGCCAAGAGGTCTGCAACGGTTTATCGCCCGCGATCCGGTCCGATAGGTGGCCGAGGGACAGCGCATAGGAAACCGACATATTGTATTGCCGGATAACCTGAAAATTCGGAAACACGGCGAATATCGGGCCATTCGCTCCAGCCGGTGCGATCAACGCGGTTGCACCGTGCGCCGGAACCTTTCGACCATCCGTAAGGCGGACGCCCCGAGTATTCCAGAAACTAGCCGATCTGGTGTCGTATTCGCCGATCAGGGCATAGTCGAAACCTTCGGGCAGGGTCACCTCGCCCCCCCAAGGCACATTGTTCTTCCAACCGAGCCGTTTGAGGTAATTGGCGGCAGAGGCCAGCGCGTCGGCGGGGTCGTTCGCCCAGATGTTGCGTTTACCGTCACCATTCTGGTCGACGCCATAGCGCAGATAGGTGGAGGGCATGAATTGGGTGTGGCCCATCGCGCCGCTCCAGCCGCCGATCATTTTCGCAGAGGTCACATCGCCCCGCGCGAGAATTTCAAGAGCGGCGAGCAATTCCTTTTCGGCAAACACGCGGCGACGACCATCATAGGCGGTGTTGGCCAAAGCTTCGATTGTATATGTCGTGCCGCGGAAGCTGCCGAAGTTGGTTTCCATGCCCCAGATAGCCAGCAGGGTTTCGCTGTCGACGCCGTACTTCCGCTCGATGGACCGCAGCAGGCTGCCTAGCTCGGTTGCCTTGGCGCGACCCGTTGATATGCGGGAACTTGAAACGGCGTCGTCCAGATACTCCCAGATCGGGCGGACGAATTCCGGCTGGTTGGTGTCATTCGTACGGGTGCGGGGCGTGACGCGAACGTTGCGAAAGGCTGCGTCGAATACCTTGGACGAGATGCCTGCCGCTAGTGCCGTTTCACGAAACCCGTCGCGCCATGTATCGAAATCCGTCGCGGCACGGGCGACGGGCACGGTCATTTGTGCGGCGACTGCAACGGGGGATAAGCCGGCAACGCAAATCAGGCAAGCTTTCATAAATCGGATCATACCGCAGCCTACCGTCATCGCCAGAAACGCGAAACTACTTCTTGCGTTTCGCGCGTTTCGTATCCTTACTGCGGCGGTTTTTTGCCCGTTTGTGTTTGCGATTAGGCCCGCCACGCGAACGACCACCCGGCGCAGATTTCATTTCTTTGCCGTTCAGTGACAAAAGTTCGAACATCAGACCGCCGGTTACGGGGACGGCCTCGGACAAACGCACGGTGGCTCGCATGCCCAGACCGATAACCGTGCGGGACTTTTCACCCGTTAATGTGTTCGCATCAGGATCATGGTGGAAGTATTCCCGCCCCAGATGGGAGATCGGAATAAGGCCGTCTGCGCCGGTTTCGTCCAGTTTCACAAAAAGGCCGAAACGGGCGATGCCGGAAACCTTGCCTTCGAATTCATTGCCGATACGTTCGGACAGATAGGCCGCAAGATAACGGTCGGTCGTATCCCGCTCCGCCAACATCGAGCGGCGCTCGGTCTGGCTGATGTGCTCGGCGGTTTCCTCAAGCGATGCTTCTTCCTCGGGTGTCTGTCCGTCATCCCCCCAGCCATGCGCTTTGATCAGCGCGCGATGGACGATCAGGTCGGAGTAGCGCCGGATGGGCGAGGTGAAATGTGCGTAGCGCTTCAGATGCAACCCGAAGTGGCCGAAATTACTTTGCGAATAATAGGCCTGCGTCATCGAGCGGAGAACCGACATCGAGACCACTTCGGAGTGTTCCGTTCCGGCCGCCGCATCCAGCAGTTTGTTCAACTGCGCCGTCTTCAACACCTGCCCTTTGGCGAGCGTCAAACCGACAGACTCGACGGTTTCACGCAAACCTTCCAGTTTTTCGGGGTTGGGTTCCTCGTGAACGCGATAGAGCAACGATATCCGCTTCGCTTCCAGTGTCTCGGCGGCACAGACATTGGCGAGGACCATGAATTCCTCGACCAGTTTGTGCGCATCGAAACGATCGCGGAAGGCCACGGACAGAACCTCGCCCTCGTCCGAAAGGATGATTTTACGTTCCGGCAAATCCAGATGTAGCGGCTGGCGTGCGGCGGTTTCCTTACGCGCGGCGAAATATGCAGCCCAAAGTGGTTTGATACCATGTTCCATCAACGGTGCGGCTTCTTCGTCCGGCTTGCCATCGGCAGCAGCCTGCGCTTGATCATACGAAAGCGATGCAGGCGATCGCATCAGTCCGCGCGTAAAGCGGTGATCAATTTTGCGACCAGCCATGTTCAGTTTAATTTCGAGCGCCAGACACGGACGGTCCACACCTTCGTGCAGCGAACAGAGATCGCCGGACAAACTATCAGGTAACATCGGCACAACCCGGTCGGGGAAATATGACGAGTTCCCGCGTTTGCGTGCCTCGCGGTCGAGAGCACTATCGGGGCGCACATAATGGGCGACATCGGCAATCGCTACCCAGACGATATGGCCGCCTTCGTTTTTAGGGTCAGGGTCGGGCAGGGCACAAATGGCGTCGTCGTGGTCGCGCGCATCGAATGGATCGATGGTGAACAACGGCAGGTGACGCAGGTCTTCGCGCTTCCCGAGCTTGACGGGCTTGGCTGCGGCCGCTGCCTCTTCGACCTTGTCCGGGAAGCTATCGGGGATGCCATGTTCATGAATGGCGATAAGGCTTACCGATTTGGGAGCGCTCGCGTCACCCAAACGCTGCGTGATTTTGGCCTTGGGCAGGCCCATGCCCGCCTTGCCGATCTGCGTGGCTTCGACCAGCTCGCCTTCGCGGGCGCCGTTGCGGTCGCCGGGGGCTACCTGCCATTCCTTGCTGGCCTTCTTGTCGACGGGGATTACCCGACCGCCATAGTCTGCCTGCTTGAATATCCCGAGGATTTTCGTTGCCGACGTTCCGATTTTACGGATCATCCGCCCCTCATAGGACACATGTTCGTCACCGGATTGGCTGATACGCGCCAGAAGCCTGTCGCCGATACCCAAGGCCGGATCACCCGTCTTGGTAACCACCAGAACGGAAGGCGCATGGGTTTCGCCTTTCCAATTCGCCGGCTCCGCGAACAGGTCGCCATCGTTATCAATCGCGGTAATTTGCAGCAACTCGACGTTCTGCAACGTGTTACTTTCACGGAACGTATTGCGGGTTTTGGTAAGGTGCCCTTCGGTGCGCAGTTCTTTAAGAATTTGCTTAAGCTCGATGCGCGCTTGCCCCGTTATGCCGAACGCCTTGGCGATATCGCGCTTGGACGTCGTGCGGGGATTATCTTTGATCCACTCGAGGATCTGTTCTTTTGTAGGAAAATGTTTCATAACGCCTCATACCGCGCGGAGCAGGATAGAGGCAAATACAAAAGCGCCCCGTGGAGGATATCCGCGAGGCGCTTAGGTATTAGGTTCGCGTTAGAATTTCATTCCTACACGCACTTGCAAGGACTGCAACGTAATATCATACGCGTCATCAAAGTAGGGCACAAAAGCTCCATGTTGGTTTCGGAACAAATACTCAGCCCCAAGAAATACGCTATCGGTCAGCATGTAATCAACACCAACGCCGGCATTGAACCCGTCGATTGAAACTGTTACGTCATCATCATTCCAAGCGCCGATTGACCAGCCCAAAACACCGTATGCGAGCGCGTCACCAAATGCGAATCCGACACGCCCCTTCAGATCAATAAATTGAGTGAAGGTGTATTCTGGATATTCGATTACACCAGCCCCGCCAGTTGAATATCCGATTTCCCCGCCATACACCAATGAACCGGTTTGGACGTTGTACCCAGCAAACACGCCATAGGCTTCGCCGCCCAAATCATATTCGTTGCCGCCTTCATATATCTGGTGGCCTGTGTCACTGCTGTATACACCACCAGCGTAAACTCCGTTTCAGTCTGCTGCGGCTGTTACGTTTGCGGTGCACGCAAGCCCTGTGGCGACCACGAGTGCTATCAGAGTATGCTTCATTATATTACCCTCAAGATTTACATAATTCCGGCCCAATTCAAAGGCATGGGACCTAATAATCGTCTACGTCAAGATATCCACCAAAAACTATGTGACGCCCTGCCTGTCTAGGGATGGTGGCGCCATGTTAATTTATGCGTGGGCAGCGGTTTCGCCGCCCCCGGCGATTGCCCCCAGCATTCCACCAAACATGGCGGCGATGTCCATCGGCATACCTGCCATCATCGGAGCGATAAACATCATCATGGTCATTACGATTGTTCCGGCGATACCACCGTATACAACATTCTTGATATTCGGTTTCTTGGTTTCTCGGCAGTTTCCGTTTCTATTGGAATAGATGGGCGCGTCGCCGAAGTTATTTACATGGGTTTGAAATACTTCGCACCTGAATATGAGGTGAGCGTGAAAATTTTGTTATTTACAATTTGTGTGTGTTGTATGGGGCTTCAAACGTCAAAACGCAAAACGCCCCGCCGGATTTTGGCGGGGCGTTTTAGTAAAGGTCGGGTCAGGTTTTAGAAGTTCATACCTAGACGAACTTGCACAGCTTGAACCTCGAGATCGACGGTTTCATCTACACTGATTTCTCCTGACAGGTCGCGCATAATATATTCGGCACCGACAAAGACCCTGTCGGTGACGAACAGGTCAACACCGACACCGTAGTTCATGCCGTCTACGGAAATGGTTTCATCATAGCCTGGTTCTTCATACATACGGAAATCCCCCATCGACCAACCGGCAAAGCCGTAGATCAACGCGTCACCAGCAGCAATACCGGCACGGGCTTTCAGATCAATCACACTAGTCAGCTCTTCGCCTTCTTCGTATGCTGCCTGAGGGGGTATATAGGAGCGTCCGATCGAATCCATAGAGTAGGCACCCTCGACACCAAAGACGAATCCACCGTTCTGGATGTTATACCCTGCGAAGACACCATACATGTTGCCTTCAAGGTCTTCTCCGGTCCAGGTTTCGGTTCCTTCACCGAAGTCATAAGTGTAATCCTGCGTTGCGGTTCCCGTGGCGGCGAGAACACCGGCATAAGGGCCGCTCCAGTCTGTGATAACGGGGGCTGCCGCGATAACGACAGGTTCGACGGGCGCAACATACGCGACGGCACCGGCAAGCGCCGTGCTCGCGAATCCGCTGGCGAGAGCGGTTGCAATAAGAAGTTTTTTCATAACGATTCTCCAATCAATTTTTTGCCATTCAGTCAGGCCGACTCGAACCGGTCCAAGCTGACAAGCAAATTATAGGATTATCGGGGGCTTTTTCAATTGATTTGAGTCAATAAATTACCATTATGACAATTCACCTGAAATGTCAGTGGCTTACGTGTCTTAAGATTGGAAAAACGCCCTCCGCAGCGAGGTTATTCCTCCGCTGCGGGTTTTGTTTTGGCGGGCGTCTTCTTTTTAGCTGCCGGTTTCTTTGCTGCCGGTTTTTTGGCCGCAGGCTTCTTTTTTGCGGCAGGTTTTTTAGCGGCAGCCTTTTTGCGTGGCTTTTGGGTTGCAGCCTTTGCGTTCACCAGCTCGATCGCATCCTCAATTGTCACGTCGTCAGGTTCGGTTCCTTTTGGCAACGTCGCGTTGACCTTTTCCCATTTCACATAGGGGCCATATTTGCCGTCCATGACATTCAGTGCGCCGCCGTCCGGATGTTCACCCAGCTCGCGCAAAGGTTTGGCAGCGGCGCCACGTCCACCACGGGCGGCTTTTTGGGCAATCATCTCGACCGCGCGGTTCATGCCGATCGTCAGGACTTCTTCGGCGTCCTTGATGCTGGCGTAAAGCTTGGTTTGCTTGGTTTCGCCTTCACCCGGTGGGCGCGTGTGCACCACGTAGGGGCCAAAACGCCCGATGCTTGCCTCGACACGACCACCCTCGGGGTGTTCTCCGATCAAGCGGGGCAGGGATAAGAGGTCCAGCGCTTTTGCTAGATCAATTGTGTCTAGCTCCATACCTTTGGGGATCGAAGACCGCTTTGGTTTCGGGTTTTCCTCGGTCGTGTCGCCAAGTTGCACGTATGGGCCGTAGCGACCTGAGCGTAAGGAAATCGTTTCGCCATCGTCGTTGTGCCCTAGAAGCTTGCCATCGGGGCCAGCCATGTCGCCGCCTTCAACCTCGCCGGAAATTGGACGGGTGTAGCGGCATTCGGGGTAGTTCGAGCAGCCGATGAATGCGCCACCGGCGCGCGATGTGCGCATCGAAAGTTTGCCGTCACCGCAGTTCTTGCAGATGCGCGGGTCCGAGCCGTCTTCGTTGGCCGGGAACAAATGCGGGGACAGCACGTCGTTGATTTTTTCCAGAACCTCGGTGATCCGCAGCTCGGATGTATCGTCGATGGCCGCCGAGAATTCTTTCCAGAAACGCCCCAGCAAGGCTTTATAGTCCTCGTCACCGGCGCTGACTTTATCGAGGTCGTCTTCAAGTGCCGCGGTGAAGTTATACCCGACATATTGCCGGAAATAGCTTTTGAGGAAGATCGTTACCAAACGACCTTTGTCTTCTGGAACCAGACGGTTGTTTTCTTTGCGGACATAGTCGCGGTCCTGAATGGTCGTCACGATCGACGCGTAGGTGGATGGACGACCGATGCCGAGTTCTTCCATGCGCTTCACAATTGACGCCTCGGAATACCGGGGCGGTGGCTGTGTGAAATGCTGCTCAGGCGTTATCGAGCGTTTGTCGGCCGGTTCGCCTTGCATGATCTGCGGCAGTGTTTTGTCATCGTCATCGATAACCGCGTCGTCGCGACCCTCGGTGTAGACTTTCATGAAGCCTTCGAACTGAATGACCTGACCTGTCGCCCGTAGGCCGATTTGCTCGTCAGCAGACAGGATATCGACGGTTGTGCGTTCAAGACGGGCTGCGGACATTTGGCAGGCAATCGAGCGTTTCCAGATCAAATCATAAAGCTTGCGTTGATCGGCTTCGAGTTTCACCAGCTTGGACGGATCCTGAGACATATCGGTCGGGCGGATACATTCGTGGGCTTCCTGCGCGTTCTTGGCTTTGTTCTTATACATGCGCGGTGATTCCGGCACATAAGCGTCGCCATAGCGTGCTTTGATAACTTCGCGGGCTTGCATCACGGCCTCGGGGGCCATGTCGATCCCGTCGGTACGCATATATGTAATGTATCCGGCCTCGTAGAGGCGCTGGGCCGTGCTCATGGTCTGACGGGCACCAAAGCCGAACTTCCGGCTGGCTTCCTGTTGTAGCGAGGAGGTCATGAACGGCGCGGACGGGTTACGGTTGGCCGGTTTGGCCTCGACCGATGCGACGGTCAAGTCGCGGGATTGGACAGCGGCAACCGCCAGTTCCGCAGCAGCGGTGGTTTCAATGTCGAATTTTTCGAGCTTCTTGCCACCAAGGATTGTCAGGCGCGCGTCGAATTCTTTGCCGCGCGGCGTCGCGATTCTGGCGGAAACGGTCCAGTATTCGCGATTGTTGAAGGCCTCGATCTCCATCTCGCGCTCAACGATCAGGCGCAGAACGACGGATTGCACGCGCCCAGCAGACTTTGCACCCGGGAGCTTGCGCCAGAGAACCGGCGACAGGTTGAACCCTACGAGATAATCGAGTGCACGGCGGGCTAGGTAGGCATCTACCAGCGGTTGGTCGACTTCGCGCGGGTGCTTCATGGCCTCAAGGATGGCCGTTTTTGTGATGGCGTTGAATACAACCCGTTCGACTTTGGTAGACTTCTTGATGGCTTTGCGTTTGCGCAGAACTTCTTCAAGATGCCAGCTGATCGCTTCTCCCTCGCGGTCGGGGTCGGTTGCGAGGATCAGTTTGTTTTCGGGGTCGGCTTTCATCGCATCCACAATCGCCCGGATGTGTTTTTGCGACTGGGTAGCAACGTCCCATTTCATTTCGAAATCGTGCTCGGTGTCCACCGAACCGTTCTTTGGCGGCAAGTCGCGCACGTGGCCATAGGAGGCCAGAACAGTAAACTCATTGCCGAGATACTTGTTGATGGTTTTCGCCTTGGCTGGGGATTCTACAACAACAACGGCCATTAATATTCTCCAAAAATACGGGGAGTCGCATGGGGCGGGAACATGTGTCGGGAGGTGGGCACTTGTCAATGGAGAATACAAAAGCAGGTTTATGGTTGTTCGATCCGTGTGTTGTCGCTACCGTTGATTGCATAACTTATGCCGGCATTACTTAAGAAAAGCGGTGGAAGCAAAACATATGGCATTCCACAGTTAATTATAGTAGAAATCGGCAGATTCAGATTAACTCGCATCCAACGACATGCAGATCAGATAAAAGTCAGACTTAACGGGAGAGACACATGGCTGAGATTGTAATTATGGGCGCTGGCATCGGCGGTGTACCGATGGCCTTCGATATGAAAGCTGAAAAACGCAGCGAAGATAACATTACGGTTATTTCCGACAAGTCGTATTTCCAGTTTACGCCGTCCAACCCTTGGGCCGCTGTTGGCTGGCGCAAGAAAGAAGATGTCACGATTGAACTGGCACCTGTGATGCAAAAACAGGGCATCGGGTTTATTCATGATGCGGTTGCCAAGGTTGATCCTGAAGGCAACAAGGTAGTTTTGGCGAGCGGCCGCGAAGTTACTTACGACTATCTTGTCATCGCGACCGGCCCAGAACTGGCATTTGATGAAATCGAAGGTCTTGGCCCAGAAGGCTTCACGCAATCCGTTTGTGCTATCGAACATGCTGTTGATGCATACGGTGGTTGGGAAGAGTTCTGTAAAGACCCCGGACCAATCGTCGTTGGCGCGGTTCAGGGCGCGTCCTGCTATGGCCCTGCCTACGAATTCGCCATGATCATGGATACCGAACTGCGTAAACGCAAAATCCGCGACAAGGTGCCGATGACATTCGTTACTGCCGAGCCTTATGTCGGCCATCTTGGTCTAGGCGGTGTTGGCGATACCAAAGGTATGCTGGAATCCGAAATGCGCAGTCGCCACATCAAGTGGATCACGAACGCACGTGTGGACAAAGTCGAAGAAGGCAAAATGTCCGTCTCCGAAATCGCGACAGACGGTGCGGTTGCGGCCGAGCACTCGCTGGACTTCAAGTATTCCATGATGTTGCCGGCTTTCCGCGGAATTCCTGCGGTTCGCGATGTCGAAGGTCTTGTGAATCCGCGTGGTTTCATCATCGTCGACGACAAACAGCGTAACCCGAAATACCAGAATATCTATTCGGTCGGTGTTTGTATTGCCATCGCGCCGCTAGAAGCGACTCCNGTTGCTGTGGGTGTTCCGAAAACCGGCTTCATGATCGAATCCATGGTTGCGGCTGCGGCGGCAAACATTNGTGAAGTTACTCGTGGCCGCGAGCCAACACACGAAGGTACGTGGAACGCGTTCTGTCTGGCCGACTTCGGCGACGGCGGTGTTGCCTTCCTCGCCCAGCCCCAGAACCCGCCACGTAACATCAACTGGGCGTCCGAAGGTAAATGGGTGCACTTGGCCAAAATCGGCTTCGAGAAATACTTCATGCGCAAGGTCCGCAAAGGCCAGAGCGAGCCGTATTTCGAGAAAGCAGTGATGAGTATGCTGAAAGTTACCCGCCTCAAAGGCAAATAAACATGTAGGGTGCGTGGTCTCCACGCACCTTGCTTTTGTGGTTGTCCGCTAATCTGCAGGCAGCAACATATGTCGCGCGCGTGCGCCGCGCTCGATCGCTGCGCCGTGTAGGCGGTCGATGTTCAGTTCGTAGCGGATTTCGGCCATGAACTCCAACTCACCCTGACGCAGGCGTCCATCGGCGGCTGCAACGTCGCAGGCCATTGCATAGGCTGTTTCAAACAGCGGTTCCGGCAGGCCGTCACGGATGATGCCAAATAGCGCATCCAGACCGTCTTCTTCTTCGAAAAGGTCGAAAACGACTTGCGACACGGTCTTGATCCGGCTGGCGTCGTAATCTCCGAAGATAGGCATGTGATCGACCATTCGGGTGATCGACAACAATTCGGAGTTGGTGATGTTTTCGTCTGACGCGGACTCAGCCACCATGACGGCGACCAGCGCATCTTGCGGAGAAAAAGATGGCACAACTTGTTCGGACATGGTGGTTCCTTGTTTATATTGGTTGGTCTAAGAATATTGACGCTTGGCCCGCTGCACAATAGGAAGCGGGAGATATTTTCGCGCTCCGGTTGGCGGGGCGCATATTTAGGGGACAATCATGTCTGAACTTCGTGAAACCGCAATGCAATCCAAAGCCTGGCCCTTCGAGGAAGCCCGCAAGTTGGTTAAGCGGTTCTCGAAACACGAGCCCGAGAAGGGTTATGTGTTGTTTCAGACAGGCTATGGTCCGTCTGGATTGCCACACATCGGAACCTTTGGCGAGGTCGCGCGAACCACAATGGTGCGCCGTGCCTTTGAGGCGATGAGTGACATTCCAACGAAATTGTTATGCTTCTCGGATGATATGGACGGGTTCCGCAAGGTGCCTACCAACGTGCCCAATCAGGAAATGCTGGCCGGTGAGTTGAACTTGCCGTTGACGGTTGTGAAAGACCCGTTCGGAACGCATGACAGTTTCGGGGCGCACAATAATGCAAAATTGCAGGAGTTTCTGGACGACTTCGGGTTTGAATACGAATTTGCATCCTCCACGGAATATTACAAATCCGGCCGTTTCGACGAGATGCTGCTGACGGCACTGGCGCGTTTTGACAAGATACAAGAGATCATGCTGCCGACATTGCGGGAGGAACGCCGTGCGACCTATTCGCCGTTTCTACCGGTTAGTCCGAAAACGGGTCATGTGTTGCAGGTGCCGACATTGGAAGTGAATGTCGATAAAAGCACGATCGTATACGAGGAGCCGGATGGCGAGCGTGTTGAAATTCCCGTAACCGGCGGCAACGTCAAAATGCAGTGGAAGCCGGATTGGGCAATGCGCTGGGCGGCGTTGGGCGTCGATTACGAGATGTCGGGCAAGGATCTGATAGATTCGGTAACGCAGGCGAAGAAGATTTGCCGCGCGCTTGGCAAGCCCGAGCCTGAAACACTGTCCTACGAGCTTTTCAACGATGATCAAGGGCAGAAGATTTCGAAGTCGAAGGGTAACGGCCTGTCGATGGAAGATTGGCTTACCTATGCCGAGCCGGACTCGCTTAGCCTGTTTATGTATCAGAAGCCGAAAACAGCAAAACGCCTGTTCTTTGATGTGATCCCGAAGGCTGTGGATGAATACCACCAGCACCTACGAGCATTTAGCGGGCAGGATTTGAAGGCGAGGCTAAACAATCCGGTCTGGCACATACATCGCGGGGAACCGCCGGTTAGTGATATGGTTGTGCCGTTCTCCATGCTGTTGAACTTGGCATCCGCGTCGAGTGCAGAGAGCAAAGATCAGATGTGGGGCTTTATTCGCAAGTACGCGCCCGACGCGACGGCGGAAACGCATCCGGGTCTGGATGCGGCGGCAGGGTATGCCGTGCGCTACTTCCATGATTTTGTGAAGCCAGCGAAAGTTTATCGTGCGGCTACGGATCAGGAACGCGCGGCGCTGTCCGATTTGGCAGAACGCTTGAAAGCGTGGGACGGTGAAGTTGATGGCGATGCATTGCAGAGCCTTGTATTCGCTGTTGGTAAAGAGCACGGTTTTGACCCGCTGCGGGCTTGGTTTGGCGCGATCTACGAAGTGTTGCTGGGTGCCTCGCAAGGGCCGCGCTTTGGCGGATTCATCGCGCTGTTTGGCGTGCCGGAAACGGTTGCATTGATCGAAAAAGCGCTGTCGGGGGCCTTTGTAACCGAATAATGGATTGCGGCCCCGACAAGGGGCCGCTCCTTTAGGCTTTGATTGTTTTGCTATTGATTTTTGGCAGTTTGATCAGGCCAAAATTATAAAGCGCCATGCCTGCCATCATCGCGATGATAAAAACGGCTATTTCCCATTTTCCGAAGCTTAAAGCGACGATCGCGGGACCCGGGCAGATGCCCACCAATCCCCAACCGATGCCGAATAGCGCCGAGCCGGATACCAGTTTGGCGTCAACCGGCTGGCTTGGCATGGGCGGGATCTGGCCTCCGAAATAGGCGGCTTTTCGAGGTCGGGCGATGATCCAAGCAATGGACGCTGCTGCGATAGCGCCGACCATGACGAAAGCCAGAGTGGGGTCCCATTCGCCGAATATGTCCAGAAAGGCAATAACGCGGGCAGGGTTAACCATGTCTGAAATGATCAGGCCAAAGCTGAAGAGCAATCCGGATACAAGGGCAGTGATTTTACGCATGACTTTCTCCTATGCGAAGACGTTGAGGGCGGCGACTGTGAGCGCGCCAGTTGTCAGAAATGTTAGTGTCGCCACGATCGAGCGTTTCGAGAGGCGGGCGTTGCCACACACTCCGTGGCCCGAAGTACACCCTGATCCCATGCGAGAGCCGATACCAACGGCAAGACCACCAGCGACAAGAAGCGGAATACTGGAGGTTACCGTGATTTCTGGCACGTTGTTGGCGGCGTAATATGCGAACGGGGCGGCGAGCAAGCCAGCGATGAAAAGCGTTCGCTCCAACCAATCGCTTGGTTTTTGGCGCTCGATCAAGCGGCCGAGGATGTCGCTGACACCTGCGATTCGGCCGTTGCCGAGAATTAGTGAAGTGGTCCGGTAAATTTGGACAATGTGCTAAGATGTATCCAACACGAACGAATGGATACGAGAATGACGAAACGACGGAACTTTTCAGACAAGT
>JGI24025J20009_10001429_pt1 | contig 18008 bp, 14 predicted proteins | sample Cruoilmetagenom3_FD_20009 | JGI IMG/M metagenome (IMG submission 20009) | reverse complement strand
GCTAACTGATGTTTTGGCGCGGCTCGATGCGATCGAAGGCCAACTCGCTCGGCTCACCGCCGCGACCGAAGTGAATGAAAATGCGCTTTCGGCCATGGAAGCACGGCTGCTGGCGCTCGAAACAGGCGGCGTAGCACCGAGCGGTTCGCTCGCAACTGCGACACCGACACTGACGCCTGCAACAGGCCCGACCGGCGTCATTCCCGTCCCTGATGAGCGCGTGGAATTGCCTGCGCCACCGCCACAGCCTGCACAATCCAGCCCAAGCGCTGCCCGCATCGCGGCTGTCGAAGCCATTGTGAAACCGGCCACGGGCGATCAGGGCGAGGACGAATATACATACGGCTTCCGCCTGTGGGACGCGGAGTTTTATCCCGAGGCGCAGCAGCAGTTGGCGCTTTATCTGAATCAATATCCCGGCCACCGCCTGAACTCGCGCGCACGCAATTTGCTCGGCCGTGCCTTCCTCGATGCTGGTGAGCCGCGCGCTGCGGCGACCCATTTCTTCGAGAATTACCAGAGCGATGGGCAGGGCGACCGCGCCGCTGACAGCCTGCTCTATCTTAGCGAAAGCATGATCGCGCTGGGCGACACCCGCCGCGCCTGCATCGCGCTGGCTGAATTTGGCGATGGCTATCCGGCGCTCGCCGTGGGCCGCTTGCAGAACATGTATGAAGGCCTCGGTGGGCGCGTCGACTGCGATTGATCCGGCCTTGGTTGAGCGCTTCAAGCAGGCGCTCGACCGGCTGAATCCGGACGGCGGAAGAATCGGCCTTGCTGTGAGTGGCGGGCCGGACTCCATGGCGATGCTGCTGCTGGCGCAGGAAGCAATTCCGGGCGGGTTTGAGGTGGCGACGGTGGACCACGGATTGCGTCCTGAGGCGAAGGACGAATGCGCGCTGGTGGTCGCCGCTTGCGAGGAGCGCGGGGTGCCGTGCGAGGTGCTTACCGTTGAGGTTGGCGAGGGAAATCTTCAGGCCAAGGCGCGCGAAGCACGGTATGCGGCGTTGTTTAAGTGGCTTGCCCGCCGAAAGCTTCATGCAATTGCAACTGCCCACCACGCCGACGATCAAGCCGAAACTCTGTTGATGCGCCTCAATCGCGGTAGCGGTTTAAGTGGTCTATCGGGCATCAGGGAGTTCCACGTCGAAGATTTCTCTGGCGTTGCTTCGTTTATATTCATGCGCGTGTTTCGTCCCTTGCTGGGCTTACGAAGAGCAGAATTGCATGACATCGTCGATCACTCCGAGGTCAGTTACGCTCTTGATCCCAGCAATGATGACCGGACTTTTGATCGCGTAAAAATGCGGGACAATTTGCGCCAATGTGATTGGCTTGACCCAATGGCTCTCGCCCAGTCTGCTGGCTTGTTGGCAGAAGCGGAAAGGTTCGTCGAAGATCAAACCATCAAATTTTGCAGCGAACGCATTAGCAATGTTGATGACACTGTCGAATTTCGGCCGGGCTTCGGCGCGTTTGAGAACGTTGAGGCTGTGACGCGATTGTTCAAGACCCAGCGCAAACAGGTTTCGCGTTCCGAAATCGCTGCGCTAGTCAGTCGTTTAGAGAGTGCGGAGAACGCTTCTCTAGCTGGCATTCTTGCTCGTCCGAAGAAAAATGAAGATGGCAAGCGAGTCTGGGTTTTCGCTGATGAACCGCCGCGTAGGACTGATTAGCGTCTCCCCTCCTTTTCAAAGGAGGGGATCAAGGGGTGGTAGTGTGACCGCAAGGTCGCACTCTGGCCTCGGCACCACCCCGCTGCGACTAAGCCTCACCTTCGCTTCGGCAAGTCTCGCTGCCCCTCCTCTGAAGAGGAGCGGCCGCTATTCCTCGCGGTAATCCAGCGAGCCGCCCACGCCGGTCCGCACGCCATCTGTAATAATCACCACATCGCCCACTTGCGCAATGTCGTACAGGCGGGACACGAATTCGTCCGGTACGCCGATACAGCCGTGGCTGGCGTAGCCGAGCTCCACCGTCGAGCCGCCGTGAACGGCGATCCCGTCCCAAGTCAGGCGCAGGGTCCAGGGCATGGGCGCATTGTTGTATTTCTCGGAAACATTGTGGCGTTCCTTGGTCAGGATCGGAAACACGCCCGTCGGTGTGGGATGCGTTTCGGTGCCGAGCAGTGCGGCAGCGGCACCGATCTCGTAACCATCGCGGAACACGCTGATCACACGCGCCTGCAAGTCGACCGTTACGATCAGCGGACCATCGGGCACGCCTTCATCGTCCCAATGCCATTCGCCATAGCGGATCGGCCCTTCGATGGGCAGCACCCGCTTGATAACAAAGGGATCGTCCGGGTCGAAAGCGGGAATGCCCTGCACCACCGGATTGGAGGCATATTGCAGCCGTTCCTCTTCAGAAACCGGATCATTGGCGTAATAATCGCCGTCCGCGAGTGCCGATGTGGGCGTGGGCGAAGTAGGCTCAACCTGAACAACGCTGTCCTCGCTTGCCAGCACATCATCCGCAGTCAGGCGAATTTCGGGTGCGTCCTGCGCGCCGAGTGGGTTACCCACCAGCATAACGCTCGCCACGAGTGCCACGGCCCCAAGGGCTACGCCGCCAATCCATTTCACGCCACTGTTCATGCGCATCTACCTAGGCGAAAACGCGNGCGATTCCCACTCCCTGCGTGCGCAAGTCCCGATACGAGACGAACCGCCGCTGCGGGTTAACGCGCCCTATCCGTGCGCGCCGAAGATATTGGCGATGGCGGTGGAGATGCGCAGCGACAGGCCATAGGCGCGCTCAATCGGGTCGACGAAATCGCGGTGGATGGCTTCATAACCTTCGTCCGAACCGTCCGGCCAATCGGTCGGCTCGGTCAGGTCGAAGCGTGAAATGCGCGGGAAGCTGACCGGATAGGCGCGCCGCAATTGCGCCAGCGCTTCGTCCACACGCAGGGTGAAGATCATCTCCAGCACATCGTCGCGGCTGACATCATTGGCGCGGCTGAACACCGGCACGCTGACAGCGCGGATAAACATGGACTGGAACAGGGCAATGCGCAGCGCCTGGAGCACGCCGATCATCCGGCGCTTGTCCTCACGGCCCTCAACCGGAGCATCGTCTGGAACATGTTCGAGCAAGCGGTGCAGTTTCATCGCATCGACGCGCAAGCGGCTGGCGAGGCGGCGGAAAGTGCCGACGCGGTCATCCTTGACCAGATATTCGCTCAGGCTCTCGCAGGCGGAGGTGAGATGCGCCTCGGTCCCGCGATAAGGGCGGCTGGCCCAGTATGCGGAATTGAACAATTCGCCATAGGCGGCGACGGTTTTGACGCTGGCCAGAGCGTTGGCGGCGCGCACAAGGCGGATCATTTCGCGCCCGCGCGGGCTTTCGGCGAGCAGCGCGCCGATTTCCTCGTAATTGCCTTCAGCCGCGTGGCCGATGCCGGCGATCACATTTACCGGATAGCCGAGCTGTTGCAGGATCGAATTGTGCGGAATGGCGCGGATTTGCCGCAGGCTCATGTCGCGGTCCGCATTCAGATCGCTCTGGCGGCGGCTGACGCGGCTGCCGGTAGAATTGAGCAGGCCAAGGCCAAACGCGGTGATTGCGCGGCTGTAGGTGCGGCTTTCCAGATGCTCACGCTGATGATCCTTCACCGCGCGGTAGAAGTCGAGGCTCAGATCGGTGCGCTGGTAAAAGCTGTCCTTGGGCGCGTTGGCGTCAGTTGCGCAGGGGCGCAGGCAGGCAATGCGGGTGAGCGTGGCGCGTGCCAGTTCGGGCGTCTCGAACCACAGATAACCGTCGCCGCCTTGGAAACTGACTTCGGGTTCAAGCGGTATGCCCGCACGGGCAAAGCGCCGCCGCGCCCACGGGCTGAGCGCCCATTCCAGCCGGTCGCGGAAATTGTTGGGATGCGCGCCGCGCCCCATGCTTTCGCCGTGCGTGTTGAATATCAGCGCGGCCACATCGGTAAGGCCATTGGCTTCCATCGCTTCGCCCAAGCGGCCCTGCAGGCGCTCGATGGCGAGGCTGGCAGGCACTTGCCCGACAAAGCGGCCTGCATCGGAAAAGCCGGCCTGAATGGCCACGCGGCCACGTCCCCGCGCATAATCCTGATAGACTTTCTCAGCGAGCAATTCGTCGAGGAACCGGCCACCATGCTCCAACGCGGTTTCGGTTTCGAACAGCGGCGAAACATCGACCTTGTCTTCGATACCGAACAGCTTGGCGAAATAGAGCGCGGCGAGCACGGTTGCGGGTTCTTCACACTCGGCAATCAGCATCCGGATCGGCGCGTCTGCATCGATATGCTGGAGGATTTGCGCCATGGCGAGGAATTGGCGGATGGCGGTGCTGGCCTCGATAGCAAGCGCACCGAAATTGCTGCGGCGCGGCTTCACGTCGGCAATGGCGTGGCGCAGGTGGACCACCGCGCCTTTGCTGCCGAGATCGAGATTGCCGTCCGGGTCGATCCGGCGGCGGATGGCATTGTGCAGCTGTTTCGCGTTCACACGGAAGTGAATCCAGCCCATGCCAAGGCCATCCGCGCGCATGGCGGCGGCGAGTGTCTTTAGCTCGACCGCGCGTTCACCGTCATCGGTCTTTGCGGCTTCTGCCTCCAGTGCCTCGATGAATGGTGTGAGGCTGAGCAATTTGCGCGGATCGCTGGCGGTCAGGCGATTGGCTGCCACTGACAGGGCGGCGGGATCGGTCAGATCGCTGGTGAAATCCTGCGAGCGTTCGAGCGCGTAAAGCGCGGCCGGGCGCAATTCGGCGAGCAGCACGTGATCGGCATCGATGGCTTCCAGCCCGGCGACATAACGGCGCAGGCGCTCGGCCTTTTCGGACAGGCGGAAGCCGATGGAATTGGACCATGTGATGTCCGTGCGCCCGTCCATGTCATACCCCACCCAGCTGGCGAAGCGGAAGGGCAGGGGGGCAAGCGCTTGCCATTCATCCGGCCAGGTATCGCGCGCATGGGTTAGCACCTGCGCCACGATGGAATTGCGCGCTTCCTGTGCATGGGCGATGGCGCGCATCGCGCGCTGGTGTTCGTAGATCAGCGTGACTTGCGGACGTTCGCCGCCCACGACATCGCTGGAAATTTCCTCGCCCGATGAAGCTGCGGCAGCAACCGCTTCGGTCTGGTCCGGCGTCAGCAGGAAAGTCGGATGCGCGGTGAACACTGCGTGCAGATTGGGTCGTTCCCAACGCTCCCGAAATGCAGCGAAGTCGCCGGTTTCGAGCGCCTCTGCCAGCGCGGCTTGATTGCTCGGCGCATCGACCGGCNCGACCATGCGGGTGAGCCGCTGCGCCCGGCTGTCGAGCGTTTTGACTTCCAGCTCGGCAATCGCGNCCTCGATATCATCGAACGAAATTTCGCCTGCCTCCAACTGGCGCGAAAGATCATGCGCAAGCTGGAATACCGGATTGAACAGCGGCGTCTCGACCGTGCTGCGATGCAGCTGCTGCAAGCGTTCGGTAAGGTCGTTGATCCCGGTCATACGGAAAATTCACTGGCTTCGCGGGCGAGGCGGGCGACCTCTTCGGGCGAGGCGCCTTTGGGCGCAACCCAGCTTCCGCCGACGCACAGCACCGGATCAAGCGCCAGCCAATCGCGCGCAGTCTCTGGCGAGATGCCGCCAGTGGGGCAGAATTTGGCCTTGTGAAATGGCGCAGCCAGAGCTTTGAGCGCAGGAATGCCGCCCGCTGCCATGGCGGGGAAGAATTTAAAGTGGTTTAGCCCCAGATCCATGCCGCGCATGATGTCGCCCGAATTGGCAATGCCGGGCAGGAACGGCACGCCCGATTTCCTGGCCGCGCGGCCCAAAGGCTCGGTCAGGCCGGGGGAAACGATGAATTCGCTGCCCGCTGCCAGCGCCTCATCAAGCTGCCTTTCATTGAGCACCGTACCCGCGCCGACGACCGCGCCGGGGACAAGGTTCATGCGGCGAATGGCGTCGAGCGCTTGCGGTGTGCGCATCGTCACTTCGAGCACTTTCAACCCGCCTTCGACCAGCGCCTCTGCCACTTCGCGGGCGTGGCCCACATCATCGACCACCAGCACCGGGATGACCGGGGCGCTTAACATGATTGATTCGATATCGCCGCGAGCGCTCATCATTGGTCTCCAAATTTCTGGAAATAGGCAGCAGCAGCGCCGAACAGGCCGGGCTGCGGGTGGGTGATCAGTTTGACCGGCAATCCGGCCATCAGGGTTTCGAAGCGGCCCTTGGCGCGGAAGCGTTCGGCAAAACCGGAATTGGGAAGATGTTCGCGCAGGCGATAACCCAGCCCGCCCGCGATCACGACAGCCTTGGCGCCGTGGGCCAGCGCCATGTCTCCCGCAACCGAACCGAGTGAGAGGCAAAAGCGGTCCACGGCGGCAGCGGCCAGACTGTCTTCGCCGCTCATGCCCATGGTCCAGATTTCGATGTCACTGAGTTCAGGAACGCTCTTGTGCTCCATCCCGGCGAGCGTCTGGAAAATGTCGGAAATCGCAGGGCCTGCAACCACGCGCTCCACCGAGACGCGGTTGTGGCGCTTGCGCAGCCGGGCGAGGATGGCGTCCTCGATCTGGTCGAGCGGGGCGAAATCGATATGCCCACCCTCGGTCGCAGAGACGCGGTAAGTGCCATCAGCTTCGCGGTAAAGATGCGCCACGCCAAGCCCTGTGCCCGGCCCCATGACAGTGAGCCGCCCGGTTGGCGGGAGCGGGCCATCGGGGCCAGTCAGATGCTCGAACTCGGCATCTGTCGCGCGGGCCACCGCATGGGCGACAGCCTCGAAATCATTGACGATAACATGATGCTCTGCGCCCAGCTTCTCTTGCACCAGAGCAGGGCGAATGATCCACGGATTGTTGGTGAATTGGATCACTTCTCCGCCGACCGGACCAGCGATGGCCATTGCCACGCGCGGCGGCAGGGTGCCGCCCATCTGCGCCCGGTACTTTTCCCACGCCGTCTGAAAGCTGGCGTGATCTTCAGTGTGTAGCGTAATCGGTTCGCCCAGCGTGATTGCGCCATTCGGGCCGCAGCTGGCGATGGCAAAGCGGGCATGTGTGCCGCCAATGTCGACGGTGACGATATCGGTCATGTGCAATCCCCCCTCACAGCCCTGCCGTGGCGAGCATTGCGCTGCCACCCTTTTCCGCTTCATCCGCCAATTGCCGGAACATGGCGAACAATTCGCGCCCGGTGCCATTGTCTGGCGCGGGATCGGGTGCGGGTGTGCGGGTGGACAGATCGGCGGTGGTCGAAAGCTCTCCGGTGGCGGCGCAGAGTTTCACCACATCGCCGTCCTGCAACAGCGATAGCGGACCGCCGCCCAGTGCTTCGGGTGAGCAGTGGATGGCGGCAGGCACCTTGCCCGATGCGCCCGACATGCGGCCATCGGTGATCAGCGCCACGCGATATCCGCGATCCTGCAACACGCCCAGCGGCGGGGTCAGGCTGTGGAGTTCGGGCATCCCATTGGCGCGCGGCCCCTGAAAGCGGACGACGACGACGACATCGCGGTCCAGCTCACCGGCTTTGAAAGCGGCGACGACATCGTGCTGCGTCTGGAATACGCGGCACGGTGCCTCGATGGTCCAGCGTTCGCGTTCAACCGAGGAAGATTTGAAGCAGGCGCGGCCAAGATTGCCGGTGACCAGCTTCATTCCGCCATCAGGCTGGAATGGCTCGGCAGCAGTGCGCAGCATTTCATCATCGCCCGACGAGCCGACATCGCGCCAAGTCAGCGCGTCATCATCCAGTCCCGGCTCCTGCCCATATTCACCCATGCCGCGATCCCGGCCAACGCCGATCACATCGCCATGCGCCAACCCTGCGCCGACCAGTTCGCGCACGACAAAGCCCATGCCGCCGGCATTGTGGAAGTGGTTCACATCGCCCGATCCATTGGGATAGACGCGGCACAGCAGCGGCACGGCGGAGCTGAGTTCGGACAAATCCGTCCAATCCACCTGCACTCCGGCAGCGCGGGCGAAAGCGGGAATGTGGATCGCGTGATTGGTCGATCCGCCGGTGGCCAGCAGGCCGACCATCGCATTCACAATGGCCTTTTCATCGACACAGTGGCCGAGCGGGCGGTAATCATTGCCATCGGCATTCATCGCCGCAACGCGGTGGACAGCTTCGCGGTCCAAGGCCTGACGCAATTTGGTGCCCGGCTGGACGAAAGCTGCGCCGGGGACATGCAGGCCCATCATTTCCATCATCATCTGATTGGAATTGGCCGTGCCATAAAAGGTGCAGGTGCCGGGCGAGTGATAACTGCCCAGCTCGCTGTCGAGCAATTCGGCGCGGCTCGCCTTGCCCTCTGCAAAAAGCTGGCGAACGCGCTGCTTTTCCTTGTTGGAAACGCCGCTCGGCATCGGGCCGCTCGGCACGAAGATGGCGGGCAAATGGCCAAAGCGCAGCGCGCCGATCAGCAGGCCGGGCACGATCTTGTCGCAAATGCCGAGCAGAAGCATCCCGTCATACATGGCATGGCTAAGCGCGACGCCGGTCGCCATCGCAATGGCATCGCGGCTGAAGAGCGATAGCTCCATGCCGTTTTCACCCTGCGTCACACCGTCGCACATGGCAGGCGTGCCGCCTGCGACCTGCGCGGTTGCGCCCACTTCGCGGGCGTAGATCTTCAGCCGTTCGGGATAGCGGCCATAGGGCTGATGCGCGGACAGCATGTCATTGTAAGATGTGACAACGCCAATGTTCGGCCCGCGGTTGGCCTTCAGCGCCTCCTGATCTTCCAGCGCGCCTGCAAAGGCGTGGGCGAGGTTGGAGCAGCTGACCTGCCCGCGATCAGGACGGTTCTCCGCCTCACGCGCAATCAGCGCGAGATAGGCCGCGCGGCTGTCTTTCGATTTTTCGATGATCCGGTCGGTGACGCGGGCGATTGTCGGGTGCAGGTTGGTCATAAAAGCCCCCTCCTTTTCAAAGGAGGGGGTTGGAGGTGGTTGCGCGACCGCAAGGTCGCGTTTGCGGCAAGCACCACCCCGCTGCGACCAGGCAGCAAGCTACCAAGTTTCGCTGCCCCTCCTCTGAAGCGGAGGGGATTTATGGCTGTATTACTCATGCCAGCTTACCCCGTCGCGTTCGGCCAGAGCGATGGCGGCGCTCGGCCCCCAGCTTCCGGCATTGTAGGTCTTGGGTTGGTTGGTTTCCGCTTCCCATGTGGCGCGGATATCATCGACCCAGTGCCATTGTGCCTCCACCTCATCACGCCGCACGAACAGCGTCTGGTCGCCGCCGATCAGGTCGAGCAGTAGGCGTTCGTAAGCGATGCGCTTGTGCTTGCCGGTGAAGGCGTCGGGCATAGCGATATTGAGCGGCACTTCGCGCAAAGTCATACCTTCCTGCTCGATGCCCGGCACCTTGGCCATCATCGACAGGGTGATGTTTTCTTCGGGCTGGATGCCGATCACCAGCTTGTTGGGATGCAGTTTCGCGCCGGGGAAGATGGAGTGCGGCACGCAACGAAAATGCACGATGATCTCGGTCACGCGCTCTGCCAACCGTTTGCCGGTGCGCATGTAGAAAGGCACGCCCTGCCAGCGCCAATTGTCGATATGGCCCTTAAGAGCGACGAAGGTTTCCGTGTCGCTGTCGCGGCCCAATTCCTCGTCATAACCGGGCACGATCTCGCCGCCTGATGCGCCGCCACGATATTGGCCGGTGACGCTTTCCTTCGCATCAAGCTTGCGCAGTGCGCGCAGCACTTTGACCTTCTCATCGCGCACCGCCCCTGCGTCAAAGCTGCTGGGCGGCTCCATCGCGACCAGCGCCAGCAATTGCAGCATGTGGTTCTGCACCATGTCGCGCAGCGCGCCCGCGCTGTCATAAAAGTCGACCCGGCTTTCCAGCCCGACGGTTTCGGCAACGGTGATCTGGATGTGATCGATATGCTGCGAATTCCACAGCGGTTCGAACAGAATATTGGCAAAGCGAAGTGCGATCAAATTCTGCACCGTCTCTTTGCCCAGATAATGGTCGATGCGGAAAGTGCGGTCTTCGCTGAAGGCGCCCGCCACTGCATCATTGATCGCGCAGGAGCTTTCCAGATCAGTGCCGAGCGGCTTTTCCAGACAGATGCGCGAATTGTTATCGGCGAGGCCATGTGCGGCCAGCCCTTTGATCGTGGGTTCAAACAGGCTGGGAGCGGTCGACAGGAAAATCGCAACCTCGCGGTTCTGACCAACTTTGTCTGCCAGATCCGAATAGCCTTCGGTGGTCGTCACATCGAGCTGGCTATAGCTCAGCCTGTTCAGAAATTCGGCCATCGAGCCACGACGATCGGCGGGCAGGTAAGTCTCAATCGCTTCGCGCGCGAAATTGCGGAATGCGGCATCGTCCAATTCCGAGCGGGCCGTGCCGACAATGCGCAAATCCTCGGCCAGCAAATTGTCCGCATCCAGCGCGCACAGCGATGGCAGCAACATGCGCTGGGAAAGATCGCCGGTCGCCCCGAACAGGATCAGCGTATCAGCCTTGGTTTTCATCGCCGTTTCAAACTCCTAAAACGCTGGCGGAGACTGCCCTGCAAGCCGGTGCAGTGCAACTCAACCCTGCCGATTGCACAGCCCCGTCGTTTGTTGACCTGCTCACGCCACTTCGGACACTTCGACCGCACTGTTCTGAAAATCACATATGCCAAATGTGGTCAGGAAACTGACATCAGCAGCATCGCGGCCAATGCCGATTTTCACGGTCTTTGCCGGGTCTGCCATGCCGGTGGGATCGATGATCTGCCATGATCCTGCCCCCGGAGCATCCGGATCGGCCAGAAAGACCTCTGCCACAGCATGAAAATCGGGTGGATTGACGCCCGGGGCATAGCAGCTGACATAGCGCGCCGGGATGGTTGAAGCGCGGGCAAAACAGATCATCACATGCGCGTAATCCCGGCAAATGCCGCGCCGTTCCACGAATGTATCGAGCGCCGTTGTGGTCGCGTCCGAAGCGCCGGGCGCATAGGAAAAATTGTCCGCGATCCAGTCACGCATGGCAGCGATCTTCGCGCCGCCTTCATATTTGCCGAACCGATCTTCCACGAAGGTGTGCATACGATCAGCCTGACAATACCGCGAATCGAATACGTATTCGACGACCTCGCCCGGCAGATTATGCGGGTTCAGAGCGGTGAGCTGGCTGACCTCGGCCACCTTGCGCTGCACATCGACCTTGGCCGTGTAATCAACCTTATACGCCCCCTCGGCGCGCACCCAGATGCGCTCGCCGATACCGCCTTGCGCGGGCACATTGGCGATGTGCGCGGCCTTGGTAAGCCATGTGTCGGTTTCGATAATACGCTGTTCCGGAATCGCGGCGGCCTGAAACTGCAACAGCAGATCGGTCGGCTGGTCGAGATGAAACGCGAAGCTGGTTTTGATGTCTATGGGCATTGGCAAACAACGTGCGCCAAAGCGGAGCGTTTCGCCAGTGTGAAATGGGCTTGCACGCGCGGGCGTCTCAACTAGTCTTCACCGTAACGGGAAGAAGGGACACCCTTATGCATATGATGAAAGCAGCGGCGCTCGGCGCGAGCGCGCTTTGCACCGCAATTGGCGGGCAGGCCGCAGCGCAGGACGCGCCTGTCGCCTTTATCGGGGCGACCATTCACACGATGGGCGGCACCAGCGGCACTGGTACGATCGAAGGCGGCACGCTGGTCGTGCATCAGGGACGCATCGTCGCTGTAGGAGGCGCGGAGACTGCTATCCCCGATGGCGCGGAAATGCGCGATGCGACCGGCCTCGTCATCATGCCCGGCATCGTCGACACCCATTCGCATATCGGACAGGTTTCGGGCGCGGACAGCTCTGCGGCGATCCAGCCCGATGTGCGCGCGCTCGACAGTATCAATGTGCGCGACAGCTCAATCGCCCGCGCGCGTTCGGGCGGCGTTACCACCGCCAATATCATGCCCGGCAGCGGCTGGCTGATGAGCGGGCAGACGTTCTACATGCATCTGACAGACGGCAATTCGATCGAGGCGATGGCGCATTTGTCCGATGACGGCAGCATTATGGGCGGCATGAAGATGGCGAATGGGACCAATCCCATTCGTGAAACACCGGGCTTCCCCGGCACCCGTGCACGCTCTGCCGCAATGGTGCGCAGCCACTTCATCGCTGCGCAGGAGTATTGTGCCGAAGACGAGGAGGGCGAGCGTAGCCCACGCGACATCGGCATGGATGCCATGTGCGAAGTGCTGGACGGGGAGCGGCTGGTCCACTTCCACACCCACCGTAGTGACGACATTATGACCGCGCTGCGGCTGCGCGAAGAATTCGATTTCGACATGCTGATCCAGCACGGCATGGAAAGCGGCCGTGTTGCCAGCGAGATTGCGGCGGCGGGCGTGCCTGTCTCCGCCATTCTGATAGACAGCCCCGGCGGCAAGCTGGAGGCGATGGAAGCCAATCTGGAAACCGCCGCCACGCTGGAACAGGCGGGCGTGTTCGTCTCGCTCCATTCGGACGACAATATCATCGATAGCCGGTTGATGTTTCGCCATGCAGGCATGGCCGTGCGCGGCGGGATGAGCCGGGACGGAGCCTTGCGCGCGCTCACCATCAATGGCGCGGTGCAGCTGGGCTTGGAGGACCGCGTCGGCAGTCTGGAGCCGGGCAAATTTGCCGATTTTCTCATCCTCGATGGCGATCCCTTAAGTGTTTACACCGATGTTGAAGAAACATGGGTGCTGGGCGAGCAATTGTTCGGTCGCGATAATCCGGAAGATTTGTTGCAGGCCACTGGCGGCGCAGGCGCGGGCAATCCGCAGATGAACACNCACGTCCTCGAACGTGAGGCACATATGCTGGAGGACACGCAATGAACGCTTTGGCAAAGACTTTCGCTGGCGCTTTTGCGGCCGCTCTCCTCTCCACCACCGCAATGGCGCAGGATGTCGCTGTGCGCGGCGAGCAGGTTTGGACCATGGGCCCGCAGGGCATGATCGCAGACGGTGTTGTCGTGATCGAGGATGGCCGCATCACCGCAGTCGGCCCCGCTGCAGACATCGCCATTCCGCAGGGCATGGAAGTGCTCGAAGCACCGATCGTCACTCCCGGTCTTGTCGATGCGCATTCGACCGTTGGGCTGACGGGCTATCTCAATCAGAGCGACGATCAGGACCAGCTCGATGACAGCGATCCGGTGCAGCCTCACTTGCGCGCTATCGACGCCTACAATCCGCATGACCGGCTGGTGCAATGGGTGCGCGAGCTGGGTGTGACCACGCTTCACACGGGCCACGGCCCCGGCGCGCTTGTGTCCGGGCAGACGATGGTAGTGAAAACAACCGGCAACACGGTTGATGAAGCTCTGGTCGAAGATGGCACCATGATCGCTGCCAATCTGGGCGCATGGGCACTGGACCGGGACAGTTCTCCCGGCACGCGCGCCAAGCAGATGTCGATGCTGCGTCAGGCCTTGATCGGCGCGCAGGGCGGTGATGGCGAGGGTGACCGCGATCTGGAGCGGGAGGCATTTGTCTCGGTCATTAATGGCGAAACGCCGCTGATGATAACCGCCAACCGGATGCAGGACATGCAAAGCGCGCTGCGGCTGGCAGAGGAGTTCGGCATCACCGTGGTGCTCGACGGGGCAGCCGATGCGCATATGATGCTGGATGAGCTGCGCGAAGCAGGCGTTTCGGTGATCCTTCACCCCACCATGGCGCGCAATGAGGGCGAGCTGGAAAACGCCGCCTTCACCACAGGCGCCGTGTTGGCCGAAGCGGGCATCCCCTTCGCCCTGCAATCGGGATACGAGGCCTATGTGCCCAAAACGCGCGTGGTCTTGTGGGAAGCGGGCTTTGCGGCGGGCAACGGTCTTGCGCCGGAAGATGCGCTGGCCAGCATTACCATCGATGCCGCGCGCATCATCGGCATGGACGAGCGGGTCGGCAGCCTCGAAGTTGGCAAGCACGGTGATGTGGCGATGTTCGACGGTGATCCGTTCGAATATACCAGCCATGTGACCGGCGTGGTGATCGAAGGCGAAGTGGTGAGCAGGGTAAGCAGGTAGGGCGGTGCGGTAAGCCCCGCGCTTTCCTACATATGTCCATGTGCGCCATCGCGGCTGCATGGAAAGTCTCGAAAAATCAGTGCTTTGGAAAAGCTGCGAGGCCGCGTGCGGGCTCGCAGCTTTTTCGCATCAAGACTGTGCTCCATGTGCTCCAAATGTGCATCATTTACGGCGAAGCGTTCAGCCGGAGATCACTCCGAAGAGGTCATGCGCGTCGGCGTCTTCGACTTCGACCTGCACGATATCGCCAGCCGCCAGCGTGTCGGAAACGTTGCGCAAATACACTGCGCCATCGATTTCAGGAGCATCAGCCTGTGAGCGGCCGGTCGCGCCGATATCGCCGTCTTCATCCGGCTCGCCAACTTCATCGATGATGACGGGCAGAATGCGGCCCACTTTGGCAGCGAGCTTGGCAGTTGAGATGCGCGCAGTGACTTCCATCAGTTTTGCGAACCGCTCTTCCTTCACCTCTTCGGGGACTGGGTTCGGCAATTCATTCGCCCGCGCGCCTTCAACAGGTTCAAAGCGGAAGCCTCCCACACGGTCGAGTTGCGCTTCTTCAAGCCAGTCGAGCAAGTACTTAAAGTCGTCCTCGGTCTCGCCGGGGAAGCCGACCACGAAGCTGGAACGGATGGTGAGATCGGGGGCAATTTCGCGCCAGCTCTTGATGCGCTCGAGCACTTTCGCCTCATTCGCCGGGCGGCGCATGGCCTTCAGCACCTTCGGCGCGGCGTGCTGGAACGGGATGTCGAGATATGGGGTGAGTAGCCCTTCCGCCATCAGCGGGATCACCGCATCGACATGCGGATAGGGGTAAACATAGTGCAGCCGCACCCACGGCGCGACGCCTTCTGCGGTGCGAAGCTGGCCCAGTTCGCGGGCCAAATCGGTCATATGGGCGCGCGGCTCCCGGCCCTTCCACGGCTTCGTTTCATGGCGCGTATCCACACCATAAGCCGAAGTGTCCTGGCTGATGACCAGCAATTCCTTCGTGCCCGCCGCGACCAGCTTTTCCGCCTCGCGCAGAACCGCATCGATCCGGCGGCTGGCGAGTTTTCCGCGAAGTTGCGGAATGATGCAGAAGGCGCAGGAGTGATTGCAGCCTTCAGAAATTTTCAAATAGCTGTAATGGCGCGGGGTCAGCTTGACCGTGGCATCATCGGGCTGCGGGACGAGGTCGATGTAGGGACCCTGGCTCGGCGGCGCGGCTTCGTGGACTGCCTCGACCACATCCTCATATTGGTGCGCGCCGGTGATCGCGAGGACCTGCGGGAAGCGCGCGCGGATGGTGTCGGCCTCTTCGCCCATGCAGCCGGTCACGATAACGCGGCCATTTTCGGCAATCGCTTCGCCAATGGCTTCCAAGCTCTCTTCCTTGGCGGAATCGAGAAAGCCGCAAGTGTTGACCAGCACCACATCGGCTCCGGCGTAATCCGGGCTCATCGCGTAGCCATCGGCGCGCAATCTGGTGAGGATGCGTTCGGAGTCCACCAGCGCCTTGGGACAGCCGAGGCTGACCATGCCGACTTTCTTCTGATCTTGTATCTGCGTTGCCATAATGCCCGGCCCCCTACACCTCGGCGGCCTGCTGGGCTAGGGGTATGGCCGGGGCGATTGGAGGGGAAGAGAAATGAACTTGCTGGAAGTGAACTGGATGGCCGTGGTTCTCGGCGCGCTGGCTGGCTTTATGGTCGGCGGAATTTGGTATGGCCCGGTCATGGGCAAAAAGTGGATGGGCGCGGTCGGCCTGACCGAAGAACAGATCAAACAAGGCAGCATGGGTCTGATCTTTGGCGGTGCGTTCGCCTTTTCCTTGCTGGCCAGCTGGACCATGGCGCACACCTTCTCAAGCTATGCGCAAGACCTGTCCTTCGCGGTCAAGGTGATGACGAGCTTTGGCGTGGCGCTGGGCTTTATTGTCCCGGCCATTGGCACCAATTATCTGTTCAGTCAGAAGAGCAAGGCACTGTTCTTCATCGATGCCGGGTACTGGTTGCTGTTCTACATCGCCATGGGCGCTGTCCATGCGTGGCTGGGCTAGGGCGAGCTAATCCTCGCTTTCGCCGTTTGCCGCGCCTTCTTCGGACGGCAGGATTTCGACCACGACATCGCCCGATTGCAGGCAGTCGGCTTCTTGCTCCCAGAAGCCGCAGGCCGCGCCATTGCGGTAGATTCGCAGGCCGCGTCCGCCCGATGACAGCTCGCTCAGCGGCTTGCCGATTTCTTCGGGCATGACTTCGCGCTCGACCAGCTGCACGCGGCCGGTGACCGAGGCGAGATCGGACATATATTCGGCGATATGCGCCCCGCGGGCAGAGCCGGCCAGGAGCAGGCCGGTAAAGCGCACCGGGTTGATGACATTGTCCGCGCCCGCCTGCCGCGCCAGCAGCTCGTTATCAGCAGCGCGCACCACCACGCTGATGGGCACATTGGGGGCAAGGTGGCGAACGGTCAGCACGATGAGTATGGAGGCATCGTCGCGTCCGGCTGATACCAGCACAGTCTGCGCCTGCGAAATTCGCACCGATTCAAGGCTTTCATCGCGAGAGGCGTCCGCCTCAATCACGTTGCAGCCCATCGCCTCGGCCTGTTCGAGCCGTTCTTCATCCTGGTCCATCACCACGATGGTGGCAGGATCGGTCCCGCGTTCGATAAGCTCGCCGACGGCTTCCGCGCCGGAAACACCGAAGCCGAGAACGACGACATGATGGTTCAGCTGTTCCTGTATCTGGGCCATGCGCCACTTCTCCCAACTGCGCTTGATAAGAAAATTGTAGGCCGTGCCCACAAAGATAAAGAGGACGGCAAAGCGAACCGGCGTCACGATCAAAGCCTCCACCAGTCTGGCGCGGTCGGTCATCGGAGCGATATCGCCGAACCCTGTTGTAGTGATCGATATCATGGTGAAATAAATCACGTCGAGAAAGCTGACGTGTCCGTCCAGATTGTCGACCAGCCCGTCACGGTCCCACCAGTGGATCATCACGACCATGAAGATCAGACCAAGTGCGGTCGATATGCGGATTCCCAGATCGCCCCAGACGGGCAACTGTACCGCCCGCCGCAGCGGAGTGTAGGGGCGCTTGCCCAGCCTTGCGCGCTCTTTCTTGTCTTCCTTCGAAGCCATCAGGTCAGCTTGCCTCCCATCATCCGGCAAACCGATCTGCCAGCGCGCCGATGGCCGAATGATGCGTCAAATCGAGTTGCAGAGGCGTTACCGCGATATAGCCGTCTGCCACCGCTTCCAGATCGGTGCCGTGGTCCAGCGTGTGTTCGGCATCTTGCAGGCCGAACCAGAAATAGGGCCGCCCGCGCGGGTCTGCGCCCTCAACCAGTGAGCCGCGAGAATAATCGTGAAAGCCCTGACGGACTACACGAATGCCGCGCACCTTGTCTGCGGGCAGGGCGGGGAAGTTGACGTTGACCAGCGTGCGCTTTGCCATTGTCACATCGATCAGCGGTTCCAGCACCCGCTTGCCCCAGCCTGTCGTGGCCGAAAAGCTGGCGCCATTGTCGCGGAAAGCCTGGCTCAGTCCGATGGCAGGAATACCCGCCAGCGCGGCTTCCATGGCCGCCGAAATCGTGCCGGAATAGGTGATGTCATCGCCAAGGTTTTCACCCGCGTTGACGCCTGAGATCACCAGATCGGGGCGCTTGTCGGCAAACAGCTTGCGCAGCGCAAGATTGACCGAATCCGTGGGCGTGCCGGTCACAGAAAAGCGCCGTTCGCCATGTTCGCGCAGCCGCACGGGCTGGTGCAATGTCAGCGAGTGGCCAGCGCCCGATTGTTCTTCCGCCGGAGCGCACACCCAAACCTCGTCAGACAGCTGCGCCGCGAGCGCCTCCAGCACGGCGAGGCCGGGCGCGTTGATGCCGTCATCATTGGTCAGGAGAATTCGCATCAGGCGAGGGGTACCAGCTTTGTCACCCCGCCCATATAGCCGTGCAACGCCTCTGGCACCACAACTGAGCCATCATCCTGCTGATAATTCTCCAATACCGCCACCA
>JGI24025J20009_10001428_pt1 | contig 18009 bp, 8 predicted proteins | sample Cruoilmetagenom3_FD_20009 | JGI IMG/M metagenome (IMG submission 20009) | reverse complement strand
ATTATTTCCCCCCTGAAGCCTTATATGTTTTAGAATGGGGGCATCTATTGGGGCTGCCTGCTTTACTTTCCAAGAAGTTGTTTGATCGTTGGGTTCTGGTTCCAAAGCGTTGGAGTCTCGCTATCCCCTGGAAATTGACACGCAAGCATTTGGATAATCCAAAATCTGATGAAGGGGTATGTTCCTTCTTCATTGCTCGGAGTCGATCATGAAGCTTCTGAGGAAGATGATATATTACAGCAAATCTGCCTGGGAAATGATACGGCATTTCAAGCACTGGCCGGGTTTATTTTTTTATTTGCTGCATGGGTCAGCAGCAAAGAATTATTTATTACAACTAAGACGTCCACCAGTTCAACTGATGGTCCGCAGTGCAATGGATATATGGTCTGTTAAGGAGACCTTCTTGGATGCCTTTTATACAAGATATGGCGTGTCTATCCAGGATGGTTGGACGGTCGTCGATATCGGTGCTGGTATCGGGGATTTCAGTATTTATGCCGCATATGATAAACCCAACACTACGATTTATGCTTATGAACCTTTCTTTGACTCATACGAATTGTTTATCAAAAATTTGCAATTAAACAATATTGAGAATGTGAATCCCTTCCAAATTGCGATTTGGAGTACTGATGGTGAATTGATTCTGGATGCTTCCAGCGGAGAACCCCTACAGATAACAAGTAGAAAAATCGATGGGACCAGCGAACAAGGGAAAAGGGACTTTGTACAGGCGATTTCATTGCTTTCGATTTTAGAAGCACATGCCGTTGAAAAAGTGGATCTGATCAAGATGGATTGTGAAGGCGCAGAATATGAGGTTTTGATGAAGGTGCTTCCAGGAACTTTTGATAAAATTGAACGGATCATTATGGAATACCATAACTTGGATTCGGATCGAAACTACCAGCGACTAATCCCGTTTTTAGAAGATCAAGGATATCATGTTCGGAGGTATAAGAATGCTGTTCATGATCATATCGGTTTTCTTTACGCGGCAAAAGAATAGCAAAGCCACAACAACCAGGGTGATTGTGGCTTATGAGTGTCTATGAGATTAAGAAGCAGACTTTTACCGCAACATTTTTTGGGTTGTCAGTAGATTACACGTGAAGTATGATCTTTTAAATTAATGCAAGATTATCTTGTAAATTTTATTCTTTCTTTACTCGGGAAATAATATGTCAGATAAAAATGACACTCAATCGTTTTCGGAACCCAGTGTATGGGATCATTTTGTTAAGAGAATTAAGTTTTGGGAAAAGGACCAACCTGGGGATGAGAATAACATAAAAGAGCCTCAGGCAGTTCAGGTGAAATCTTTCTCCTGGTTGACGATTGCTGCCCTGGTATTCGCGTTGATTGCTCAGTTAACCTTAGAGCCCTCTCCAACGAGGACTCCCTGGCTGGGTATTGCCCTTTATGCTGGAGCTTTGGGGTGTTTGATTGCAGCGATTATCCGAAAGGAATGGCATCTCCCTAAACCTAAACCAGATGCAGCAGCACCACTTAAAATCACTTTTAGAATTGAATTCTTACTCGCTGGCATCATTCTCGCGATCTTCTCATTCTTGCTGTTTGGAAACGGCAGATTCACGTTGTTGAACATAATGCTGTGGGGTTTATCCTTGAGTTTTGTCTTCTTCGCATTTTGGCAGGATAAGCAAAACATCATATCTGCGTTGAAGTCCTTTTGGCAAAGCATTCGCACTGAGGGTTGGCGGATTCGCTTCACACATTGGGGTTTAATCCTGCTGGCCACGATAGCAGTGATCCTGTTCTTTAATTTTCACCGTTTAAACTCTGTCCCCCCTGAAATGTTAAGTGACCAGGCTGAGAAACTTTTAGATATCTATGATATCTTGCAGGGTCAAAAACCAGTTTATTTTCCACGCAATACGGGCAGGGAAGTGATGCACTTCTATCTTACAGCTGCTTACATGGCCATTTTCAATCTAGATGTCTCCTTCTTGAATTTGAAGGTCGTGGCAGTTTTTGCTAATCTTCTCACGCTGTTCTTCATCTTTATGCTTGGAAGAGAGGTCGGCAATAAGTGGGTTGGTCTGTTCGCAGCGCTTTTTGCAGGGATGGCTTACTGGCCGCTGTTATTCACGCGTTTGGCTTTGCGTATTCCATATTTCCCCTTATTTGTTGCCCCAGTGATGTATTTCATGATTCGGGGATTACGCCGTCAGAGCATCAATGATATCCTGTTGACCGGGCTGTTTTTGGGTTTGGGGCTGCATGGGTATACACCCTTTCGTATTGTCCCGATTTTTGTGATCCTTGGAATCCTGATTTACCTGCTGCATCGACCAGGGCGAAAGCGCTGTTTAGAATCCATTTTCTCTCTGGCGTTGATTGCTTTTATTTCATTGCTTGTTTTCATTCCACTTTTACGTTACTGGATAACAAACCCGGAATTATTTGCATATCGGGCGTTTTCTCGCCTGACTGGAATGGAGATTGGTTTTCAGCAATCCCCCATTGTGATCTTTTTTCAAAACTTTTGGAAAGCCATCATCATGTTCTTTTGGGATAACGGCGTGATTTGGGCTCATTCAATCCCAGGACGTCCTGCGTTGGAGGTTGTTTCAGGGGGGCTCTATTTCCTGGGAATTGCAGGATTGCTGATCCGTTATATTCGCAAGAGGAATTGGGTGGATCTGTTCCTGCTGGTTTCAATTCCCATGCTTTTGATGCCCTCCATTCTATCTCTGGCGTACCCGGGTGAGAATCCAAGCTTGAACAGGACCGCAGGCGCTGTTGTGCCTGTTTTTGTGGTGATCGGACTGGCATTGGAATCATCCTTACGCGTACTTTGGGAAAGATTGCAGGGAAGAATAGGAAGAGCTGTTGTTGTATTAATCGCGATCGCATTAGTAATCTGCTCTGGTTTGAATAACTATGACCTTGTTTTCAACCAATACTACAATATCTACAGAGCATCAAGCTGGAATACTTCTGAGATAGGGCATTTGGCATCATTGTTCATTGACTCTTTAGGCAGCGCTGAGACGACTTACGTAGTAGGCTACCCACACTGGGTGGATTCAAGGTTGGTTGCGATCAATGCTGGCTGTGCTGGGTTGGATTTTGCTATTCTTCCTGAACAGATTCCGCAAATATCTGATGATCCTAACCCAAAAATGTTCTTCTTGAATGTCAATGATTCCGATAATATGCAAATTCTTTTGGAACTCTTTCCCAAGGGTGTCCTCTGGCAGTACGATTCTGAAGTAGAAAATAAAGATTTCATGGTATTTTTTGTGCCGCCAATGCCAGGAGAAATCCCTTAATGGCAGATCAATCGAAAAAGCGGTCTATTAATAGAACAAAAGGATGGGAGAAGGTTGTACTCATTGTATTACTAATCGTCATTCTTCTTGGGGGTGCCTATTTGCGTTTGACTGGTGTGAATTGGGATGAAAACCAGCATATGCACCCGGATGAACGCTTCCTCAGCCTTGTGCAATCAGCAATCTCACCAGTGAATAACCTGTCGGAATATTTCAATTCGGAAGCTTCCAGCCTGAACCCTGCAAACCGAGGGTATACCTTCTTCGTTTACGGCACACTGCCGATGTTCATCATTCGTTATCTTGGTGAAGCATTGGGAAAAACAGACTATCACACCATTACCATTGTTGGCAGGTATGTCTCTGCGATATTTGATCTGGTGACAGTGCTGCTGGTCTTTGTTATTGGAAAACGCCTGTATCACAAATGGGTTGGTTTACTTGGGGCATTATTCTATGCATTGGCTGTGCTGCCGATCCAGCTTTCGCATTATATGACCGTTGATACCATCACAAATACTTTTGCGTCCCTGGCGGTGTATGCAGCTGCATGTTTGTTGAAGCGCAAGCCTCCTCTCAATGTTGAAAAAATCACGGAACCTGCTGTACCAGAACCAGACAAGACAATGAATAAACAACCAGGGGGGGTGTCCCCAGCATTTAACATCGCAAAGATCAGGATATTGTTCCGGGACCTGGGTCCTTACATACTATTTGGGGTTGCACTTGGGGCGGCCACAGCATCGAAGATCAATGCTGTGGTACTTGCTATCATTCTGCCGATTGTGTCGTTTGTTCAGTATTTCCGTATGGATCCTGAAAATCAGCGTGAAGCTCTTCTACCCATACTTCGAAACCTTCTTGTAGCAGGCATTGTCAGCTTTATTGTATTCCGCATTGGACAGCCTTATGCATTTAACGGGCCAGGATTTTTCAATATTGGTATCAATGAAAACTGGTGGTCAAGTTTACAAAACCTCCGTACCCAATCCTCCGGGGATGTGGATTTCCCACCGGCGTTACAATGGGCTCGCCGTCCATTAAGTTTCTCATGGGAGAATCTAATACGTTGGGGTTTGGGCCTTCCCTTGGGGTTGTTCGCCAGTTTATCCTATTTGGGAATGGGTTGGCAGATCCTGCGAAAGCGCAATTGGCATATCCATCTGCCTTTATGGATTTTTACGGGTTTGTATTTCATTTGGCAATCCACTTCGTGGGTACGCTCCATGCGCTACCAAATGTTAATCTATCCAGCCCTGACCATTTATGCAGGTTGGGGGCTTTACCAGTTGTGGTCAAGGCGTGAAGCATTTAAATGTTTGTTTATCCGACTCAAACCAAAACTGATTCGGATAGCAGGTGTTATTCTGGCATTGATCATTATCATATCCACTGTCATCTGGGCTTTTTCCTTTTCTCGAATCTATGCACGTCCCCATACACGCGTGGCTGCAAGCCGATGGATTTACCAGAATATCCCGGGTGCTTTAACGCTGGTAATGGAGACAACAGATGGTGATTTCCAGCAGCCGTTACCCTACCGTGCAGGGGATACTATCAGCCCAGGAGAAACCTATCGCCTGCCGTTTTACGCTGTCTCAGATGGCTCACTCTCAGCGCTAACTTTCCCTTATATCTTGGATGAATCCAAAAATGATGAGATGAAAGTTGTTTCACTCTCGATTGTGTCTGCGGAGGATCCTGCCGTTCTGTTGGACAGTGCAAGCGTGGAAAGTGAATTCCTCCCTTTAGATAACGAATGGCGCGGTGCGTCGTATGAATTCATCTTTGAGACACCGATACCTGTTCGTAAAGATGCATTGTATTATCTTCAGCTTGATTTAATGGGGGGGGACACAACTTTACTTTTAAATGGTTCACCCTCAATGCAAATAGTGACTGCTGACGGAATGAGACTGGAGAGTCCACTACCTCGTTTGATGCAAAGTGTTAAGCCAGGCGTTCCATATAACATGAGCGTCCACCTCGTTGAAAGCGGCACAATTACCGAAGTTTATATCCCATACCTGGTTGATTCAGCCGGTGTGGAGGGGGAAAAGGACCTTACGCTGGTTCTCGAGATAATAAATGAGGATGGCGCCAGGCGAGTTGGAAATTTGAAAGGGGAATTCTCTCCCGCCAATGATATCCGGGGAGCATCTGCAGTATTTAAGCTACACACGCCACTGCTTGTTAAAGCTGGTCAAACTCTGAATGTTACCCTCACAACTGAGACTGCGGGTGTACAGCTGGTTCCACATGCCCCTGCACCTGTCCATGAGAGCAGTTGGGATGATGCTGTACCATATCCGGTGGATGGCTTCAGCCCCTACAGCGAGACAGGTGGAATTTATCGGGGCGACTTGAATTTTGAGATGTATTGGGCGGATGACCAGCTCAAATTGGTAAAATTTGAGACTAATCTTGATCTAGCCGATTACATTTTCATCACATCCAGCCGCCAGTGGGGGACGACGACAAGGGTCCCGGAGCGGTATTTGCTGACAACGACTTATTACCGGAATCTCCTGGGTTGTCCGGAGGATTCAAGTATCGAATGGTGTTACAGCGTCGCAGAACCAGGCATGTTTGAAGGCACACTTGGATTCGAATTGGTTGAGACCTTTCAGTCCGATCCAAGCCTGGGAAGCTTATCGTTTAACACCCAATTTGCTGAAGAGGCTTTCACCGTTTATGATCACCCCAAAGTCTTAATTTTCCAAAAGACAGACGCATATGATCCTGTTCAAATGCGAGAGATTTTGCGTTCGGTAGACTTGAGCAAAGTGGTGTATTTCACACCCGGAGATGCTGCTAACTATCATGGACCTGAACCTGATCAGGTAGATGACCCGCGCTATACATTGAACCTGTCAGAGGAACGCCTGGTAGAACAACGACAAGGCGGTACATGGGTAGACTTGTTTGATAGAGGGAGTTTGCTGAATATTTCACAGCCGTTCGCCGTGGTTGTTTTTTACCTTTTCGTGGTGTTTTTGGGCTTGATTTGTTATCCAATCGTCCGTTTAGCCTTGCCGGGATTGTCTGACAGAGGTTACCCGCTTTCTAAACTTGCAGGATTGCTTTTACTTGCATTTGGGGTTTGGATTTTGGGGTCATTAGGAGTTTCGGTGACATCGACTACGATCCTGTTTGTTTTGATCGGAATCGTATCACTTTCAATCTTATTAATTTTCCTTCAAAGGCATTCCCTGTGGACTGAAATTAGAACAAACTGGCGCTATTACCTGACAGTTGAAACTTTGGCTTTAGTCGCTTTCGTGCTTTTTCTGCTGGTCAGATATGGAAATCCAGACCTATGGCATCCCTATAAGGGTGGCGAAAAACCGATGGATTTCTCGTATTTAAATGCCGTGATAAAAAGCACTACTTTCCCTCCGTATGATCCTTGGTTTGCCGGTGGTTATATAAATTATTATTACTATGGGTTTGTGATCGTAGGTGTACCGATAAAATTATTGGGTATTGTGCCTGCGACAGCATATAACATTATTCTACCGATCTGGTTCAGCCTTTTGATCCTGGGTGGTTTTTCTATGGGATGGAATCTCTATCGAGGAATCCCGCGCTCGCGAGCTTTGCGTGCTAACGAGCGGAATGATCGTCAGGTTTTGAATATGGCTTTTGTTGTGGGCTTAGCTACAACAATTTGCTTAGCTGTGTTAGGAAACCTGGGTACCATCAAATTGATCATCTCCGGGTATCAACAAATTGCTGCTGGGGGAGCTGTCATTGCAGAGTCCACATTTTTCCAAAAAATAAGCTGGACACTCCATGGCTTTGTGCAATTCCTCCGAGGCACACCCATGCCATTTTATCCAGGTGATTGGTACTGGTATCCCAGCCGTGTTATCCCTGGAGAACCAATTACAGAATTTCCTTATTTCTCCTTTATCTATGGGGATCTGCATGCTCACCTGATTGCTTTACCCATCACCGTATTTGCAGTCAGCTGGAGCCTTTCAGTTGTACTCAACAAGGGAAAATGGGGGGGGCGGAAAGGCCGTTTGAGAATTTTGGGTGGTATAGTGGGGTTCTTAATGGGTGGCCTGGTGATTGGTGCGCTGAGACCAACCAACACATGGGATTTCTACACCTACATTGTCCTGGCTGCAGTTGCTCTATTTTATTCGATTCTCAAGCATTATCAACCTCGATTGCACCTAAAATTCCGAAGGGGAGACCAGGTTGAAAAAATAATTATCGCGATAGCTGCTGTTTTACTGCTGGTGCTGTTATCTTTGTATCTTTATGAACCGTTTTCTTATTGGTTTGGCCAGGGATATACGCAGGTTGAAATCTGGGAGGGCAGTCGGACGCCACTTAATTCTTATCTAACGCATTGGGGCTTATTCTTATTTATTATTGTCAGTTGGATGAGTTGGGAAACCTATCACTGGATGAAAACGACGCCGCAATCTGCTTTGCGGGGACTCGATAAATATCAAACCTGGATATATGCTGTTTTGATCTTAATACTGATCATCCTGGTTGTCTTCCTGATCCTGGGTGTGGTTGTAGCGTTAGTGGCTATTCCGATAGCGGTTTGGGCGCTTGTGTTAATGTTTCGTCCAGGCAGGTCTGATGGCCGCCGTTTTCTTCTATTTCTAGTTGGGACAGCTGTCACGTTGACGCTGGTGGTTGAATTTATCTATTTACCGGGGGATATAGGACGGATGAACACGGTCTTTAAAATTTATTTACAGGCTTGGGTAATGTTCGCCCTTTCTGCTGGTGTCTGTTTTGGATGGTTGGTCAAATCGATCCGATATTGGCATTTCCGGTTAGCATTTGTGTGGCAGGTCATATTATTCTCACTGCTTACTTCAGCGCTTCTCTTCACTGTCATGGGAACAAGAGATAAGATCAATGATAGGATGGCACCGGAAGCACCTAAAAGCCTGGATGGCATGGTTTTTATGGCTGACGCAACCTATTATGATATGGGTAAAGAAATGGTGCTGGAGGAAGACTATCTTGCAATCCAGTGGATGCAAGATAATATCGATGGTTCCCCTGTGATATTAGAAGGTCAGGCCTATGAATATCGTTGGGGTAATCGATTCACGATCTATACTGGTCTGCCTGGCGTTGTTGGTTGGAACTGGCATCAGCGGCAGCAGCGAGCGATCTTGCAGAATAGCATCGTCCAGGAACGGGTTGATGCAGTCAATCTTTTCTATACAACCGAAGAAAAGGCCTATGTGGTTGATTTTCTTGACACTTATGATGTTTCCTATATCATCCTTGGGCAGTTAGAGCGTATTTTCTACACAGGTCCGGGGTTGGATAAATTCGAACTTTATGAAAATCTGCTCTGGGAAGAAGTATATCAAAACGGGGACACCATCATTTACAGGGTGCTTAAGTGAACTTGTCAACCTCTTTTGATTATTACGTCCCGATATCGAAAGGTTGATTATTTTCTCCACTTACTGCAAGGTTTTATAGATTTGTTACCACGGTTTGCTGAATACTTCACTGATCTGGCAGTGTCTTTTACTATAATGAGGAGGATTATAATTTCGTATTGCTTGCTAAGCGTGCCTGACATTGCAGGCTTAATCAGAGAACTGTGAAACCGCGCAATGGGACATAGCCATGTATAATAATGGGTAGATTCATCTTGGTGAAAATGAACGAGTTACCCGGGATGTTCAGAAGGAATAGTTTGATCGGTAATTATTTATTATTTTGAATTAGCAGCAGTGGTTTTAGACGCCATATGGAGTAATTGAGAATCACCCACCATAGAGATTGGAATTAATGTTATCTGACAAGAAATCCACATGGCAAATATACCTGCTGATAGGTGCGTTTATCATCGCGCTTGGATTCCGCTTTGTTCGTTTAGGTTATTCCCCGCTGAATGATCGTGAAGCAAGCATCGCGCTTCAGGCGCTTGCTGCAGCTGACGGTACAAAAACTGAGTTTGGTCCCTTTATCTCAATCGTAGGTTTGACAGCTTTAGACTTTTATATTTTTTCAGCCACTGATTTCTTGGCCCGTTTCTGGTCAGCTCTTCTCGGTGCTTTGATTATTTTTATACCTTTCCTGTACCATAAGCGCATTGGTTATTGGCCGGCGATGATTGCTTCTTTCATGCTGGCCATCTCACCGGAAATGGTCGGGCTTTCAAGGATTGTTGGTTCGCCGATGGTGGCGGGAGTATGCTTGTTGCTGTCAATTGGATTAATCACATATCATAAACCTGTATTGAGTGGGGTCTTTTTGGCTTTGGGATTAATGAGCGGTGCAAGTTTTTGGCTGGGATTGATTATTCTGGGATCATCCTGGCTGATCTCTAAGAAACTTGTCCCTGATTGTGATTTTTTTCGCTTTCCGAAACTATCTGAGAAAGGATCATTCTGGCTGCCATTCGATATTGCGTTCGGTTTGACACTCTTAATCGTCAGCACAAGTTTTTTCATGGAACCAGCGGGTGTTAGCGGAATCTTTGCTGGATTAGTCTCCTTTATTCTGGGATTTTTTATTGAATATTCTAATCTGTATTTCCTTTTGCCATTAACATTGCTGGCGTATACTGGATCAGCTCTCATATTTGGTGTGTGGGGTGGATTGCGGGGGATCATCGCCAGAGATAAAATTGACACAATACTATTATTTTGGTTTGTCGTGGGGTTGGCTACCATTCTCCTTTATCCTGGCAGTCAGCCGGCTGATATCCTTTGGGTAACAATACCTCTTTGGATCCTTACTGCTCGTTTTCTTTTCAGTGTATGGCGGTTTCCAGAAACATCACGTTTGGTTGTTGGTGGCACGGTTGCAGCTGTGATTGTGCTTTCAGCGTTCATGCTCATCGCATTACGAAGCCTTGTGAGACCAGATTTGGAGCAACAACAGCAGCTTAACACCCTGATTGCCCTTATCGGCGGACTTGTTTTAATCGTAGCTGTCCTCCTGTTGGTTAATTTTGGTTGGAAAGAGGAAGTATCCATATCTGGATTATTATTTGGTTTGGTTATTGTTAATATCTTCACTTTGATATCTATCAGTGTTAACACAACCAGCTTGGGTTCTGATGATGCCAATAATTTCTGGTATCCTAAAGAACCACAACTTTCAACAGAATGGCTGAGTGTTTCAATTGATCGAATTTCCGATTGGAATGAAAGCAGTGGTGTGCCTGTGGATATTGCTGTTAGTGATTTTAATACGCCAGGGATGGCGTGGACATTGAGAGGGAATGACTCAATCAATTTTATACCGTATTTAACGCCGCAATCCCAGTCGGGGATTGTTATCACTGATGATCAAAGCTACCCTGAGCTTACCAACAGCTACAGAGGCCAGGATCTGGTTTGGTCTCGAGAAGTCCTTTGGGAGGAAATGACACCATTTCAATACCTCAATTGGCTTGTTACGCGAAAGGCACCTGTCCGCACAAGACAGATCATCTTATGGGTTCGGACAGATCTAATGGTGGATGATCAGTTTTCACCATAAACTACTATTTTGGAGGTTGTAACTTATCGGATATGGAAGAAATCAATACAATCGCAATCGATGGCCCCGCAAGTTCAGGAAAATCAACCTTAGGCTGTTTATTGGCTGATGACCTTGGTTATCTTTATTTTGATACAGGTGTTATGTATCGAGCTGTCACTTTGGCAGCAATCCGTCGAGATATACCAATCACAAATGAAAAAGAGGTTGGAGAGTTGGCGAATCAGGTACGCATTGATGTACGCCCACCCAGTGTGGATGATGGCCGTGACTATGATGTTCTGCTGGATGGAGAAGATGTCACCTGGGACATCCGTCAGGAATTTGTTAATGCGTCCGTCTCAGATGTATCTGTATATAGGGCAGTTAGAGATGCAATGACAGCACAACAACGTCGAATTGCGATGGAAAACAAAGTTGTAATGGTTGGTCGAGATATCGGCACAGTAGTCATGCCTGAAGCAGACCTTAAAATTTATCTTGATGCACCTGTAGTGGTCCGGGCGCATCGGCGATACCAGGAAATTATTGAGAGGGGAGAAAAAGCGGATTTTAATACCGTGCTCAAAGGGCTAATGAATAGGGATGATATCGATTCAAGCCGTGACATAGCCCCTCTGGCAATTGCTGAGGATGCTGTTGTAATCCAAACAGAATGCTTAGGTATCCAGGAAGTGTTGGAGAAGGCAAAGGAGTTGGTGAGAAATGTGTGATACTTTCGTCGCTTTAGGGAATGCAACCTATGATGGCAGTGTGATTTTTGGGAAAAATAGCGATCGAGAGCCTAACGAAGCCCAGGAATTGGTTTTGATCCCCCATGCTATGCATGAAAAAAAAGGACATGTCAATTGCACATATATTAACATCCCGCAGGTTCCAGAAACAAATGCTGTTTTGCTTTCAAAACCATTTTGGATTTGGGGCGCTGAAATGGGCGCAAATGAACATGGTGTCGTGATCGGAAATGAGGCAGTATTCACCAAAGTACCTTATCAGAAAGAACCCGGCTTGATCGGGATGGATTTTATTCGATTAGCATTGGAGCGAGCAACATCCGCAGAGGGTGCATTGGATGTGATCATCGACCTCCTCGAGAATTATGGGCAGGGTGGGAATTGTGGTTTCTCCCACAAAATGTATTATCATAACGGTTTTTTAATTGCAGATCGGCATGAAGCTTGGGTGTTGGAGACAGCAGGCAAGCATTGGGCAGCTGAAAAAGTGCGGGAAATCAGATCCATTTCTAATGTAATCAGTATCCGTTCGCATTGGGATCGGGCATCTGATGAGCTTGTNTCCTTTGCGGTTTCGAAGGGATGGTGTAAGGCTGAAGACGATTTTGATTTCAGTCGTTGTTACAGTGATTTGATNTTTACAACATTTGCNGCTGGTCGTCACCGAAGCAGTTGTACGACGAATATGTTGCGAGAGAATATTGGCCAAATCGATATCCCCTTGGCAATGCGCATCTTGCGAGATCATGGTTCAAATACTGAAAAAGATTGGATCCCGGGGAAAGGATTATTTGGTGCAGAAGTATGCATGCATGCCAGCTTGGGTATTGTTCGAAGCAGTCAAACCACCGGCTCAATGATCTCTCATCTGAAGTCTGACCGGGATGTCCATTGGCTGTCGGGTACAGCCGCACCATGTACTTCTGTGTACAAACCAGTTTGGTTTGATTCGGGATTACAAGATCTTGGGCCATCACCATCCGGCCTGTATGAAGAAGCAGCACTTTGGTGGCGTCATGAAAACCTTCACAGAGAAATCTTGCGTGACTATACAACCCGGATAACTGAAGTTGCATCAGGCTTGGGTGCCCTGCAGAAGGAATTCCTGTCTGAGATCGATCAGGTTGCTCATCAATCGTTGGAATCAAGAAGAGCTTTCACCCAATATTGTTTTTCGAAAGCTGAACTTGCAGAGTTATCATGGTTGGAAAAAGTTAAGCATATGCCTGTACAGCAACGCAGACCCCTTCTCTATAAGATCGCTTGGAAAAAGTTTGATAAACAAGCTGCTCGTACACAATGAACAACTTGAAATATTGTAAGGATCAAGCATCAAGACAGAATATAAATAAGCCGGGTGATGCTATAATTTATTTACAGATACATAAATATTGAGATGTTAAATTTTATCGCACCGATCATTCATGAGCATGCAATAGCGATTCCAGAGGATCCGATAGCCTTAATTGGATGGCTTATTTGGTTTTGCCTTCTGGTTTTGATTGTTATCCGCATCCGCGATCGTGACTTAAACCTGGATCGACAGATGCTGATATGGATGGCTGTTTTGAGCATCTCAATTCTCATTTTTACACCTTTTTTTGGTTTAGAAATTCCGATAGAAAGTTTTAACCAAATCGATGCCCGTCCTGTCCAGCATTGGATGGTTTTTGTTGCCGTTCCCTGGCTGTTGGCAGGTGGACTTTTGGGGATCCTGCCGTCGGTTTTTCTTTCAGGGATGTCAGGTCTCCTATTATCATATTTGGATACCCATAACATTTTTACACCACTGGTTTTTATGACTTTAGCGGTCAGCTTCAGTTGGGCTGTGAGACAAAGGTTTCGTACAAAAACCTATCGATTGTTACGCATTCCTTTCTTTGCAGCGTTCTTCAGCCTGGTTGTCATCCTGCCTTGTACTTTTATTGCAATCATCCTCAGCACACCTGGAGCATTCCCATTAAGGCTTGCAACAGCCTTTGAATTGACACCATCGACACTCCTTCCCATCAGTGGAATGTTGTTAATTGGGGGTGTCATTTGCATTGTGGCACAAGCTATTTTCCATAAGAAGTGGGGATCGCGTCAACCATTGAAGTTCTCTCCAGGTGAGACCAGTATCAGGTATCAATGGATTGCAATCTCTCTATCAACCTTATTGGTTCTATTGATTGTGGTTCTGACCGCTTTATGGTTTGTCAATGAAAATAACGCCAGGCGAACCCTGATTAATCGTTTAAAGGAAACATCCACTGAAGCGGCAGAAGGGTTACCGATTTTTTTGACCTCCGGGAGAAGTTTGATCTCAGAAATTGCAAACCATGAGGAACTCGCCACAGGTGCACCTGAAGCTTTGGAAATCCTGCTAAATGAGACGAAAACCACAATGTCCCTTTTCGAGGAATTGTTCTTGCTGAATGCCGATGGTGAGGTGATTGCGAGATATCCTCAGTCAGCATCTATTCCCTCAGTTGAATCAGAAAGTTTTTCCACTGCAATCAACCAGGTCTTATCTACAGGATCTGTCGAAATCCTTGCAACAAATTCTGATTTAGATGAAAAAGCCGTTGAGATGAACTTCTTTGCAGGTGTTGCAGACAAACCAGGAAACACGGTAAGGATTCTTTGGGGTAGAACTGGACTGATGTCTAATCCCTTATCCAAGATTTACAGCAAAGGGTTTTCTGAACTTGAACAACAGGGAGGTATCGTTCAGATCATAGATGAAGAAAACCTTCATCTTTATCATACAGACCCGAGTCAAATCATGAAGGTATTTTTTGATAATAATTTTGTCACACCAACTTATTTCGAGAATGTTTCCAAAGATGGACAAGCGATGATGCAGTTTTTCCAACCAATAAACGAGCTGGGTTGGGCTGTGGTGACCTCGCTTCCTGTTCAAGCCCAGTATACGATGGCATGGGAAAGCATTTATCCCTTGGGATTATTCGGATTTGGCACCATAATGGTTGTTTTACTCTTAGGGTTAATTGCCTTTTCGTCAGTTGTTAAACAAGCCAATCGTGTAAAAAATGGTATTGATGCTGTATCCAACGGAAGATATGATGTCAAGATAGCTCAGGAGCACACTTCCGGAGTAATTGGACAGTTGGCGAAAGCATATAATCAGATGGTGGATTCCCTCGTCCATAAACTGCAAAAGCAATCTGACCTCTCCTCTATCAGTGAGCGTTTGTCAAACCAGGATAACCTGAATGCCATCATGCAAATTATCATGAAAGCAGCATTGGTGCATGGTGTATCGTCGGTGCGCATTATTTTGACATCATCCTCAGAAATAACTGAATCGAAAAACACTGCACAACGTTTTGGTATGGGGAAACTGAGTGAAGTCTTTGCTGATTTGGATGATCAGATTCTTGATCGGGTTCGTACAGAGGGCGTTTTCTTCTTGCGTGATTTAAGAAGGCATAACACACTTCAATGGAAAGAGGGTATGCCGACGCCTGCTTCAATCATCGCTATGCCGATGCAATGGCAGACGAATTGCATTGGTGCATTATGGGTGACTTATCAGGACATCAGGTTCCCGGGCAATGAAGAGGCAGCATTCTTCAAAGGTCTCGCACAAAAAGCAGCTATGTCGGTTAGCAATATCTCGACACTGGTTGATGCTGTAGGGATACGTCAACAACTGGAAACCTTCCTCGATGCTTTACCAGATGCTGTTTTGATCACAGATAATATGGGGAATTTGGTTTACCATAATGGGGCTTCAAAACAAATATTCAATTTTGATGAGCCTTCGTTAGGTAGGATATCGCTTACTAATTTGATGAAGGGGGCGGAGACCTTAGCCGTTCTGAGTGACGGTGGATATGGACCGAAATCAAAAGAGATCAGATTTGACAACGGGAAGATTTATAATGTTTTCGAGTATGCCTTAGATGACAATAGCCAAATGATCGGGAAAGCGATCCTGTTTTCAGATATCACCAGCCAAAAAGCACAAGAATCCATAAAAACAGAGTTTGTGACAACAGTCAGCCACGAGCTGCTGTCACCATTAACTTTAATCCAAGGCTATGCCAAAATCTTGCAGTTGACGGGAAATTTAAACGAACAACAAGATGATTATATCAATACGATTATTGATGACATCGAGGATATGAAGGACCTGGTCACAAAATTATTGGATCTTGGACATCTTGAGTCCGGGGATTCATTAGAAACCACGCAATTCTTTGTAGCGGATCTGATAAAGAAGGTTGTGGACGGCGTCGATGCACAAGCCAAGCAGAAAAATATCCAGGTTACATACTTAAGCCCGGTATCTACATTGGCGATTGACGCTGATCGCGCATTTTTGAATCTCGCTTTAAAAAATCTGATAGAAAATGCCATTAAATTTACCAAGATGGGTGGGGAAGTGTCATTAAGTGTGCGATCGAACAATAGCGATGTGGTGTTTGCTGTAAAAGATAACGGTATTGGAATTGCACCATTGGATCAACGTCATCTTTTTGAAAAGTTTCATCGTGGACGAATGCCGGTAGGAATTGAACATAAAGGACGTGGATTGGGTTTAGCAATTGTAAAATCAATCACTGAACGTCATGGGGGAAAGGTATGGCTGGAAAGTCAATTGGGTCAAGGCAGTACTTTTTATTTGCAGATTCCCAGGCACCCAAAGAAATAATCAAAAATATAGACTTCTGATTGAAGCTGTGGTAAAATGCGACCCTTGAAAAACTTGACAATTACATTAAGAATTTGCTATAATTTTAATTTGTTGTATTGACAAAAACACCTGAGAAATCAAAGTTTCTCAAGGTTTTTCTCGCGTTAAATCATAAAAATTTGCTCATTTTCCGATTAATTGGAGGTTCCTAGTGGAAACAAAGGGATTAAAAGCACTGCGGATTGGTCTTGCCTCTCCTGAAGTCATTCGCAGTTGGTCTTATGGCGAGGTTCTCAAACCAGAGACAATCAATTACCGGCGTCTTCGTCCTGAGAAGGACGGATTATTTTGTGAGGCTATTTTTGGCCCCACACGTGATTATCAGTGTTACTGTGGGAAATATAAGAATCCCCGCTACAAGGGAATTATTTGTGATAAATGCGGTGTTGAAGTAACCCGTTCTGCAGTTCGGCGTGAAAGGATGGGGCATATCCAACTGGCTGCCCCAGTAGCCCACATTTGGTATACCAGGCGCATCCCATCTTTCCTCGGTTTAATGCTAAATATCTCCCGTCGAAATCTGGACCGAGTCCTTTATTTTGCCCAATATATTGTCACTTATGTTGATGAAGATGCCCGTCAAAAGGCACTTAAACGGCTGGAAGATGAAATCAGCTTAACTGATCGCGAATTGGGCGAGAAAATCAATGCTCAAATTGCTGAAGTTAAGCAGAACCGCGATTCCTGCATTAAAAGAACTTGAATCCCAGCGGGAAGCTGTCCAAGAGGGATATGATGAGCAAGTTGGAAATCGCATTGATCCAGTCATCAAAGAAGGTCAGCGTCTTGAAAGTGAGATCCAAACGCGGATGAGTAAGAAGATTCGCAAGGCAATCATTTTCAAAGCCCTTGATAAGGAAGCGACGATCGTTGAGGTTGGCACGGAAGTGGCTTCTTCCCACTTGAGTGAAGTGCAAGGGATTGTAAAAGAGATGATTGAAGATCTCGAATCTGATCTGAAAGTAAAACGTGAGCAAGATTTGGAAAAATTCAATCTTCAAAAAGAGGAGATTAAAGCGGAAGCTGAAGTCAAAATGGGAGCTTTACGCATTGAGCTTGAAGACAAAGCTGAAGAAACCCAGACGGAATCTGCTCGATTACGAGATGAACTTTCCGACTTAGAGCCTTTTACTTTCCTGAGTGAAGCCCGTTATCGGGAATTAAAATCCAGTTGGGGGCAGGTTTTTCGAGCTGATATGGGTGCAGAAGCTTTCTACGATATCCTCAAACGTATTGATTTAGATGCCATGGCAGAAGAACTTTGGGATGAGATCCGTACGACACGCAGCAAGCAGAAACGTAAAAAAGCCACACGCCGATTGGGTGTGATCGAAGCATTTCGGCGGTCACGTAATAAACCTGAGTGGATCATTATAACTGTCCTACCGGTTATCCCACCTGATTTGCGGCCAATGGTTCAGCTTGATGGTGGTCGATTTGCTACGTCAGACTTAAATGACCTGTATCGGCGCGTGATCAATCGCAATAATCGTCTTAAACGGCTGCTTGAATTGGGTGCCCCTGATGTGATTGTTCGCAATGAAAAGCGGATGCTGCAGGAATCAGTTGACTCCTTGATCGATAATTCGCAACGCGGAAAAGCCCTTTCACGGCGTGGTCGACGTGAACTTCGATCGCTGAGTGATATGTTAAAGGGGAAGAAGGGCCGCTTCCGCCGAAACTTGCTGGGTAAACGTGTGGACTACTCCGGACGCTCAGTCATTGTTGTAGGTCCAAATTTAAAATTACACCAATGCGGCTTACCTAAATCTATGGCACT
>JGI24025J20009_10001427_pt1 | contig 18011 bp, 15 predicted proteins | sample Cruoilmetagenom3_FD_20009 | JGI IMG/M metagenome (IMG submission 20009) | reverse complement strand
TGATGCTGGATGAACCAGTTAGTCCTGATTCTGATTATGGTTACACAAAATTAGCTATGATCAGGACATTAGATTGGGCCAGGATGTCAATAAATAGTGTTAGAGATTATCCTGGAGCTTTATTTGGCATTATTCAGGGAGGAATGTATGATGACTTGAGGAAGGAATGTTCACAAAGGATGCTGGAGTTGAATTTTGATGGTTACTCTATAGGGGGACTTAGTATAGGGGAGCCAAGAGAATTAACATTTGAATTAACAGAAAAAACTTTAAATGAAATACCAAAAGAGAAAACACGTTATTTTATGGGATTAGGAGATCCCGAGGGAATAGTAAAAGCAGTTTCTCTGGGTGTAGATATTTTTGATTGTGTATTAGCAACAAGAATAGCAAGAAACGGAGTAGCAATTACTTATGAAGGTAAATTGAATATAAAAAATTTTAGATATAAAATAGACTTTAACCCCTTAATGCATGATTGTGATTGTTATTGTTGTAAGAATTATAGTCGTGCTTATATAAGACATCTGTATATGTCAAATGAGATTTTAGCAAGCAGGTTACTAACAACTCATAATATTCATTTTATGGTGAATTTAATGGAGGAAATTCGAAAAAAAATAAAGGAGGGGAAATTATCAGAAATAAAGAAGAAGTTTAATGGTTATATATGGAAAAAAAATATCTAACAATATCTGTAAAATTTTAATATAATAACTTAAACATTTTTATGAAAGGAGAAAGATGAATAATCAAATAATGGATTTTTTAAGTAAATACGGTTATTGGATCTACATTTTAATATTTGGAGCTATTTTTTACTTTACCCTGATACTTCCTCAAAAAAGAAGACAAAAAAGACACAGTAAATTGTTGGAGAGTTTAGAAGTAGGCGATAAAGTAGTTACTATAGGAGGAATATTTGGTACCATAAAAAAAGACTTTGAAAATAAGATATTAATAACGGTTGCTCCAAATGTTGATATTGAATTTAATAAAAATGCGGTAATAAGAAAGATAAGCAAATAGATTTTTTTGCAATGTTCTTATTGGTATTTGCTTATATCCTTTAAAATAATAAGGCAAAGTTAAATATCATAAATTGTATAGAAATCTATTATTAAGTTAGGAAAAATTATGAATAAAAAAATTACTATAAAAGATATAAAAGAAAATACTGATGTAATTTCTTATATAGCTGAAGCTGATAAGGTTATGGAAGCAATTGGTTATACAGAACATGGTTATAGACATGCTGATTTAGTTTCAAAAATAGCGTTTAATATTCTTGATAGATTAGGTTACAGTCAAAGAGAAGCAGAGATTGCTGCAATTGCAGGATACCTTCATGATATTGGAAATATGATTAATAGAAAGCATCATTATTTAACTGGTGCTGTGATCGCAGGGGATATTCTTAGAAGAATGGGAATGAATCCAGAGGAAGTATCGATGGTTATGAGTGCTATAGGGAATCATGAAGAAGGATCAGGTTTTGCTATAGATCCTACCACTGCTGCATTAATACTTGCGGATAAATCAGATGTTCATAGAAGCAGAGTAAGAAGAGAGCTAACAGAAATATCATTTGATATACATGATAGGGTAAATTATGCAGCAACTCATTCATTTCTTAGAGTAAATAACGATGAAAAGAAAATAACTCTTGAAATAAAAATTGATACAAATATCAGTCAGGTTATGGATTATTTCGAAATATTTTTGGAAAGAATGACAATATGTAGAAAAGCTGCAACTACCCTGGGATGTGAATTCGAAATCATTATAAATGATGTGAAGCTTTTATAGTGATATAAATAATTAATAATAGTTCAAATAGTTTTAAATTTAAGTAGAGAGTATAAATTGATAAACAGATTCTGGCATATAACAATAATAATACTTTTTTTAATAATGGTTGCTGGAGCTCTTTATTTAATCTATCCCCCGGATAAAAAGATAAATACAGGGCTTGATTTATCAGGTGGAATTCAGATAATTCTATCACCTGAAGAAGAAATATCAGAAGATTCTATAAGAGAAGCTTTTTTAATGATTAAAGACAGGGTTAAAAGGCTTAAAATAGTTGAATCAAGAGTGACAATGGATGAATCTAAAAGGATATTAGTTCAATTACCAAAAATTGATAATCTGGAAAGTATTATAAGTATTATCAAAAATAGAGGTTATCTTGAACTTAAGATAGTTAAGGGAATAGATGTGGGATTGAAATATATTGAAAAAAAAGAGGAAGAACCCTCAAAAGCGGAAGAGGAGGAATCATCTGGGGCAGAAGAGGAAACAAAAGATAAGGATAAAAAGACTACAGATGAAGGTGTTAAGATTTCTCCTGAGGAGATTGAGCAAACTACTTTAATGATTTTGGAAAAATTCAAAGAACAACTGGGAGAAGAAAATATCGAGTACGAAAAGATAAGTGACTTAGAGTTCAATCTTAAATTAAAAGGAGCAAATTTACAGAATACTTATATAGCAATTTTACAATTAACAATGGGTGAGATATCAGAATCGGAAACTATCGAGAGAATAGAGATAACAAAATATGATCCAATTTATGGTGATACAGTCGCAATCAGTGGACATTTAAAAGATGTAAAACCAATACCCGCTCAACGTGGGTATCAAGAAATGAAAAATTCTGTTATTTTGAATTTAGACGAAGAATTGCAAAAAAGATTTAAAAGTCTACTTGAGCAAAACATTGGAGACGATTTATCAATAGTTTTAGATGGAGCTTTTAGAACTATTACAGATATCAGTGAGGAAACCATTCCAGATGAAGAAGCAAATTTAATTTATATACCTAATATAGAAACATTTGAAGAAGCTGAGAATATTTCAATAATGCTACAAACCGGCACTTTACCAATAAATTTTAAAGTTGATAATAAAGTAGATGTTGGACCAACTTTAGGGGAAGATATCATATATAAATCTCTAATAGCGATATATGTTGGATTTGCGTTAGTCCTGATATCTATGTTGATTTATTATAGGAGTCTGGGATTAGTATCAGTAATTAGTTTAATTATGTTTTTAATACTTCTTTTTTCAATAGTGACTTTAACAAAAGTAGTACTTACAATCTATTCATTTTCTGGTATATTTCTGGCAGTAGGTGTATATGTTTTCTCAAATATTTTAATATATGAGAAAGTGAAAGAAGAATTAAAAAAAGGTAGATCTATAACAACAAGCATTGATTTTGGCTTTAAGAATTCATTAAATGATATTTTTTATATTAATATGTCAATATTTGTTATTGCTTTAGTGGTTAATTATTTTGGAACCAAACAATTAAAAGGATTATCACTTCCTGCAATTATTGGTTCTATATTAACAATAATCACTCTATTCACTTTTACCAGATCCAGTCTTTTATTATCTTCAGGCTTTTTACAAAAATATTCACTAAAGCCATTCTTAAGAAAAAATGTTAGTTAAGGTAAGTTAAAATTTATATAAGGAGAAATAGCAGAGTGAATTTTGATTTTATAGCAAGGAAAAGAATATTTTTTATCTCATCGGCTATTATAATAGTTTTAGGATTGATAAGCTTCTTATTAGGATGGGGTCTTAGTTTTGGGAAAGATTTTAGAGAAGGTATTCTGATTGAACTAAGCTTCAAAGAACCAGTTGAAATAGAAGAGATTAAAAATATACTTAAAAAAAATAATTTTACTGCTAATGTTATACAATCCATAAATGAGAAAAAGTATCAGATTGAAGTATTTACAGGTGAAGATAAAAAAGATGAGATAAAAAATTTATTTATAGAGACAGATCTGATAGAAAGCGATATTAAAGTAAATAATATTTTACCTTTTCACAGTAAAGATATATTTATAAAAATATTGTATTCAATTTTAATTGGTACAGTAATGCTATTTTTAATTAGTTTAATTAAGAAGGAATTCATGTTAGCATTAGTCGCTTCTATAACCAATATTTTTAACTTACTGTTAACATTAGGTGTTTTTTCTATATTAGGTATGAAAATATCGATTACTATGATTATCTCAATAATAATTATTTTTATTTACTCAATTGGTACGATTTTAAATATAATAAACAGAATAATTGATAATAAACTTCTTGTAAAAAGGATTGGTTATAATAAAATGATAAATTTAAGCTTAAGACAAGCATCAGGAGTATCTTTAATTGCTTTAATTGCTATTCTAATTTCACTTGTAGGCTTAATAATCTATAGTGAAGGTTTATTTAGAAATTTAGCTATTTTATTAACATCTGGTTTTATCGTAATAACATTTTCCTCGATTTTTACTTCTGGTTCTCTCCTGGAAATCTTAAACCAATATTCTTCAAAGCATAAATAAAACATTATCTTATTTAAAACTTAAATCCTTTTTTATACTTTAGAAATCCCTGTATTAAATTTCAATAAAAGTTTTATACAAATTATTTGATGCACATTTGTTACTTATTTTGTAAAATAAGATTATGAAAAAATATGTGAAAGAACTGGAAAACTTAATAGAAAAGGTAAAAGAGTATAATCCCAATGCTGATCAAAAAATAATTACAAAAGCATTTAATTTAGCAAGGGAAAAACATAATGGACAGCTAAGGGAATCTGGTGATCCTTTTATATCACATCCATTGGGAGTAGCAGATATAGTCGCAGATTTAAAATTGGATACAATTTCTGTTGTTTGTTCCCTTCTTCACGACATAATAGAGGATACAGATATTTCACTATCATATATAGAGAAAGAGTTTGGTAAAACTGCAGCGATAATAGTTAATGGTTTAACAAAGATAAATAAAATATCATTTAAGACTGTTGAAGAAGAACAAGCTGAAAATCTAAGAAAGATGATAATAGCTATGTCAGAGGATATAAGAATCATTCTTATAAAATTGTCTGATAGGCTACATAATATGAGGACATTGTCTGCGCTTTCTTTAGAAAGACAAAAGATAAAAGCAAAGGAGACAATAGATATATTCATACCACTTGCACATCGATTGGGTATATCTCAGATTCAAAGGGAATTAGAAGACTTATCTTTTAAATATTTATATACAAAAAAATTCACTGAAATTGTTAGTATGGTTGAGCAAAGGCAAAAGTCAAGAGAGGATCAGATAAATCTGACTGTTAAGATTTTAAAAGATAAATTAAAGAGTTTTGGTATTGTAGCTGAAATAACTGGTAGGGCAAAGAATTATTACAGTGTCTTTATGAAGATTACAAAACGTGGAATTAATTTTGAGGAAATATATGATTTAACAGCAGTTAGAGTAATTGTGAATGATTTAAAAGATTGTTATGGTACTTTGGGTATTGTTCATTCATTATGGAAGCCCATTCCTGGAACATTTAATGATTATATTGCAAACCCAAAGTTCAATCTTTATCAATCTTTGCATACTTCTGTTATGGGTCCTGATGGAAAACCTATAGAAATTCAAATTAGAACATGGTCGATGCATAGGACTGCAGAATATGGAATAGCAGCACACTGGAAGTACAAAGAAAAAACAATAAAAGAAGATAAAGATTTTGATGAGAGAATGTCATGGTTAAGGGAGATGCTTGAGTGGCAGAAAGAACTCTCGGACCCCAAGGATTTTATGGAATCATTAAAACTTGACCTTTTTCATGATGAAGTATTTGTTTTCACCCCAAAAGGGGATGTGATAAGACTACCGTTGGGCTCTATACCTATCGATTTTGCTTATCACATACATACCGATATTGGTCATAGATGTATTGGAGCGATGATTAATAATAGAATGGTTCCTCTGGAAAGACCTCTTAAAAGTGGGGATATAGTTAAAATATTAACATCAAAAACTGCTGGTAAGCCAAGTAGAGATTGGTTAAATGTTGTGAGAACGGTTAGAGCAAAAGGAAAAATAAAACAATGGTTCAGAAGGCAAGAGAGAGAGGAAGATAAAACTGTAGGAAAAGAGCTTTTAAGTAAAACTTTAAGGAAGCAAGGGCTTTCTTTACACAACGTTGATCAGGATATAATTTTAAAAATTGCACAAAATCTTGGTTTTGATTGTATAGATGGTCTATTCACACAGATTGGAGCTAAAAAAGTTTCACACATACAGGTTTCAACAAAAATTATAAATGCCATAAAAAAATCGATTGAACCAGAGGAGGATAGATTAAAAACCGGGGAATTTATACAGGAAACAAGTGAAAGAAAATATACAAGCTCAGTTATTGTAAGTGGGATGAATGATTTAATTGTAAATCTTTCTCGTTGTTGTAATCCCGTACCAGGTGATGATATAATCGGCTACATAACTCGAGGAAGAGGAATTAGTGTTCATAGAACAGATTGCACAAATATAAAATTTTTATCCAAAGATTCTGAGAGATTTATAGAGGTTAAGTGGGATTTAACCAAACCATCACTTTTCAAGGTTGAGATAGGCATAGATGCTATAGATAGAATTAACCTTTTAAGAGATGTTACAGAGGTAATTTCAAACTATAATTTAAATATAATAAATATAGCTGTTAGAAAAAAGGTAGAAAGGGATATTACTATTATATTAACTCTGGAAATTGGAGATGTAATTTTACTTAATAAATTATTAGATGATATAAAAGATATTGATTCTATATATGATAGCTATAGAGTTGTTCCGGGGATGGATAGATAATACATAGCGATTGGGATAAAATTTGTTTTAATGGATAAATAATGCATAAATTAGAAATTAAGAAATTTACTTTAGGATATTTTGCTGTTAACTGTTATATTGCTTATACTACAGATTCGAGGGAAGCATTAATTATTGATCCAGGAGCAGAACCTCAAAAAATCTTGGATTTTATAGATGAAAAGAAATTGAAAGTTAAATACATAATAAATACTCATGGTCATTATGATCATATTGGTGCAAATAATAAAATAAAATCCGTGCTTAATGTACCAATTTGTATACACACTCTGGATAAAGAATTACTTCATAGTCCAATGCGTAATTTATCATTATTAACTGGCAAGTTTTATAAAGTTAATGCAGATAGATTTGTTAAAGAAGATGATGAATTTAAAATAGATAATAAGGTATTTAAAATAATACATACGCCAGGTCATACTCATGGTAGTATAAGTATTATGGTTGATGATATTATATTTTGTGGTGATTTAGTTTTTAAAGATGGAATTGGTAGAACAGATCTTTTTGGTGGATCTTCAAAGGAACTGGCTTTGTCTATTAAGAATAAGATATTTAGTGCTAATGATGAGGTAAGATTATATCCAGGTCATGGTCCTGAAACCTCAGTTAAAGATATAAAAGAAAATAATTATATGGTCAGTTATATTATAAAATCAGAATTATCTAACTTTTAAAAGGAGAAAATTTTGAAATTTCAAACACCTAGAGGAACCAAAGATATATTATCACCTGAAGTAGAACTTAGAAATTATATATTTGAAAAATCTCGTGAGCTTTTTGAAACTTATGGATTTAAAGAGATAGTAACTCCAACCTTTGAGCGTACGGAAGTATTTACAAAAGGTATAGGAGAAGCCAGTGATATAGTTTCAAAGGAGATGTACACATTTAAAGATAGGAAAGGTCGATCTTTAACTCTAAAACCTGAAGGAACGGCTCCAGTAGTGCGTTCATTTATACAAAATAAAATGTATGGTAAACCTTTACCTATAAAGCTTTATTATAGCAGCCAGATGTTTAGATATGAAAAACCTCAAGCAGGGAGAGGCAGAGAATTTTCACAAGTAGGAATAGAAATTTTAGGTACAAGTGACCCTCTTGCAGATGTAGAGACTATTTCCTTGGTTATGAATCTATATAAGGAATTGGGAATTGATCAAACTAAGCTTATTATAAATAGTATGGGTTGCCGAAATTGTAGAAAAAAATACTTGCAGGATTTAAAAAAATATTTAGAGAAAAATAGTAAATACTTGTGCGAAGATTGTAATTTCAGAATGAAAAAGAATCCATTAAGAGTGTTTGATTGTAAGGTTGATCAATGTAAGAAAACATTATCTAAGGCTCCAATTTTAAGAGATTACTTATGTAATGAATGTGAGGATCATTTTAAAAATGTATTAAAGGGATTAGATAGTTTAAAAATAGAATGGCAATTGGATAATAGATTGGTAAGAGGATTTGATTATTACACAAAGACAGTTTTTGAAGTAACTGCGCCTAAATTAGGTGCACAGGATGCTATATGTGGTGGTGGGAGATATGATTACCTTATAGAGGACTATGGGGGTCCTCCAACCCCTGCAGTTGGAGTAGCAATAGGTGTTGACAGAACAGCACTTGTTATGAAGAGTATAGGTATAAAACCATTTTCTGAGAAGAATTTACAAATTCTTTTAATTCCTTTAAGTGATACAGCTAAGGAAAAAGCAATTGTACTTCTTGATGATTTAAGAAAAAACAAGATTATATCTGAAATGGATTATGGTGATAGAAGTGTAAAGGGTCAATTTAAGTTAGCGGATAGATTGAATGCAAAATATGTTTTAATTTTAGGTGAGGATGAACTAAAAATTAACAAAATATCATTAAAGGAAATGGATACAGGAAAACAGTTTATTGTCAATTATAATAATATAGTAAATTACATAAAAGGAAAAATAAAAGAGAGTAAATAAATGGAAAATAAAAAATTCAGGATTTCAGATCAGATTTTACATAACTCACCTATAATAAAAAATAAATACAGGAATATTTGGTGTGGAAATATTTCAAAAAAAGATATTGGTCGTAAAGTTATTATAAGTGGTTGGGTTCACAGAAGAAGAGATTTAGGTAATCTAACTTTTATAGATTTAAGGGATAGAACAGGGATAGTTCAGGTGCTATTTGATCCGGATATAAGCAAAGAAGAGCATAATTTATCTAAAAAATTAAGAGCTGAATTTGTAATCACTATTGAAGGAGAGGTAAGGGAAAGACCAGCTGGCACAATAAATCCAGAACTTGGAACTGGTGAAATAGAAGTAATAGTAGAAAAACTAAAAATATTGAGTGAATCAAAAACACCACCATTTTTAGTTGGAGATGATACAGAAATAGATGAAAAATTAAGATTTAAATATAGATACCTCGATCTTAGAAAACCAGATATTATGAATGTGCTTATTCTTCGAGATCAGATAGCAGTAGCATTAAGAGAATATTTGAAGAGCCAAGGTTTTATTGAGGTTGAGACTCCAATTCTTGCTAAAAGTACTCCAGAAGGAGCAAGGGATTACTTAGTTCCAAGTAGAATTCATAAAGGAAGTTTTTATGCTTTACCTCAATCACCACAATTATTTAAGCAAGTACTAATGGTTTCAGGATTGGAAAGATATTTTCAAATAACAAAGGTTTTCAGAGATGAAGACATGAGGGCGAATAGGCAACCAGAATATACACAGCTAGATATTGAAATGTCTTTTGTCGATATTGAAGATATTCTTAGAATAAACGAAGAGATGCTTGAGTATGTGTTTAAAAAATGTTTTAATATAGATTTGGTTTTGCCTTTTGAAAGAAGAAAATATTCTGATGTAATTGAGAAGTATGGAACAGATAAACCAGATATAAGATTTAAAATGCCTATAGTGGATATAACTGATGAACTTTTATCTACTGATTTTCAGATTTTTAAAAATGCTATCGAAAATAAAGAAAGAATAAAGGGTATAATTGTGAGTAGCGCTGATAATTTCTCCAGGAAGAAAATGAATGCTTTCTCAAGTATGGCCAAGGATTTAGGTGCCAAGCAAATTATCTGGATAAAAGTAAAAGAAAGTGGAGAATTACCTTCATCTATTGCAAAATATCTTAAAGATAATGAGAAAAGAGCAATATTGGAGAGATTTAATGTGAAATCGGGTGGTTTAATTATTCTTATAGCCGATTTATCAAATAAAGCAAGTACGATTTTAGGTCAGATAAGATTATATTTAGCAAATGAATTAAACTTGATTCCTGAAGATACATATAAATTCCTATGGGTGTATGATTTTCCCTTGTTTGAGTGGGACAACGATGAAAAAAGATATCAACCAATGCATCATCCTTTTACTTCACCAACGGAAGAGACCATTGAGTTTATAAAAAATGATCCTTTAAAAGTAAAGGGGAAATCTTATGATCTGGTATTAAATGGAGTGGAAATCGCAAGTGGTTCCATAAGAATTAATAATAGTAATTTACAAAGGGAGATTTTTAAAGTTTTAGGTCATGATAAAAATAGAGTGGATAGTAATTTCGGATTCTTATTGGAAGCTTTTCAATATGGTGCTCCACCTCTTGGGGGTATTGCGTATGGTTTTGATAGATTTGTTGCCGAGATATTAGGAAAAAATAATATAAGAGAAGTAATTGCTTTCCCCAAAACTCTTAGAGCCATATGTCCTCTAACAAATGCACCTGATGAAGTAACTGAAGAACAGTTAGAAGAGCTGAATATAGATATAAAGAAAAAATAAAAAAAATATTATAAATTTTTAAATTGAATAAGAAATAATTATGTGATAATATAATAAAAGACCTACCTTGTGCGTAGTTTGTTGTCTATTTGAGCCAACAAATTGACATAGGGAGCCGAATCTTTGGCGATGGAATTGATGCCTCCTTAGTGTGGAACAATGAAGTTGTCAAGAAGGCACCCACCTACTGAGAATAGGTTCAAAGATTGGTAAATTACGGCAAGGTGGGATTATTTTTTGAATGTAATTTTTTTACTTCCTCTGTTTAAAATCCGCCTTAATTTTCCTAATAAGAAACATAATTATGATATAATCAAAAAAATTTATATAATTATAATGAATATATTTTTAAACTTATAATCAATGAAATATTTTATGGAGGATGAATATGGCTTATTCGAATTTTGAAATTGCGGTTTTAATAGCTTTTGCTATATTTATTATTATTTCGATACTCTTAACGATAAAAATAGTTATTACATTAAAGTCATTAAATAAATTGCTTGCTGAATTGAGAAAAGATATTACACCAAATTTGAGAAAATTAAGTAATACACTAGACAATGTAAATGCAGAATTAGGTGGTGTTGATAAAATAATAAATACAATTTCTAATTTAGTAAATAGGATTGATTTGACAACTAAATTAGGTCAAGAAATGATTGTTTCTCCAATTTCAAAAGTAGCAGGAATTCTGGCAGGTTTGCAAAAAGCAATATCGAAAATGAAAAGTGGAAGAGATAAAGAATAAAAATATCATTGAATTATTAATAAATAATATACATATGGTTAAATTTTAATTATAACTCTATTGAATTTAATGAGATTCTTCGCTACACTCAGAATAACAAAAATTAATGATTTATTAAATTATTTTTTTAGAATTTTAGTTCATAAAATTATATGATGGAAAAATATAAAAGAATTGCTTTAATAATATGGGCTATAATAGGAGCTTTAATTATATTTTTTTCTTTTTTTTATTTATTATTTAAAATAAAACCAATCTATACTCCGATTTTAATTGCAATTGTTTTAACATATCTATTAGAACCAATAGTAAAATTTTTTGAAAAAAAGATTGGTAGAGTTGGTTCCATAATAATAGCTTTTATTGTCCTTCTTCTCTTTGTTATACTATTTTTTACTTCTTTTATTCCCATGCTTGTCCTCCAATTTAAAGATTTTGGACAAAAAGTTCCAGATTATCTAAACAGTGTAGAAGCAGGTTTATTATCATATGAAAGATATTATCAAAGACTTATTAAGACTGAACAATTAAGGGAAGTGTTAGATGCGATTACAAATGAATTAAAAAATTTTATAGTACTAACAGCTAAGAAAACACCGGAATTTACAAAGAATATTTTTAAGTTTCTTTTTGATTTCTTTGTTGCAATTATTTGTTCATTTTATTTTTTGAAAGATAAAGAGAGACTGAATGAAGGTTTATTTAGAATTATTCCTGATAAGTATTCTGATGAGTTTAGATTAATACTAAAAAAAGCAGGTAATTCTTTTTCAGTTTTTTTTAAGGGGCAGTTAGTTGTAGCAATAATTATTGCTATTCTATGTTCTATATTTCTTTTTATTTTTAAAATCGAATTCGCTCTTTTACTTGGACTCATTGTTGGATTTTTTAACATAATACCTTATATAGGTCCAATAATTGGAGCAATTCCTGTAGTTTTAGTAGCTTTTTTTGATTCTCCATGGAAAGCTTTGGTTATTATTATCATCTTAATTGTTATAAATTGGATAGAGGAACTATTAATTAGACCTCAGATTTTAGGACATGGTCTTGGTCTTCACCCATTGGTTATTGTCTTTGCTTTAATTGTTGGTGGATATCTTTTTGGCATGTTAGGACTAATTATAGCCATTCCCATAGCTGCATTTATTCAAGAATTAATATACCACTATCTTTTAAAGCAAGCAACGGGTCAAGTCTTGAAATAGGATATATCAAGAAAGAGTCGGAAAAGGGGTCAGGTCTTGCAATATAACACATCAGCTTTGGGCATACTTTCTTGACTGAAAATGTCTTTGAAGGTATATGACAAATCTGTCATTAAAATTGGATTTATTGGATTATTTATTGTCTTTTTAAGTAATAATGTCAGGAGTATCAATTGAAAAGTAATGTTATTAGAGATAAGTTTTTAAAATTTTTTAAAGATAAAAATCACGTAGTAATTCAGTCATCAAGTTTGATACCAGTAGATGATCCCACTGTTTTATTAACAACTGCTGGTGTCCAACAGATCATGCCTTTTTTTTCAGGATTAAAAGAGCCTCCATCAAAAAGATTGGTATCCTGTCAGAAATGTTTCAGAACAACTGATATTGACAATGTAGGTTTAACTCCAAAACATCTTACCTTTTTTGAGATGCTGGGAAATTTCTCAGTTGGCGATTATTTTAAGGAAAAAGCGATTTACTGGGCATGGGAATTTCTTACAAGGGAATTAAAAATTGATTCAGATAAATTATGGGTAACAGTATTTGAGGGAGATAAGGAGATACCTGCAGATGATGAATCAGTTGCTATATGGAAAGAAGTGGGAGTTAGCACTGACAAGATTTATAAATTTGGAAGGACTGATAATTTCTGGGGCCCACCAGGGGAAAAGGGACCATGTGGTCCATGTAGTGAAATACATTTTGATAGGGGAGAACAATATGGATGTCAGAATGATAAATGTGGACCCAATTGTGAAAAGTGTGACAGATTTATAGAAGTATGGAATTTGGTTTTCACACAATATAATTTTGATGGAAAAAAGTATGATCTGCTTCCTCAAAAAAATATAGATACCGGAATGGGTTTAGAGAGATTAGTAACAGTTATGCAGAATGTAGAATCTGTTTTTGATACTGATTTATATAATGAAATAATAAAAGGAACTGAAAGGTTGTCAAATAAGAAATTTGGTATAAATTCCGACCTTGATAGATTATTTAGAATTACTGCCGATCATCTAAAGGGAGCAACTTTTTTAATTAGTGATGGAGTTTTTCCTTCAAATGAGGGAAGGGGTTATGTTTTAAGAAGAATTATAAGAAGAGCAATTACTAATGGAAAGAGTTTGGGTATATATGATGAATTCATAACAAGTGTATCTGATGTAGTAATAAATACGATGAAGACCATTTATCCAGAACTTAAAAAAAATAGAGAATATATACTTGATATATTAGAAACAGAGGAGAAAAAATTCTCAAATACCTTGAAACAGGGAATTGGGATTCTTGAGGACAACATCAAGCATTTAAAAAAAGAAAAAAAGTCTGTAATACCTGGCGAAGTTGCCTTTAAATTGTATGATACATATGGTTTTCCCATTGATTTAACAAAGGATATAGCAAAAAAGCATAACCTTAACATTGATTTAAAAGCATTCTCTACTTATTTAGAACAACAGAAACAAAGAGCGCGTTCAGTTAGAGGATTTTTTAATAGAAACGAAGAAGCTTTAAAAATATATTCACCTATTATAAAAAGAGTAAAGAGTAAATTTGTTGGGTATGAAAAAGATTTTGTTAAAACTGATGTAATGGGGATAATATCTAACGGTGTTGAAGTGCAAAAAATATCTAAAGGTGATAAAGCGGAGATTATAATAAGTGAAACTCCATTTTATGCTGAAAGGGGTGGTCAAGTTGGTGATATTGGACATATAGTATCAGAAACTGGGGAATTTAGTGTAGATAATACATTTCCCATTGATGATATCTTAAATTCACATCAAGGAAAAGTAATTGATGGAGAAATAAAAATAGGGCAAATAGTTGAAGCTAAAATTGATATTAAAAATAGAATTTCAATATCCAAAAATCACACAGCTACTCACTTACTTCATTGGGCTCTCAGAACAGTATTAGGTGATCATGTGAATCAATCTGGCTCTTTAGTAGAAGCAGGAAGATTAAGATTTGATTTCACACATCACCTATCGCTATCAAACGAGCAGAGGGAAAAAGTGGAGAATTTAGTGAACAAGATGATATTTGTCAATCATGATGTAAGAGCATATATAACAACACTGGATTATGCCAAAGAAATAGGCGCTATTATGATATTTAGGGAAAAATATGGTGATTTTGTAAGAGTTCTTGAAATAGGTGATTTTTCTAGAGAACTCTGTGGAGGGACACATATTGCAAAAACTGGCTCCATCGGTCTATTTAAAATAATAAGTGAGGGTTCTATAGGATCAAATTTGAGGAGAATAGAAGCAATTACTGGCAGAGAAGTAATTAAATATATAAATAAACAAGATAAAATTATTTCTTCTATTTCAGAATTATTATCAGTAGAGAAATCAGATATTATAGAAAAAATAAAAAAGCTTATTGATGACTTAAAGAAAAAAGAATCCGAATTGCAAAAGATCAGAAAAAAAACGATCTCATCTGAACTGGAAGCTATTTTAAATAAATATGAAGAAAAGAATGAAATAAAGATCTTTTCTGGTATTTTAAAATTTAGAAATATTAAAGATTTACAATCGATGGTAAGAACTATACAGGGAAAATTTAAAGATAGTTTTGTAGTACTTGGTTCAAATTTAAAAAATAAAGCCATTTTAGTAACGTCTGCTTCAGGAAAGGCATTGGAAATTGGTATAGATTGTAATGAAATAGCGAATGCTATTTCTAAATATATTGATGGTGGAGGTGGTGGAAAGAAAGAATTTGCTCAGGTGGGTGGAAAAGATACAAAAGGAACAAAATTAGCTATTGATGAAGCAATCAAGATAGTAAAAGATTTGGGCAAAGTTTCTTAACTAAGATGTAGGATAAGGCTTTAGCCTTGTTTAATAATGCAACCCTAAAGGGTTGCATTACTCTCTATTTAACTTCCTTAAAAATCAGATATGAAAAAGATGGGTTTAGATTGGGGTGAAAAAAGAATAGGTATCGCAATATCAGATGAATTATTATCTTTTGCTCATCCCTTAGAAATAATAGAAAATTCTTCCAAAACAAAAGCCATTTTAAAGAATATTATTCAGAAGGAAAATATTGATGAAGTGGTTGTCGGTTTACCTATAACTTTGAGAGGTGAAATGGGTAAACAAGCAATAAAAATTAAAGAACAGGTTAAAGAAACTTTTAAAGATATGAAAGATATAAAGGTAAAGTTAAAATTCTGGGATGAGAGGATGTCAACCAGACATGCAAATAGATTATTAAAAGAGGTAAGACTTAGAATTAAGGATAGAAGAAAGATTAAAAAAATGAATGATAAAATAGCAGCAAGCCTAATTCTTCAAAGTTATTTAAATTATCTAAAAAGAGAAAATGAAGAAATTTAAAAAATTTATTTTAGCAGTATTTATAATAATTCTAATTTTATTAGTATTTTTAGAGTCTTACATTCTAAAAAATTTTTATGAAGTTCTATTTAAGTCTTATAGTGCTTCAGGAAAAGTAGAGATCGCTATACCAGAGGGTACATCTACAATAGAAGTGTTACAAATTTTGGAAGAGAACAAAGTAATAAAAAATCCAAGGCTTTTTAGATTATACATTAAAAGTAGAAGTCAGGATAAAGAAATAAAATCTGGTGAATATGAATTTGATATTAACTCTTCATATGCTGTAGTTCTTGATAAATTAATTCAGGGACCTCCCCAGCCAGAAACATTTACACTGGTAATCCCAGAAGGCTTTACTTTAGAACAAATTGCTAATAGAGTTGAGGAAATGTCCCTCATTTCTAAGAGAAACTTTATATGCGAAGCAATACCAGAAGAGTTCAATTATAATTTCTTAGAAGATGCTGAAAGCTTAGAAGGATTTTTATTTCCAAAGACATATACATTTTTAAAGGAAACATCTGCTCATAATTTAATAGATACATTATTAAAACAGTTTGAAACAGAGACTAAAGATTTAGATTTTAGTTTAGCCAAGCAGAATGATATAAACATTAAAGACATAATAACTATTGCTTCATTAATTGAGAGGGAAGTATATATCGCTGAGGAGCGGGAGTTGGTTTCAGCTGTTATACATAATAGGCTTGAAATAGACATGCCACTTGCAATAGATGCGACATTAAGATATGCTCTTTCAAAATGGGATGATGAACTAACCATATCTGATTTAGACACTGATTCTCCATATAATACCAGGATATATCAAGGACTTCCTCCAACACCAATCTGTAATCCCGGGATAGAATCAATAAAAGCAGCGCTTAATCCTGCAGATGTAGACTATCTATATTTTGTAGTTGATGATCCAGATTCACATAGCCATTTTTTCACTAATTCTGAAACTGAATTTTATAATTTCTTAAATAGTTTAGAAAGGTAATATGAAAAAGTCTAAATTATGCCCTCATCTTTATTATTCCTCAATATATACTATAGATTTAGACAAGATAAAATCATTAGAAATAAAAGGATTAATCATTGATTTAGATAATACAATACTACCTCATCATCACTTTATAGTTTCAGAAGAGCTTAAATCCTGGTTTAAAAATCTAATAGAAAGAGGATTTAAAGTATGTGTTATTTCAAACAACTCTTTTAACAAAGTGAAAAAAATAGCGGATAAACTTCAGGTACCATTTATATTTAATGCTGTTAAACCCCTTCCACGGTCTTTCAGGAAAGCAACTAAAATTTTAAGCTTAGATAAAAAGTATATTGCAATTGTTGGAGACCAGATGTTTACAGATATTTTGGGTGGAAACTGGTTTAGAATATTTACGATTTTAGTAAAGCCAATGAATCCTTACGAACATTGGTGGACAAGAAAATTAAGAGTATTACAAAAAAAACTTTTAAACAGATTTATATCTAAAGGAGAATTAAAATATCTATATTAAAATAATTTTAATTAATAATAATATAATTTGAAATTTTAACAATTTTGTTTTTTTTATTAATTATTATTTAACAGGTATTTTGATTATATTTATATATTTTGGTTAAAATGGTCGATAAGTATGTACACATTAAAGTAAAAGGTTATGTACACGGAGTTGGATTTAGATTCTATGCTATTAGATATGCGGATAAGTTAAATATTAATGGTACTGTTAGAAATAAATATGATGGCAGTGTGGAAATATACGCAGAGGGAGATGAACGAGATATTAATTCATTCATAGAAGTTATTAAAAGAGGACCTGGTTCAGCCATAGTTAGAGAAGTTAAGATTAATGAGTACAGGAAATCAAGAGATTATAATACGTTTGATATTATTTTTTAATTAGAATTTATGTTTTTCAAGAAAGCTAATAATAAAAGAGATAAAAATAAGAAAGATGATAGCTTTAAGTTACCTCTTTCTGCAAAAGATGCAGCATTAGCATCAATAGTTGGAGCCATATATGCAGTTCTTACAATGGGTTTTGCTCCGATTAGCTTTGGACCTATTCAATTTAGAATAGCTGAGATCTTAACATTACTTCCATTTCTAAGAGCATCTACAGCCTGGGGATTATTTGCTGGTTGCCTGGTAGCAAATATAATAGGTGGATTGGGACCATGGGATATAATTTTAGGT
>JGI24025J20009_10001422_pt1 | contig 18072 bp, 20 predicted proteins | sample Cruoilmetagenom3_FD_20009 | JGI IMG/M metagenome (IMG submission 20009) | reverse complement strand
TAGGGGCCGGTCGATAGGGGCCGATTGTTAGCGGCCAGACGCCAGACCCTCCCTTCAGATACGAAAAAGGGCGCCTCGTTGAAGGCGCCCTTTTCATTGTTTGCAATGGAATGTGGCCTAGCCGCCCAGTCGCGCATCGCGGATGATGCCGGCGAAACGCTCTTCAAAGCTGCTCTTGGCCTGTTCGTAGCACGCGCGTGCTTCGCGGTTGCGAAGACGCGACCCGGTTTGCACGCGGTCCAATTCGCACACCTGCCGTGCGGCGCGGTCAATCCGCTGGTCGAGCGTGGCGCGCCCGTCCTCGGTCGAGAGATCAAGATCAGTGTAGGAGATGCTGGCGGTGCGCTGCTGCTCTTGGGCAGAAGCCATTGCCGGGGCCAGAGTGAGGCCAGATGCAACAAATGCAGCGGCCAGGGCGAATGAAGTCTTGGTGATTTTCATGATAGGGGGTGTCCTCCTCGCTACCGCTCCCTGTCCCGTGGGAGGGTCGCACCGCAGCCGGTGGGACTGGAACGACTGCGGTGCAATTTGGGAGATACGCCGATTCGCTCATGTGCGCTGCACAGGCTCGACTTGCGGGGCAAGTGGCTCGACCAGCGAGTCCTGCGTCCGACGAACGGCATTTTGCATCTGACAAACGACACAGGGCGACTATTGAGCGTTTGCAGCTTTGGCGTTGCTAGGGCAGAATCGCTTGTATCATGGCCGTAATCATCACTTTCCTGCTCGGCGTCGGCAATTTTGCATGGCATTCGGCCGTATTGGGTAGCGGGCACCGCATGGTCAGCGACATGCCGCCCGAACACAGGCAATTGATCCGTTGGTCCAGCCTGTCGCTCGAATTCGTGCTGCTTTGCGCCGCGCTCTATGCGGTGAATGCGGGGCACGCGATGTGGATGCGGGTCTATCTGGGCTATTCGGCGATCAATGGCGGAGCGGCCTGGCTGATCGTTAAAGGCCGCGTCTGAGCGCAGGTCCGGTCGAAGTTGCGGGTTTGCGCTGGCGTGACAGGTTGCCAAGCTGCTAGCGCGCTTGCCGATGGCTGAAACCAAGCTCCTTTTTCACCTGTCCGACATCCATTTCGGGCTCGAAGACAATCGCGCGCTCGATTGGGTGGAACGCGAAATCGCCGAACGCCAACCCGATGCGGTGGCGATTACCGGCGATCTCACCATGCGCGCGCGTCCTGCTGAATTTGCCGCTGCGGAAAAGTGGATCCATGCGCTCAAGGCTCCGGTCACGGTGGAGCCAGGCAACCACGATCTGCCCAATTACTATTTGCCATCGCGCTACCTCAATCCGCTGGGCCGGTTCGAGGCTTTTCGCGATGTGGTCGAAAAACGGATCGAACTGCCGGGCATCGCGCTTGTTCCGCTCAACACCAATGTGCCTGCGCAGCCGCGGCTGAATTGGTCGAAAGGCTGGGTGAGCGAGCAGGCTTTGTCCGATTGCCTCGACCAGATCGACGCACTTGCCAAAGGTACGCGGGCGCTGGTCTGCGTGCATCATCCGCTACGCGAAACGGGGACGCAGGGCACCGCACTCACCAGAAACGGTGAAAAGGCGCTCGACGCGCTGGCGCAGCGGGGCGTGCTGGGCGTGCTGTCGGGCCATGTGCATGACGCTTTCGACATTATGGAGCAGACGCCGCATGGCCCGGTGCGCATGATTGGAGCAGGCACTTTGTCAAAGCGTATCCGCTCAACCCCGCCCAGCTTCAACGAGCTGACTTGGGATGGTGAGGAGTTGCATGTGACCGTCCGAAATCTCGAAGGGATCGACACGCCCGACATGATGATTGACGATGTGCCCGTGGATGCGATGCCGCCGCGCGGGGAGGGAGAGCCGGTCGCGCCGATTGACCGTGTGCCGCGCACCGATCCGCCAGCCTATTGACCGAATTTACGGGCAAACCCTTAGTTTTTCTCCGCTTTGTCGGTTTCTTGTGACGCTTTGTCGCAAGATCGGGGAACTGCGTTACCTAATATCGTATTAGGAAATGGTGACGACAAAGGTCCTCATTGTCGAAGACGATCTCTTGAACCGGATGTTTTACGAGGCGGTCTTCCAGCAGCGCGGCTATGACATGATGGCCGTGGACGATGGTGCGCATGTGCTCGACGCGGTCGACCGTTTTGCGCCCGACCTCATCACCATGGACATCCACCTGCCACATATCTCGGGACGCAAGCTGATCCGCAAGATCAGGCGCAATCCGGCCACCCAGCATATCCCGATCCTCGCGATCACTGCTTTTGCAGGCCAGCAGGACGAGGAAGAGATTCGCCGCGCGGGTGCCGCAGGCTATCTGGCGAAGCCGCTCAGCATTGAGCGCCTGCTGGAAGAAGTGGATGCCCTGCTGGAACGCACTCCCGAGCTGGAAACCGAGAGTCATCACTAAGTCGGGCCAATAGGTCGGAATTCTAACGCCAGAACGAAAGCGCGCAGCAAAAAGGGCGACCCTTCGTGGGGGCCGCCCTTCGCATTTCCCACCGTCGCGGGAACTGGGTTGGGAGCGATTGACGCTCCGAATATTTAGCGCTTCGAGAACTGGAAGCTACGACGTGCCTTGGCGCGGCCGTACTTCTTGCGCTCGACCACGCGGCTGTCACGGGTGAGGAAGCCAGCGGCCTTGATCGTGGCGCGCAGTGCAGGTTCGTAGCGGGTCAGCGCCTGGCTGATGCCGTGCTTCACCGCACCGGCCTGGCCCGAGAGACCGCCGCCTGACACGGTGGCAACCACGTCATACTGGCCTTCACGTTCCGAAATGGCGAACGGCTGGTTGATCACGAGGCGCAGTGTCGGACGTGCGAAATACACTTCCTGTTCCTTGCCGTTCACAGTGATCTTGCCGGTGCCGGGCTTGATCCAAACGCGGGCGGTGGCGTCCTTGCGGCGTCCAGTAGCGTAAGCGCGGCCCTGCGCGTCAATTTCCTGCTCTCGCAGGGGCATGGTCGGCGCGGCGGGTGCAACTTCACCTTCGCCATCGGCAGCAGCTGCTGCGTCAGCGGCGGGTGCATCACCAACCACATCCTTCAGATCGGCGAGATCGGTTGCGGTGTTGTTTTCTTCGGTAGCCATTAGCCGGACACCTTGTTCTTGCGGTTCATCGAGGCAACATCGAGCACTTCGGGCTTCTGGCCGTCATGCGGGTGCTCGGTGCCGTTAAAGAGGTGCAGGTTCTTCATCTGCACGCGGCCCAGCGGACCCGTGGGGATCATACGCTCGACAGCTTTTTCCAGAACGCGTTCCGGGAAGCGACCTTCGAGTACCTTTTCGGCAGTCGTTTCTTTCAGGCCGCCGGGATAACCGGTGTGCTTGTAATACACCTTCTTGGCAGCCTTGCCGCCGGTGAAGCGCACCTTGTCCGCATTGATAACCACGACATGGTCACCGCAATCGACGTGGGGCGTGTAGCTCGGCTTGTGCTTGCCGCGCAGGATATTGGCAATGATCGATGCGAGACGGCCAACGACCAGTCCCTCGGCATCAATAAGATGCCATTTCTTCTCGACCTCGGCCGGCTTGATCGACCGTGTGGTCTTGCTCAGCGCCTTCATGGCTTTCGTTCCTTGGAATGCGTGTACGGAATGATTGCCGGAGCCTAGTGCAGAATCGCTCTGCCAGAACCAGCGAAGGCGCGCATTTGTCGCTTTGAGGGCCGCAAGTCAAGCAAATCCGGGGCATTGCGCAGAGGTAAAATAATACCACCAAAGCAAACTTGGCCTTCAGGCAGGTGCAAGATTCCAGCTTTCGCTTGTGGTACGGCGGCTGTTGTCGACTTCCGTCACGATCTCGCGCGAGGCTACGCGCATCAGTCCGGTTGTATCGTCCCGCTCTCCGCCAAAGCGCGTTGTGACGCGGCCTTGCCCGCCATCCGGCAAGGCAATGCTGTGCTCGTCGCACCGGGTGCTGCTGGAGGGTGCAAAAAGATCGACTGGCAGATGCGCGGTGATGCTTTGCCCGGCGGCGTGAAGTGACGCGACGAAGATCTGCAAGGAATCGCGCTCCTCTCGCCCCAATTGCTGGTCACTCAAGGCCGCCAATGTGCGTTCGATCGCTTGCTCCACACTTTCACAGGGCGACGCTTGCCGGTCGCGTGAGAGGATCAGGCCAAAGGGATCAAGCGCGAGGGGAAACATGTCGCTTTCGTCGCGAGACGATTCAATCTCGGCAAATTGGGCGAGTTGGCGGGGCGCATTCACGGATACATCGTCCTGCCGTCCGTGGACCATGAAACCACCCGAAAACCGCTGGAATTCCACAGTGAAGATACGCGCTACGCTAAAGCTGTTGCCATCGATCAGATCGCGCGTGAGGATACGCTGATACGCCATCGGACGTGCGGGCGGGTCAATCAATCCGCCCGGCACGGCCTGCGCATTCGCGTGGCGCCAGGTGAGGCTGGGCGCGACAGCTGCGGCAAGCGCAAGGCGCAAGGCACCGCGCCTGTCGGTCTTGCTTGGTGGCTTATTGCCCATCGGCGCTCTTGCTCCAGGTCTGCTGCTCCAGCCATTCCAGCACTGCTGTTGGCGCGTGATCGGCGTGCCATCCCAGGATGGCAGGCGTTTCGTAAGGATGAAGCTCAGTCAGTCTTTCCACCGCATCTTCTAGCAGCTTGCCCGTGGTCTTGAAAAGCACTCCCGCTTCGCTTTCGCGCTGTACTTTGCCTTGCCAGCGAAAAACGGAGGTGATCGAAGGGATGATGTTAGCGCAGGCGACCAGACGTTCTTCAACAAGAACGGCAGCCACCTCGCCTGCGTTGGTCTCGTTCCCGAAGGGGCACCAGATCAACGCCGCGCCGCTCATTCTTGCCGACCGAGCACATGCGCGCCCCACGCGAACGCGGCGACAAGCAGCGCGCCGACGAGTTGATGCGCCACAGCAAGCCACAACGCGACCGAAGTCATCACCGTCGCGATACCCAGGATAATCTGCGTACCAAAAGCACTATGTATGGCGATCGAGGCGCCGCGTGCAATCGGGCGCACACGGCGCGCCATTACCACCAATGCAACGACCGCGACCCACGCCCACCAGCGATGGACGAAATGCAGCCAGAAGGGATCATGGAGGAAAGTATAGAGAGCGCCATTGGCCCAGCTCACTTCCGGCACCACCCGGCCATTCATCAGCGGCCAAGTGTTGGACGCATGTCCCGCGTTGAGCCCTGCAACCCATGCACCCACCAGCATTTGCACGAACAGAATTGCGCCAACCCACAATGCGGTGCTCACCAAGCGGGCGGGCTTCTCATTGCCGCGCGCCACCTGTCGCAGATCGAGCGCGGTCCAGACGAGGCCGCCGAGCGTGATGAAAGCCGTCAGCAAGTGGACTGAGAGCCAGAAATGCGAAACATCAGTCATTTGCGATGACAGGCCGGATCGGACCATGAACCAGCCGAATGCGCCCTGCAGTCCGCCAAGCGCCAGCAAAGCGAGCAGGCGCGGTTTGTAGCCCTTCGGAATTGCACCCTTCACCCAGAACCACACCAGCGGCACGGCAAAGGCGAGGCCGATCACGCGGCCTAGCAAGCGGTGAAACCACTCCCAGAAATAGATGAATTTGAACGCTGCCAGATCCATTCCGGCAGGACCGCTCTCAAGTTGGTATTCGCCGGTGGTCTGATACAATTCGAATTCGGCCCGCCAGTCAGCCTCGCTCAACGGCGGAAGCGCGCCGGTGACCGGTTTCCATTCGGTAATTGACAGCCCGCTCTCGGTGAGGCGGGTAATGCCGCCAACAGCGATCATTACCAGCACCAGCCCGGCGACGGCGAACAGCCAGTTGACCAGCGCCAGCGGGCGCGCAACCGGTCCGGCGTGGGGAATCGCTTTTAAGGATTTTGCATCAGCAACCATGACGGAGGATTTGTGCCTTAACGGTCCAAACCGCAAGCCGCCAAAAGACCGTGGCCCGCGTGATGTGAGCGACATGTTGCATATCCGCCTCTTGCGCAATGTTACAGCATCACATACATGGGCCGCATGGCGCAGATAGCACCTTGGATTCGCGGCAAGCTTGACCGCGTCGGCATTGCCTTGTCGGCATTGTGCCTGCTGCATTGTGTCTTGGGCATTGTGCTGGTGGCAGGCATGGGCCTTGGCGCGACGTTTTTCCTAGACCCGGTGATCCACAAGTTCGGCTTGCTGCTTGCAACGATTGTTGCAGGCGTTGCCATCGGTATGGGGGCGATCCGCCACCGCCGCGCAGGGCCGTTCGTCATCGCAATGATGGGCCTTAGCTTCATGGGCGGCGCGCTGGCTGTTGGCCATGGCGCAGAAGAGGCGATCTTCACGATGATTGGCGTTGGCCTGGTCGCCGCAGGTCACTTCCTTAACTTGCGCCACGCGTGACAGACCCTAATGTCGCGCAGGTGATGACCCAGCCGCTATATCTCACCATCAATGGCGACAGCCACAAGTCCATCGCCACGACGATAGCTGGATTGGTCCGCGAAATCGGCCTCGCACCAGAAAAGGTCGCGGTGGAGCACAATGGGGTGATTGCGCCGCGCTCGACTTTGCACGATGTCGCGCTGAGCGATGGCGATGTGCTGGAGATTGTCCATTTTGTGGGCGGTGGCTGAACGCAGCAGGGCGCGTCACCGGTCTTGCCTATGTCTGCAGCGGCAGATACCGCGCGCTCCATGACTCAGACCTCGAACACCGATTCAAATACTCCTGTGCACAATGATGATAGCTGGGAAGTCGCCGGACACCGCTTCACCAGTCGCCTGATTGTAGGCACGGGGAAATACAAGGATTTTGCCGAGAACGCCGCCGCGCTCGACGCCGCCGGGGCGGAAATCGTGACCGTGGCGGTGCGCCGGGTGAATATCTCCGATCCCAGCCAGCCGGTGCTGATGGATCATATCGATCCAAAAAAGATCACTTACCTGCCCAACACCGCCGGCTGTTTTACCGCCGATGATGCGATCCGGACGCTGCGACTGGCGCGCGAGGCGGGCGGCTGGGAACTGGTTAAGCTGGAAGTGCTGGGCGAAGCGAAGACGCTCTATCCCGACATGCGCGAAACCCTGAAAGCGACCGAAGTGCTGGTGAGCGAAGGCTTCAAGCCGATGGTTTATTGCGTCGACGATCCCATCGCCGCCAAGCAGCTCGAAGAGNCGGGCGCGGTCGCGATCATGCCGCTGGGCGCACCCATTGGCAGCGGGCTGGGCATACAGAACCGGGTGACCATCCGGCTGATCGTTGAAGGGGCGAACGTACCTGTGCTCGTCGATGCCGGAGTAGGCACCGCATCCGATGCAGCAGTGGCGATGGAACTTGGCTGTGACGGCGTGCTGATGAACACCGCCATTGCCGAAGCAAAAGACCCTATCCGCATGGCCCGGGCGATGAAGCTGGCGGTGCAGGCAGGCCGCGATGCCTATCTGGCTGGCCGCATGGGGCGCAGGAAGTATGCCGATCCGAGCAGCCCGCTGGCGGGACTTATCTAAACTTGCGCGAGCAGGGCCGACAGAATTCCCCGGCCCACACGATTAATTAACCATGCTGCGCGACAACGGCTTTGAAACAGCTGGAGTCCGGGCCATGGGCCACAAGTCAAAAACCGCCTCAATGGCGATTGCCGAAATGCGCGAATTTGCGGGTTTTGCGCAGCATGAGTGCGACTTTATCGAACGTTCGCTCGATATCGGCATGGGCCGCGGCGATGCTTTCAAGACTTGGAGCCGCGATGTCGGCGATCACCGCGCGATCCGCTCGCAATATCTTGCCTATCGCGAATTGAAGCAATTGCGCGCTTTGGTGCCGGGCGATTGCAGTTTTGAGGGCATTGAAGATTTCCTCGGCCCGCTGATCCGCATTTCCGCTCAGGACTTGGCGCAAGAACGGCTGGACGGCTTTTCCGCCTATCGTTTCCTTTATGAACGCCTGCTCGGCGCAGCGGTGCGTCCGTATCTGCCAGCTGCCTTCTGCAGCGCAGCGGCACTCCCGCACATTGCGCCTGAGCGCCGCAAGATGCTGTTGCAAAGCCTTAGCGAAGCGGCTGCGACAGCGCCCGCATGGTCGCGCAGCGAGCCGAGCTTCTATCCCGAAAAAGTGGAAGACGAGGCGGCCTGAGCAAAGGCCACCATCCCTGCCTCAATACAGCGCGTCCATCCGCTCACCATAGGCCTCACGGATCTGGTGGCGGCGGATTTTCATCGTTGGCGTCATCTGGTTGTTGTCGACCGTGAAGGGCTCGTCCGCGAGCTCGAACTTGCGGACTTTCTCGACCACCGACAGCTCTTGATTGGTTCGGTCGACTGCTGCTTTTATGGCACTGCGAAATGCCGGTAGCGCCTGCAATTCGGCCATATCGAACTTCTCGTCATTCACGCGCGCCCAATCGACCGACCATTCGGCGTCGGGGACGATGATTGCGGTCATATAAGGCTTCTTGTCGCCCATCACCATCGCTTGGCTGATTTCGGGTTGGAGCGTCAGCATTCCTTCCAGCTTTTGCGGAGCGACATTGTCACCCTTGTCGTTGACGATGATGTCCTTCTTGCGGTCGGTAATCTTGATCCGGCCCTTGTCATCGACATGGCCGACATCGCCGGTATGCAGCCAGCCATTCTGCAAGGTGCGCTCGGTATCTTCGGGGCGCTGCCAATAGCCCTTCATCACCAGCTCACCGCGCACCAGAATTTCACCATCATCGGCGATTTTCACCTCAACGCCGCGCAGGGGCGGGCCGACAGTGTCCATCTTCAGCCCGACGCGCGGGCGGTTACAGCTGACCACCGGACCGCTTTCGGTCTGGCCATAGCCTTGCAGCATGGTCAGCCCCATGGCCTCGAAAAAACTGCCGACTTCGGGATTGAGTGGTGCCCCGCCCGAGACCATGGCTTTCATCCGTCCGCCAAAACGCTTGCGTATCTTGGGCCGCAAAATGCGCTCGAGAAGGAGATCCATCGGTCGATCGCGAAGTCGCTTCCTACCNCGNTCGCCGGCATTCTGAGNGATCTTCAGCGCGCTATCCATTAGATAGTTCGCCACCTTGCTCTGCTTGCTCATCTGTTTGATGATCCGCGCTCGTAACACTTCGAACAGGCGCGGCACGACGACCATGATGGTGGGGCGAACTTCCTCGATGTTGCTGGCGAGCTTTTCCAACCCTTCCGAATAGTAAATCTCTGCTCCGACACCGATGGGCAGGAACTGGCCGCCCGAATGTTCATAGGCGTGGCTGAGTGGCAGGAACGACAGGAACCGTTCGTCTTCGAGCCCAAAGTCCTCTGAAAGCACATCTGCTGCACCGGCTACATTGCACAGGATGGCGCCATGCGGCTGCATGACACCGCGCGGTGCGCCGCTGGTGCCGCTGGTGTAGATGATGCAGGCCATATCGTCGCGTTTGATGCTGGCAATGCGCGCTTCGACTGCCGCGCGCGCCGCAGCGGCATCACCGGTCATCAGATCATCCCAATGGTGCAGGTTGAATGAACCGCTCTGCGATGTCGCAATCGCATCGATAGCGATCACATGCCCTGCGCGCCCGGTCTTCATGATCGCTGGGAATAGCGCCTTGGCCAGCTTCGCGTTCGACACCACCACCGCGCTGGCACCCGAATCATCAAGGATATGGGCGTGATCGCGTTCTGTGTTGGTGGTGTAAGCGGGCGTGGTGATACAGCCTGCCGCCATTATGGCGAGATCGGCGATGCACCATTCGGGGCGGTTTTCCGACACGATCACCACGCGATCACCATCGCGCAGACCGATTTCGCGCAGTTTTTCCGCTAGCAGGCAGACCTTTTCCGCGACTTCTGCCCAAGAGATTGACGTCCACGCACCATCCCTTTTGGCGCTCAAAAATGGCGCATTGCCCTTTTGGTCTGCCCGGCGAAGGAACAGTTCAACCAGATTCTGGGCTTCGTCGATATCACTCAACTGCACGCGAACATCTCTCCCGAAAGCGCCGGGTTTTCCCGGCTGCATTACCATAGCACAGCGGGTTACGCTGCGCTGCGCTGCGCTGCAAGTGCGGCGCTATTGTGTCACAGCAACGCCTTCGCTGCGCGGATCGGCAGCTCCGATCCAGCGACCGTCACGATATTCCACCGCATTGGCTTTGAGCGGAAGGCCCCGCGCCGACACATCATGGCCCATCGCCTCCAGCGCGGCCTGTAGGCCGGGGACCGTGTTATCCTCTTCGAGCGAAATGTGATTCCCCGGAGAATAGAGCATGGGCAAGGCAATGGCGTCCTGCGCGCTCAAATCCCAATCGATATAACCGACCAGCGCCTTCGCCACCTGCACAGGAATCGTGCCGCCACCCGCTGCCCCGATAGCAAGCACCGGCGCGCCACTTTCGTCGAACACGATTGTGGGCGCCATCGAACTGCGCGGGCGCTTACTACCTTCCACGCGATTTGCGACCGGCTGACCGTCGCGCTCCGAACGGAAGCTGAAATCGGTGAGTTCGTTGTTGAGATAGAAACCACCGAACATCAGGCCAGAGCCAAACGGGCCTTCGATGGTCGAGGTCCACGACACCACATTGCCCGCGCTGTCGACCACCGAGAAATGGCTGGTGCCGTTCTCGACCGGCTCATCGCCATCGGGCGGTGCCAGAGCGATGCCGGGCGGCGTTCCCGGCTCTGCCGCTTCCATCCGCGCGTCAGGCGCGATCATCTGGCTGCGTGTGGCGAGATATGAGGGTTCGGTGATGCCAGCAGGAATGCTCACGAAATCGGGATCGGCCAGATAGACTTCACGATCAGCATAGGCGAGCCGCTGGCTTTCGGCGAAGAGATGCCAGGCTGTCGGCGATTCATGGCCGAGTGCGGTCATATCAAACCGCTCAAGCTGACCAAGAATCGCGAGGACCGTTGTCGCGCCCGAGGATGGCGGCCCCATCGAGCAGATCGTATATTCTCGGTAGTCACCGCAAAGTGGCGGGCGATCTGTGGCGGCGTAGCTGGTGACATCGCTTTCACGCATCGCGGCCTCGCCCGGCGTCTGGCTCGCCACATGGGCGGCGAGCTCTGCTGCACGGTCGGAATAGAGGTGGCTCGGCCCGTCACTCGCAAGCGCTTCAAGCGTATCAGCCAATTCCGAATTGGTCAGTCTTGTGCCAGCTGGCAGGACATTGCCTTCGGCATCGAAAAACAGGGCCGCGCCCTCTTCCTGGTGCGCAGCGCGCGCCCGTGATCGCTCGGCATAGTGGGCGCCGCGCGGCGTCAGCTCCCAGCCTTGGCGAGCGAGACGAATGGCGGGCTGGAACAGCGCTTCCCATTCAAGCTGGCCGTAGCGTTCGTGTGCCTGTGCAGCGAGGGCGATATTGCCCGGCACACCGACCGAGCGCCCGCTGATCACCACATCCTGGTATCCGAGCGGCTCTCCATCATCGCCCATGAACCAGTCAGGCCCGGCTTCCGCTGGCGCCCGCTCACGCCCGTCGATGGAGATCAGCGCGCCATCAGCATCGGTGCGCAGAAAGAAGCCGCCGCCGCCAATGCCTGAGCTTTGTGGTTCGACCACGGTCAGCGCGAGCATCACGGCAATCGCGGCATCGGTTGCACTGCCGCCTTGCCGCAAGATCTCGGCCCCGGCTGCGGCCGCACGCGGGTCTGCTGCGCTGACGACGCCAGCTGGCGTTACGGGCGCGGCGGCTATCGTGGGCGGAGCGATTTCGGCGGCCTGACATGCGCCAAGCAACAGGGAGAGGGGGATGGCGGCGAATAGAGGGCTGGATTTGTGCATGGCGCGAATGCCTATTCGCTTCCGACTGCATCGGCAATGGAAGTGAAGCCATCGCGCTGCATCAGTTGCTCCAGCCCCTTGGTGATCTCGCGGGCGATACCGGGGCCGCGATAGATCATCGCACTGTAAAGCTGCACCAGACTGGCGCCTGCGCGAATGCGCTCCCACGCATCCTCTGCCGTGGCGATCCCGCCGACGCCGATCAGCGGCAATTCGGCACCCGCAACCGCGCGAAATTTGCGCAGCTGCGCCAGAGCAAGCTCACGCAGAGGTGCTCCTGACAGCCCTCCGCTCTCATCAGCATCTGCGGATTTGAGCGATGGCCGCGAGATTGTCGTGTTCGACACGATCAGCGCGGAAATGCCATTGTCCAATGCCGCACGCACGATCCGTTCGTGATCGCCATCCTCCAGATCGGGGGCGACCTTGAGGAACACTGGCGGATCGCCTTCCGAACGGTGTGCGCGATAGGCTTCGAGCAAATTCTCCAATTCGCCCTTGGCCTGCAAATTGCGCAGACCCGGCGTATTGGGGGAGCTGATGTTGATGGTGATGTAATCGGCCACATCCGACATCGCCTCTATCCCGGCAATGTAATCGGCGACGCGGTCTTCCGAAGCTTTGTTCGCGCCGACATTCACGCCCACGATTCCCGGTCGCGGAGGGAGGCCGTCATCGCCGCGCTTCACCAGCCGCAGAAAGGCCGCATCGAGGCCGCGATTGTTGAAGCCCATGCGGTTGATGACCGCCTGATCCTCCACCAGCCGGAACAGCCGCGGCTTCGGATTGCCAGCTTGCGGTTCGGGCGTGATCGAACCCACTTCGACATGGCCAAATCCGCAGCCGAGCAGCGCATCGGGCACTTGCGCATCCTTGTCGAACCCTGCGGCCATGCCCAGTGGGGTCGGGAATCGCAGGCCCGCCAGTTCGACCGTCAGCGGACCGCCGGGCTTGAGTGGCTTGCCTTTCGGCGCGGCTCTTAGTGCAGCGATGGACAGGCCATGCGCGCGTTCAGGATCAAGGGCAAAAATGGCGGGACGAAGAATCTTGAAGATCATGCCGCACCCTTTGGCATTTTCGCTCGGGAAGGCGCAACGAAAAGCGCCGCAATTCGGCTCGATACTAACAAAGTGGATCGGATGTCGTTTTCATACAAGCAATCGCCGTGCGAATCGTCTATCAAGAAAGTGCGACCCGAAGGGCTCGAAGCGCAAGGCGCAACGAGTTCTCCACTTAAAGGGGCGGTGATCCACGGATCGCCGCCCTCTTTTTTATGCCGCCTCCCGAACCCGGTTTTCAGACGACCTTTCTTCAGCACTGCGATTCGCCTAGGCAATGCGCCAAAGCCAAGAAGGATCGCCGAAATGAAATTTTTCCTCCGCCACTCAATCATCCTCACCTCCAGCGCCCTCGCGCTCTCGGCCTGCGCCAGCGTGCCGACGGAAACGGCGACTCCCGCAGCGCAGCCGAGCGTGGAGGCGCAAGTGCCCGCAGATATCAACGCGTTCTTCGAACAATATGACGCAGCCAGTCTGGAAATGTCGCCGCAGGGCAAGGCCTATCGCGGTATTCGTGACGATGACTACAGCCTGTGGAACGACCGGACTGCCGAGGCCGACGACGCGCGCCGAGCGATGCGGCTGGACTATCTGGCGCAAATGCGCAGCGGATACGATCTTGGTGAGCTGACAGGACAGGACGCGCTGTCATACCGCCTGTTTGAAGCCGTGGCGGCGCGCTCCGCTCTGCTCGATCCATACCGCGAATATGGCTATATCTTTGACCAGATGAACGGCTCGCAAAGTGGCATTCCGGCCTTCCTCATCAATACCCACACCGTCACCAATGCTGGCGATGCGCGCGACTACATATCCCGCATTGAAGGCATCGGTTCGCTGATGGACACGCTGATCGCCCGCTCGGCAGAGCGCGCTGCGGGCGGCGTGATGCCGCCTGATTGGGTTTACCCCTATGTTCTGAGCGATATCGAAAACCTGCTCAATGCGGGCATGAACAATGCGGTGCTGGAGGATTTTCGCGGTGAAGTGGCTGCGCTCGATCTTTCGGGCAGCGAGCGTGCGGCCCTGATCGCTGATGCTGATGCTGCATGGCAGACCCAAGCCATCCCGGCGTATGGCCGCCTGCGTTCCGAAATGCTGCGCCAACAGGGTATCGCGCCGACCGACGACGGCATCTGGCGCTTGCCGCAGGGCGCTGAATATTACGATGCGCTGTTGTCTTATTATACCACCACCGATCTCTCCGCAGACGAAGTTCACGACATCGGCCTGCGCGAAGTGGCTCGCATCCATGGCGAAATGCGCGCGATTATGGAGCAGGTGGGTTTCGAGGGCAGCCTGCAGGAATTTTTCCAGTACACCCGCAATGGCGATCAGTTCTTCCACACCAGCCGCGAAGATTATCTCGCCGAAGTGGACACTGTGCTCGCCGCAATGGACGAGCGCCTGCCCGATTTCTTCATCACGCTTCCCGAATATGAATTGCAGATCAAACCGGTCGAGGCCTTCCGCGAACAGAGCGCCGGAAAGGCCTTCTACCAGAGCCCCGCGCCCGATGGCTCACGTCCCGGCACCTATTATGTGAACCTGTACAATCTGCGCGATATGAGCCGCAATGAGCTGGAAGCGCTCGCCTATCACGAGGCATTGCCGGGACACCATATGCAGCGGTCTATTCAGACGGGCCTGGGCGATTTGCCGCCATTCCGCCGTTTTGGCGGCTTTACCGCCTATACTGAGGGCTGGGGCCTCTATACGGAAGAGCTTGGCAAGGACATGGGCTTCTACACCGACCCCTATTCCGATTTCGGGCGGCTTGGCATGGAACTGTGGCGCGCCTGCCGGTTGGTGGTCGATACAGGCATTCATCACAAGCGCTGGAGCCGGGAAGAGGCGATTGCCTATCTCACCGAGAACACGCCCAATCCTGATGGAGATATCCGCAAAGCGATTGAACGCTACATCGTCTATCCGGGTCAGGCGACTGCCTATATGATCGGCAAATTGAAGATCATGGAGCTGCGCGAACGCGCGCGGACCACGCTCGGCGATGAATTCGATATTCGCCAGTTCCACGAAGTGGTGCTGACCAATGGCCCGGTGCCGCTGGATATTCTGGAGGAGCAGGTCGACGCCTGGATCGCTTCCGAATTGCCCTGATCCCTGCTTGGATGCACAAAGGGGCGCACGCGTAGCGACAGCCTCAGGATGATTGTCCCGATGCGCCAAAACGGTCGTTCTTGCGACCGCAAGCGCGTCCGCCCGCCCGCAGTCACCCCGCAGCGCAGCGGAGGGTTTCAGGCGAGGATAGCCAAGTGAGCGGATGCGAACGCCGGTGCTTGACGCCAACAAGTAATGCTAACGACTCGCAACAGGCGGAATCGGCTTGATTCCGCCTGTTTTGCGCATAAATAGCTAATCAGAACAATTCAGTCTGATTAATGAGCTCGCTTCGCTATGCGCCTGTCCAACCTCGCAGATTACGCTGTCGTCACCATGACGGCTGCTGCGCACCATTGCGGTGGCGGGCGGATTAGTGCGGCTGAACTGGCGAGCGAAACGCATTTGCCGGTGCCTACTGTGCAGAAAGTCGTCAGCAAGCTAACCGCAGCGGGCCTGCTGCGCTCCACTCGCGGGGCAGGTGGCGGGCTGCAACTCGCGCGCCCGGCTGCTGCGATCAGCGTGGCCGATATTGTCGAAGCGGTGGAGGGGCCTATTGCGCTCACCGCCTGTATCGAAGGCACGGATTGCGCGGTCGACCAGAATTGCGCGGTTAAGCCGCATTGGCCGGTGATCAATTCCGCGCTGCGCGGTGCGCTTGCCGATATTTCACTGACTACGCTTGCTCGCCAGCACACCGAGGAACAAGAACTCGCATGACCGAAGAAACACAACTCCAGTCCCGCGATGAGATGGACCCCCCTGAAATCGATCGGGATGCGCGCGATGCTGCTGCGAAAGCGGCAGATTACGAGCATGGCTGGTCGTCCGATATTGAGCAGGAATTTGCCGAAAAGGGCCTCACCGAAGACACGGTACGGTTCATATCAGGCAAGAAGAATGAGCCGGAATGGATGCTCGATTGGCGGCTGAAAGCCTTCCGCCTGTGGCAGACTATGGAAGAGCCTGACTGGGCCAAGGTCGGCTATCCCAAGATCGACTATCAGGACGCCTATTATTACGCTGAGCCCAAGGCCAAGCCCAAGATCGGCAGCCTTGATGAAGTCGATCCCGAAATCCTGCGCGTGTATGAAAAGCTGGGCATTCCCATCGCCGAGCAGGAAGTGCTTGCTGGAGTCGAGGGTGCCCGCAAGGTTGCGGTGGATGCTGTGTTCGACAGCGTCAGCGTCGCCACGACCTTCCGCAAGGAGCTGGAAAGCGCGGGCGTGATCTTCCGCAGCATTTCAGAGGCGATCCGCGAATATCCTGANCTGGTGAAGAAATGGCTCGGCAAGGTGGTGCCGCAGCNCGACAATTATTTCGCNACCTTGAATTGCGCGGTCTTCTCGGACGGCACCTTTGTCTACATTCCCGAAGGCGTGCGCTGCCCGATGGAGCTTAGTACCTATTTCCGCATCAATGCCGAAAACACCGGCCAGTTTGAACGCACGCTGATCATTGCCGAGAAGGGGTCTTACGTCTCCTATCTCGAAGGCTGCACCGCGCCGATGCGCGATGAAAACCAGCTCCACGCCGCCGTGGTCGAACTGGTCGCAATGGAAGATGCGGAGATCAAATATTCGACCGTGCAGAACTGGTATCCCGGCAATTCCGAAGGCGTGGGCGGGATCTACAATTTCGTGACCAAGCGCGGCCTGTGCCAGGGCGCACGCTCCAAAATCTCATGGACTCAGGTGGAAACCGGCAGCGCGGTGACGTGGAAGTATCCGTCCTGCGTCCTCAATGGTGAAGACAGCGTGGGCGAGTTCTACTCGGTCGCCGTCACCAACAATCACCAGCAGGCCGACACCGGCACGAAGATGATTCACAACGGCAAGGGATCGCGCTCTACCATCATCTCCAAGGGGATTTCGGCGGGCGTATCTAACAACACCTATCGCGGCATGGTGCGCGTGGGCGCAAATGCGGACTCGTCACGCAATTTCACCCAATGCGACAGCCTGCTGCTCGGCTCCACCTGCGGCGCGCATACCGTGCCCTATATCGAGGTGAAGAACCCCAGCGCCCAGATCGAGCACGAAGCAACCACCAGCAAAATCTCCGACGACCAGCTGTTCTACGCCATGCAGCGCGGGCTGGGCGAGGAAGAGGCCGTGGCGCTGATCGTTAACGGTTTTGCGAAGCAGGTGCTGAAAGAGCTGCCGATGGAATTTGCGGTTGAGGCGCAGAAGCTGCTGGCGATCTCGCTTGAGGGGAGTGTGGGGTGAGCGCTCTTACTGCAAAGTCATGGGCTAACGCGGCGCTAATTTGTGCCCCGACTGTGCTGCTGATCCTACTGGCGTCTTGGGACCGCGATGCGATATTCCTGATGCCACAGACCTTACTGGCCTCGATAGTTGTTGGCGCGTTGTCCGGTCGAAGTCACCGTTGGGGTTTCTATGGTCTGCTCGCGGGGTTGGCCGCCATAGCCCTCTCTTTCCTAGCATTTGCGAGCATGGTTGACTGATGACTGAACGAAAAACCCTTAAAGTCCGCGACACGACCGACGCCGAAGCGCCCGAGCTTGAGAAGAAAGGCCGCGGCTGGAAGATATCGGACAAGCGGCTCGATGTGCTGCACGATCAGGCGCGCGATATGAAGCGGCATGCGTCCGAGGCGCATAAGGCGCTCGCGGCGCGGTTCGCCAAGGCTGATCTGGGCAAATACACCTTCAAGCGCTTCGCCGTGGTCGGCAGCGCGATTGTCGATTTCAATTGCCACAATCTCGGCATGGCCATCGCCATTGACGAGGAAGGCGCGGACGAAAAGCTCGCCCGCCGCCGTGACAAGAGCCTGGAATCGGTCGGTGTGCGCGTGATGCACCTGAAGGCGTCCGACATCCTCGAAAACATGGACGAAGTGCTTGCCCGCATCACCGCCGGAATGCGCCTGCGCATCGCTGACAGGGCCGATGCACGGCGCGAACATTTTGCACAGCGCACACGGGATGATGAGGTGTGACCCTCACTCTTTCCCGTCATTGCGAGGAGCCGCAGGCGACGCGGCAATCCAGCTGTGCCGGGACTGGATTGCATCGCTGCGCTCGCAATGACGAAATTTTTTTGGAAACCGATAAATGCTGAAAATTGACAACCTCCACGCCGAAATCGACGGCAAGCAGATCCTGAATGGCCTCAGCCTTGAGGTGGCGGCGGGTGAAATCCATGCGATCATGG
>JGI24025J20009_10001421_pt1 | contig 18080 bp, 20 predicted proteins | sample Cruoilmetagenom3_FD_20009 | JGI IMG/M metagenome (IMG submission 20009) | reverse complement strand
GGGTTATAGCAATATCCAGGTTTCCCCGGGGATTTTTTTAAAAAATACCTCTTCCAACGATCAAAATATCCATATTTTCTTTTAGGCGGTGGATTTGGGCCGCCTGTATCGTTTGAAGGAACGGATATAATATGATAAGCTCGCATAAATGTTAAATGCTCGTTGTGTTCTGCTGACAGGAAATATGATGAATCAAAACAAAACTGATTTGGAGAAATAAAAAGGAGGTTGTTATTATGAAATGTCATGAAGTGGATTATGAAATATTGGGACATGATATGCAGATTGTTGAGATAGAACTCGACCCGGGTGAAACAGTCATTGCAGAAGCGGGGGCCATGAATTACATGGAAGACGGTATTACCTTTGAATCCAGGATGGGAGATGGTTCACAGGTAGATGAGGGAATCTTCGGCAAATTGATGAGTGCGGGCAAGCGGGCGTTAACAGGGGAATCCCTGTTTCTTACTCACTTTACCAATACCGGCAGTGGCAAGAAGAAAGTATCTTTTGCGGCTCCTTACCCGGGAAAAATCATTGCTTATGATATGGCCAGGGCAGGAGGAGAACTGCTCTGCCAAAAAGATGCTTTTTTAGCGGCAGCGCTTGGAACAGAGATAGGTATAGCTTTCACAAAGCGCCTGGGAGCAGGCTTCTTCGGAGGAGAGGGATTTATTCTTCAGCGCCTGCGCGGCGATGGGATGGCCTTTATTCATGCCGGTGGCACTGTGATAGAAAAAAAATTGAATAATGATGTCCTTCGGGTAGATACGGGCTGTCTGGTAGCATTTACAGAGGAAATTGATTACAGCATCGAACGGGCCGGGAACCTTAAATCAATGTTTTTCGGAGGTGAAGGCCTTTTTCTGGCAACACTCAGCGGCACCGGCACCGTTTTCCTGCAAAGCCTTCCCTTTTCCCGCATGGCAGACCGGATTCTTGCTCATGCGCCCTCAGGGGGCGGCAGTAGTAAAGGAGAAGGATCAATTCTCGGTCGTTTGGGCGGTATGCTGGACGGGAATTAGAATCTTTATTCACAACAGCAGTGAAAAGGTACAAGGTACAAGGACAAAGGATTAAGGAAAAACCTTTAGCCTTTAGTTCTCAGTCCTCATTGCTCAGCCCTTGCGGCCTTGCCGCATTAGTGAGGTATTATTATGATGTTAGACAACAAACCGTATACATTTGACAGAGTTGTGCGTATCGGTATAACTGCAGGATTATTATGTGGCCTGATCTGGCTATCAGGATATCTTAGTGATGTATTGATCCCTTTTGCCGTTGCCCTCCTTCTTGCCTATATGTTGAATCCTCTTGTCCTTCTGATCCAGAAGAAAATCCCCAACCGCCTTGCCGCCGTGTTAATCAGTCTGTTTGCCGTAACTGCATTGACAATTCTTTTAGGATGGCTGATCATTCCCCTGATTATAAATGAAATAACGCACATGGGTCAGCTTGTGTCTGCATTGGTTAACAACGCGGGCCTGGCTGAACAAGCTTCACGGCGTCTCCCGCCGGATCTCTGGCAGGCACTCAAGGATTACGCGTCAAGACCGGATATCCAGGACTTCTTCAAAACTGATAATTTCTGGAAGCTTGCCGAGACCGTGACTCGCAAAGTTTTACCTGGAATATGGGGTCTGATAACCGGGACGGCGAGTTTTATCATTGGCCTGGTCGGACTGACCGTGATCGGACTTTATCTTATCTTTTTACTTTTGGACTATCAGAAGGTCAGTGAGGGATGGAAAGAACTGCTTCCACCCGCTTACCGTGAAACAATTACAGGATTTGCCAATGATTTTGACTCGGCCATGAACCGTTACTTCCGGGGCCAGGCGGCGGTGGCTTCGATTGTCGGGGTTTTGTTTGCCATAGGTTTTCTGATAATAGGCCTGCCACTCGGTATATTGCTTGGTCTTTTTATCGGACTTCTGAATATGGTCCCCTATCTGCAGCTCATCGGTCTCATACCGGCCTTTTTACTGGCTCTTATTCGCGCCCTCGAAACGGGGAGCAGTTTCTGGGTGATATTGGGATTAACCGGACTGATATTTGTCGTCGTTCAGATAATCCAGGACGTTATACTGGTCCCCAGGATTATGGGACGTGTTACAGGATTAAACCCGGCCATGATTCTGTTGTCTCTTTCCATCTGGGGCAAATTACTGGGCATTTTCGGATTGATCATTGCTCTGCCCATGACATTCCTGATTCTGGCCTATTATCGGCGATTTTTAGCCGCAGGGATATCTACAAGATATGTTGAGGATTAACTTTGTGAAATGTCGCAACGGCGGGACTGCAAGGATTCTCAAGTAGCGGCAGGTGGATACTGCGAATTCCGGGTTGAATATCCTTTAGACCGGTATCTCAGGATCAACAACATCTCTGACGTATATTACTCCTCTCCTCTGTAAATTGGAAAAAACTTTTTGATTCGTCAGTACCGAATTTATCGTCGTTACTTCCGACAGATAGTCTTCCGCAGATATGAGGCAGAAAAGTCCTATAATATAACATAAAACGAACAGATAATTATCGGTAAAAACAGAACCAAATATTACACCAATAATTGTAAGAGGAAATGAATAAACGCGAACTATAAAATTAAATATTTTTACCAGTGGATTTTGTGAAATTCGAGGATAGAGAAGGAGTGACGAACTTCTATTGATGCCTATCGAAATCTGACCCCTTCTATATTTTTCTACTACTATTTTATGTAAAGTAGCTCTATCTTCATCTGTTACCATCGCATATTCTTCCTTGTCCTGAAGGATTTTCTGTTTTTGTCTCTCTATCTCGCAAAAACCGTGTTGTGTTTATGCAGAGTCTAAAAAATAGTCGACAGTAAGGGCAATGAAGCGCTTCACATCAGGTATGTGAAACATGTCATATTGTACACAATGGGATTACCCACTTTTATTTTTTCCAGAATTCCGGAATCATGAGAATTATGACAGTGTAAATTTCAAGCCTTCCGGCAAGCATGCAGAAGGAAAGAATCCATTTTCCAAAGGAGGGAATTTCACTGTATGTTAATGAAGCATTCACGGTTCCGAATCCAGGCCCTACATTTCCGATAGTCGCCGCAACTGAGGAAAAAGCCGTCATCATATCCAGGCCAAGAAATGTCATAAGGATAGAAGCAACAACTGTTAATGACAAATAAAGGATAAAAAATCCCCAGATACTTGCCATTGTTTCCGGGTAAACTATTTTCTTCCCGAGCTTCACCGCCGTTACTGCGTGGGGGTGAACCAACCTGTACAGTTCCATGTAACTGTGTTTCAGGATCAGGAGAATCCTCAGACACTTTATACTCCCACCAGTGGAACCAGCAGATCCTCCTATGAACATCAGGAGAAGCAGTATGATTTTGGAAAGAGCCGGCCATTCGTTAAAGTTATCTGTTGTAAAGCCGGTTGTTGTTAATATAGAGATCGCCTGAAATGCAGCATAGCGAATACTTTGGCCGATATCCTCAAAGATATTTAATCTCAAATTGAGAGTTATTATAATCACGGAAATCAGGACAATTCCCAGATAAAAACGTAACTCACTATTCTTGAAAACGGTTTTAAAATTCCCCATTATCAGACTGTAGTGAAGGGTGAAATTTATTCCTGCTATCAACATGAAAAAGGTAATGACACTATCAATGTAAACACTGTGAAAATGGCCAATACTGGCATCACTTGTTGAGAATCCTCCTGTAGCCATAGTGCTGAATGTATGACAAAGCGAGTTAAAAACATCCATTCCTCCGAAGAGAAGCATAATAAACTCAACAATAGAAATGATAATATATACTATCCAGAGTGTTCTTGCTGTTTCTGCTACACGGGGAGTCAGCTTATCCTTCACAGGGCTGGGCAGTTCTGCCTTGTAAAGCTGCATGCCGCCCACACCAAGGAGAGGGAGTATAGCAATTGATAATATAATGATTCCCATTCCTCCAAGCCACTGGGTAAGGGCGCGCCAGAGAAGGATTCCATGTGGAATGTTCTCTATATTCGTAATAACAGTTGCCCCAGTAGTGGTAAATCCGGATATGGATTCGAAGAAAGCATCAGTAAATGCGGGCAATACACCGTGAATCAAATACGGCAGGGAACCGAAAACACCGGCAAGAAGCCATCCTGCAGTGACAATTAAAAAACCTTCTTTATGATTTAAAGTAATCTCACCATTTGCAGGCTTGAAAATGAAATATAGTAAAGCGCCTATGATAGAGGTTATCCCCATGGATATGGAGAGAGCTTTATAGTCTCCTTGCCAGTAGTAAAAAGACCAGGCCAACGGCAAGAGCATGGTAAGCCCTAAGCAAAACAGGAATGATCCCAGTATATATAATATGTTTCTTGCTTTCATCCGAAATAATCCAGCTTGACGGTGAGGATTTTTTCGACCTTGGGAATGGCTGAATGGAGGGTAACAAGTATGACCTGATCTCCCGGACGGATGACGGAATCACCGCCCGGAATGATTACTTTATCTTCTCTTATGATGGCGCCTATTATCGTTCCTTTGGGAATTTGCAGGTCTTTAAGGGGGGTATTTATGATTTCTGATGTTTCCAGGGCTATAAACTCAACTGCTTCTGCCTTGTCATCATGCAGAGGAGTAGCTGAAATAACCTTTCCCTTTCTTATGAAGTGCAGTATTTCGCTTATAGTGGCATGTCTCGGGTTCATGACACCGTCTATCCCAATAGTAGGGACAAGGTGGGTATAATCTACTCTGTTAATAAGAGATATCGTCTTCCTGGCACCAAGCTGTTTTGCCAAAAGGGCACTCAATATGTTCGCCTCTTCATCATCAGTAACGGCAATAAAATAATCGGCATCCTGAATGTTTTCCTCTTTGAGAAGATCCTGACTTGTTCCGTCTCCATGGAGGATAACAGTCTTGTCTAAATTGGAAGCTAATATTTTACATTTGTCCTGTCTTTTTTCTATAATTTTTACGAAGATACCTTTCTTTTCAAGAGCTTTAGATAACAAGAGAGCGGTATTACCCCCTCCCATGATAAAAACCCTTTGAACGGGATCAACATCTTTACCAAAGAATTTGAGTATATCCCTCACATTTTCTGACTCGGAAAGGACGAAGATATAATCATTTTCTTCAATTATTGCTTTACCGGATGGTACGATAGGTTCTTCTTTCCTAATAATAGAAGCGATTAGAAAATCGTGCTCCTTGCACATTTCCTTGATCTCATGCAGTTGTTTCCCCACGGCAATGCAGCTTGAATTCACGTTAAAAGCTGCGAGTTTAATACGTCCCCTGGCGAAATCGATAATCTCTGATGCCCCGGGATATTCTATGAGGTCCATAACGTTGTTTACCGACTCCCTCTCCGGGTTGATACACAGGTCAATATTGAGATGATCTTTATCGAAGATGGCAACATGCTGGTCTAATTCCATATTTCTTATCCTTGCAATTTTAACAGCTCCCTTCGATAGAACAGAGGCGAGAAGACACGCCACCATATTTGTTTCATCACTATCAGTTACAGCAACAATCATTTCAGATTGATCCAGTTTGGCAGCCTTCAGAATGTGTGGGCTACTTCCACTTCCTGTTATTGTCTGTACATCCAGATTTTCAGCGACCGTTTTCAAACGTTCTTCATTCTTGTCGATAATGATTACATCACTCCCCTCTGCGGAAAGTATGTCTGCAATATTATAACCAACCTCGCCGGCGCCTATCACGACTACTCTCATAACTCCAGTACTCCCAATATCATTCTCAAATCCGCCACATCGGAATTTCTAATTTCCGTTTCTCATGTATAGAGTTATTATACTTCCAGGATAATTACTTTAATCTTGTTTTTCACGCTTACCTTAAATTGGTTGGCCCCTAAAACGATTTCATCCCTGTATGTCTCATCTCCCAGTATACAAGTAGATATGATGTCCGATTGAGTTTTGTTTTCTATAGCTTCATCAGTGAACCCGGAGATCATTGCTGTTGTCATTTCTGCCATTTGTAAATTACACCGCTCCGGGCTGGGAATATCAAATGCATATTCAGTACAATTAATTTTTTCTGTGGTTTGTGCGATAACGTGTCCTGCGGTGTATAATTGATCATACGTTAGATTTGTTGATTTCCCTAAGCCCAGAAGTATAATTCTTAAAGAAGGAATGCGGTAGTTAGAGGTGATGAGTGTCTTTTCCATGAAAGACCCGGTGACTTTACCGTCTGAGATTTGTTTAGATATCATACCGTTAAGACGCCAGTCAACGAAACCGGAATAACCCCTAGGTGGTCTTTCGTCAGAGAAAAACCCCAGAACCAGACTTTCATAGTTCAGAAAATCTATCGGTTCCGATGATATCTTTACTTTCATTTTTCTTACATATTTTTGTGTATAAGGCATCAAGTATACCATTTATAAAGGAGCCTGAATTCTCCGACCCGTAAGCTTTTCCCATGTCAATCGCTTCGTTAAGCGTTACCTTGGGTGGAATATCCTTGCAGTATACAAGTTCGTAAACGGCCAGTCTTAATATGCTTTTGTCAACCACAGGCATTCGTTCAAGAGACCAGTTTTCAGAACAGCTTTTTATGAAATCGTCTATCTCATTTAAATGCATCTGGGTACCTTTGATTAATTGCGTAGAGAAACATTTAACGTTTGCCGGCGCTTTAAAGTTGTTCCAGAAAAGATCAATTGCTTCGTGAACATCAACTTTTGATATATCAATTTGAAAAAGAACTTGTAAGGCGACCTCTCTTGCCTTTCTTCTGGTACCCATTCATTCCTCAGACTACAATAGTTTAAAAAGATTGGCCATTTCAATGGCTGACAAAGCGGCATCCCAACCTTTGTTACCGGATTTCGACCCTGCCCTTTCAATGGCCTGCTCAATAGTGTCGGCAGTGATAACACCAAAAGCGACCGGAACCTCGGTTTCTAAAGATACACTGGCAATTCCTTTTGAAACTTCGGAACTTACGTACTCAAAATGTGAAGTAGCTCCCCTTATGACAGCACCGAGACATATGATTGCATTAAAATTTCCGCTTTTTGCAAGTTTTTTTGCCACAACAGGTATCTCAAAAGCCCCGGGAACTTTCACAACATTGATATCTTTTTCATCTGCCCCTGCCCTGATCAAGGCATCCAATGCACCATCGACAAGGTTGCTGCAGATAAAATCGTTAAAACGACTCGCAACTATGCCAAATTTCATTCCTTTGGCAACAATTTTTCCTTCCGTTATCTTCGGCATGATTATCTCCCCATTTCTCTTATATCTTTGCAAACGTTTCTATACACTCGTTAATATATGACCCATCTTTTTCTTCTTTGTTGTAAGGTAGCGAATATTGTTTTCAGTGGGTTCAATTTCAATAGGAACCCTCTCAACAATTTCAACACCATATCCTTCAAGACCTACGATTTTTTTGGGATTATTTGTCATTAATCGCATTTTTCTTACACCCAGATCCACGAGGATTTGGGCTCCAATACCGTAATCTCTGAGATCCGATTTGAATCCGAGTTCGATATTTGCTTCAACTGTATCTCTGCCTTGCTCCTGTAAATGATATGCCTTAATCTTGTTTTTAAGACCGATGCCTCTTCCTTCCTGGCGCATATACACGATAACTCCTTTACCCTCCTGTTCCACCATCTTCATGGCAGTATGGAGCTGGTCACCGCAGTCACACCGTTCGGAACCAAAAAGATCACCTGTTAAGCATTCCGAGTGGACTCGTACCAGAACCTTGTCATCAGGGTGAATCTCTCCTTTGACCAGAGCAATATGCTCCATATGGTCCACGTCATTTTCATACATTATTATATCAAACAATCCGCCATATCGCGTGGGGATTTTAGCAGTCGCGGCCCTTCTCACCAGGCTTTCGTGTTGCAGCCGAAAGTTGATCATATCGGCAATTGTAACGATCTTTAAGTTGTGTGTTTTAGCAAATATTTCAAGATCCGGCCTCCTCGCCATTGTTCCATCATCTTTCATGATTTCACAGATGACACCAGCCTGTTTAAGGCCTGCCATCCTGGCCAGATCGACAGAACCCTCTGTCTGTCCGGTCCTTACAAGAACTCCTCCTCTCTTGGCTCGAAGAGGAAAGACATGCCCCGGACTAACAATGTCATCAGGTTTAACATTGTCAGCAACAGCAGTGCGTATTGTCATTGCTCTGTCAGCGGCTGAAATTCCTGTAGTTACCCCTTTCCTGGCCTCAATAGATACGGTAAAGGCTGTGCCGAATCTGGATTCATTGTCTTTCACCATCAATGGTAGCTTTAATTTATCTGCGAGTTCATCAGATAAGGACAGGCAAATCAATCCTCTGCCATATGTTGCCATAAAATTAATGGCTTCCGGTGTTACATACTCTGCTGCCATACAGAGATCACCTTCATTTTCTCGATCTTCATCATCAACCAGGATTACCATCTTGCCATTTTTTATGTCTTCAATTGCTTTTTTAATTGTACCTGTGGACATTTTATTGCTACCTCTTCTTTCCAGTCTTTACCATACAGTTTATGAAAGTTTACATTTGGTTTTCTTATTTGGAAAAACCATGTTCCGATAAAAAATTCATGTCTATTTCTTTCTCAGGATTGAGAAATTTTTCGATATACTTGCCTAATATATCTGTTTCGATGTTCACAGAATCTCTCGTCTTTTTGGATCCCAATGTAGTTGCTAGGGCCGTATGAGGGATAATATTAACATAAAATCTGTTTTTTTCATATCTGTTAACGGTCAGACTGACACCGTCAACCGTTACAGAACCTTTCTGGACCATATATTTACTTAATTCTTTGTCTATCTCCACCCCTAAAATAATAGAATTGGATTTTTCAAGCCTTTCACAAATGTTTCCAATACCATCAACATGTCCCAGAACAAGATGTCCGCCTAAAAAGGAATTTAACCTCAGGGCTTTCTCCAGATTTACGTTATCACCCCGTTTTAAAGTTTTCAAGTTCGTCTTTACCAGGGTTTCCGCAGAAACATCTGCAACAAATCCTCTGTCACTTATCCCGGTAACGGTGAGACATGTTCCGCTGATTGCTATGCTGTCTCCTGTTTTAATATCGTCAAGATTCATGGATGTGTCAATTTCCAGGAGAGCAGCTCCTCCCTTTGTGGTTATCTTTTTGACAACTCCTATGCTCTCTATGATACCAGTAAACATTGCAACCTGTTTTTCCCTTCAAGTGTGTGAACTTAGCGCCCTGCGGGCGGGCTTAAAAGATGAACGTCAACATCGAACATTCAACGTCCAACGTCAAATTAAATGGGGATACGGCGCGTTTTGAAGCCATGTTTGGTACGAGAAGCTACACATCCTTTTTTTCTTTACTCAGAAAATCTTTTAGCCTGTCTAAAAATTCATTAGGATCTTTAAAGTCTCTATAGACAGATGCAAATCTCACGTAGGCAACACCATCAAGATTGTGAAGCTCGCTCATAATCTTTTCACCTATAATCGATGTGGGAATTTCTTTTAACTGTAATTCCTGGCATTCCTGTTCTATTTTTTCAACAATGTCTTCTATGACATCCATACTGATTGGGCGTTTTTCGCACGCTTTTTTGATTCCCGAGAGGACCTTCCCTCTATCAAAAGTTTCCCTTCTCCCGTCCTTCTTGACAACCATAGGAAGAACTTCTTCTACAAACTCATATGTGGTGAATCTTTTTCCGCATGTAAGACACTCTCTTCTCCTCCTGATAGCGTTACCATCTTTACTTATCCTGGAGTCTATGACTTTGTTTTCCACGTTGGAGCAAAAAGGACACTTCAAAACTTTCTTACCTCGATATTCGCCTCTTTGAGCATTTCTTCGGACAGTTTATCCCTGTAGCCGTCCCTGTAAACAATTTTTTCAATTCCCGAGTTTATGATCATTTTTGAACATATGATACAGGGATGATTCGTGCAATATATTGTTGAACCCTTTATGCTTACACCATGGAGAGCCGCCTGGATGATGGCATTTTGTTCCGCATGCAAACCCCGGCACAGTTCATGCCGTTCTCCGGAAGGTACATTCAATTGTTCACGCAGACACCCAACTTCTGCACAATGACGAATTCCTGTAGGCGCACCGTTATATCCCGTTGATAATATTCTTTTATCCCTTACTAAAACGGCCCCTACCTTGCGTCTCAAACATGTAGAACGTTTTGATACAAGTTCCACAATGTCCATAAAATACTGATCCCAACTGGGGCGATCGCTACGGGTTTCGAGTTTCGGGTTTCGAGTTTCGGGTTTCGAGTTTCGGGTTTCGAGTTTTAAACTCATTGATCTTGTTCCTTCAAATGTCATTTGTCAAGCTGCGCCCTTATCTGAAATAACTTTTTTCCTGTAACTCGAAACCCGAAACTCGAAACTTGTTTTTACAGCCGTTCGTTATAAAGGGGAAATTTATCACAAAGATCGCTAACCTCTTTTTTAACTTCCTCGATCCGTTTCTCGTTATGCACATCATCCACTATATACGAAATCAGACGGGCTATTGTTTCCATTTCATTTTCTTTCATTCCCCTTGTCGTGACTGCCGGGGTCCCGAGCCTGACACCGCTGGTGACCTGAGGGCTTTTCGTATCAAAGGGAATGCCGTTTTTGTTCGTCGTTATTCCCGCACGGTCAAGGGCTTCCTCGACCTCTTTTCCCGTCAGTCCTTTATCCGTCAGGTCAACAAGCATGAGGTGATTATCCGTTCCCCCTGAAACGAGGCGCAATCCCTGGGAAATCAGCTCTTCCGCCATAGCTTTGGCATTTTTTACAATTTGGGACTGGTAGACTTTAAAATCATCCGAAAGGGCTTCCTGCAAAGCCACTGCCTTGGCAGCGATTACATGCATAAGGGGACCTCCCTGACTGCCTGGAAACACCCGGCTGTTCAGCACTTTGGCAAATTCTTCTTTACACATGATGAGTCCCCCTCTGGGGCCGCGGAGGGTCTTGTGAGTTGTCGTAGTAACAAATTCACAAACAGGGACAGGTGAAGGATGGATACCCGTTGCAACGAGACCTGCTATGTGGGCGATATCGGCCATAATGATGGCTCCGACTTTGTCGGCTATTTCCCTGAAGGTTGCAAAGTTGATTACCCTTGGATAAGCGCTTGCGCCAACAACGATAACTTTTGGCTTATGTTTTTTTGCCTGATCTTCCACTTCATTGAAATCGATAGTCTCTGTTTCTTTATCCACTCCGTATGAAACAACATTGTAGAGCCTTCCTGAAAAGTTTACCGGGCTGCCGTGTGAAAGATGGCCACCATGAGAAAGGTTCATCCCCAGAATTGTATCCCCCGGCTGGAGCGTTGCAAAATACACGGCCATATTGGCTTGAGTTCCCGAATGGGGTTGGACGTTAACATGCCCGGCGCCGAAGAGTTTTTTAGCTCTTTCTATGGCAAGGGTTTCCACGATATCGACAAATTCACATCCTCCATAATATCTCTTTCCCGGATATCCTTCAGCGTATTTGTTGGTCATAACGCAGCCTTGGGCTTCGAGAACTGCCTCACTTACGAAATTTTCCGAGGCAATGAGTTCTAAATTGCCCGCCTGTCTTTTTGTTTCCAGCATAATGGCATGGGCTACTTCCGGATCTGTTTTCGATAAAATGGACATTGTTGTTTTCCCCCTCATTAAGTTTCAAGTTCCAAGTTCCAGGTTTCGAGTTTCGAGTTCCGAGTTTTATAGTTTTGAACCTGAAATTTCAAATTCTATATTTTTGATTTTGTCAAGGCGTCTTTTGTGCCGTCCCCCTTCAAAATGTGTTTCCAGCCATACTTTGACTATTTTTTCCGCTGTTTCTATATCCGTTCTTCTCCCTGCGAGGACAAGAATATTTGCATCGTTGTGCATCCTGCTTAATTGAGCCGTTTCAATATCGAGAGATAGAGCTGCCCTTACTCCGGGGAATTTATTCGCCACTATTGACATCCCAACACCGGAACCGCATATGAGTATCCCTTTCTTAAACTCTCCGGCCGAGATTTTTTCGGCCACCCGGGAGCCAAAATCGGGGTAATCAACCGATTCATCACTTTGAGTACCCACATCCATGATTTTTATATTCATCCCTGCCAGTATTTTTTTGACTCCCTCCTTGAGGGAAAACCCGGCATGATCAGCACCTATAATTATTTCCACGGCGCGAATTCCTCACTCATGAAATTTCCTGAATACGAGAACCGCATTCACTCCACCAAAACCAAAGGTATTGGACATAGCCGCATTAATATCTTTTTTTCTTTTCCGGTGTGGAACAAGATCCAGATTGCACCCAGGATCAGGATTATCCAGGTTGATAGTTGGTGGAATAACTCCTTCATAAATTGACTTTACCGAGATAATCGTTTCCAGACCACCGGCGGCGCCCAGCAGATGACCCGTCATAGATTTCGTGGAACTCACAGCCAGTTTGTTGCTATGATCACCAAACACCTGTTTTATAGCCTCAATCTCATACAAGTCATTCAGTGATGTTGAAGTGCCGTGCGCGTTAATATAATCAATATCTGAAGGTTCCATACCTGCATCTTCCAGGGCAAGCTGCATACATCGCACTGCACCTGGATGACCCGGAGGCGGAGCTGCTATGTGAAAGGCATCACATGTCGACCCGAATCCAGACATTTCAGCATATATCGTGGCCCCCCTATTTAAAGCAGAGGTCAACTCTTCTAAAATTACTATACCACAGCCTTCGCTTATAACAAAACCATCTCGGTCTCTGTCAAAAGGTCTGCTTGCAGCTTCCGGATTATCGTTTCGGGTCGAAATAGCCCTCATGGCATTGAAAGCGGCAAAGGTGAGAGGGCAAACGGCTGCCTCAGTGCCTCCTGTTATCATCACATCAGCATAACCGTGGGAGATCGTTCGGAAAGCATCACCAATGGCGTTATTACCGGACGAACAAGCCGTTACTGTACAACTGATTGGGCCCTTGGCGCCATACCTTATGGCTACGTTACCGGATGCGAGATTTGCCAGAACTCCCGGAATTGTAAAAGGGGATATCTTTTTCGTTCCGGAATTCAGCAGAACTTTTTCTTCTCTCTCTACTGTGGATAATCCCCCTATACCAGTGCCCATAATAACTCCGGTTCGCTCAGAGTTTTTGTCATCAATGGTAATCCCTGCGTCAAGTATTGCCATTTCTGCACATGCGAGGGCATAAACGATAAAATCATCCAGCCGGCGAAGTTCCTTAGGCGTAACAAAAGCAAGGGGATCAAAATTCTTCAACTCACCGGCAATCTTCGTTCTAAAATTGGTCGCATCAAACTTCGTGATCTCCGCGATCCCTGACTTCCCGGCACAAAGCCCTTCCCACGTATCTTCCACGCAATTACCGATGGGATTAACAGTGCCCAATCCTGTAACGACTACTCTTCTATTCAATTACAACATCTCCGGAATTTTGAGTTTAGAATTTCTTTGTGACTATGCCACTTGCCTTGCTTTTATATAATCAACAACGTCTTGTACCTTGGCAATTTTCCCCAGGTCATCATCCGATATTTCAAGATCAAAGTGATCTTCCATTGCCATAATCAGTTCTACCAAATCGAGGGAATCTGCTCCCAAATCATCAATAAACTTCGCTTCAGGAACACATTCTTCTTCGGTTATATTCAACTGCTCTATGACGATAGTTTTTACTTGTTCTTCAACATTCATTTAAATTCCTCCTTAATTATATATTTGTGTCTGCTTTTCTCATTTGCTTTCAGGCTGATTTGAACATGCTTAACCCGGATGAAAAACCGGTTGCGGCATGAATCCGGATATTGAGTGTGTAATCATAGATCTATATGTAAAGTCCGCCGCAAACATTGATTGTCTGTCCCGTTATATAGTCAGCATCTCCGGAAACAAGGAATGCAACAACTCCGGCAATATCATAAGGCGTGCCGATTCTTGACAATGGGATACAGTCAATTATTTTTTCTTTGCTTTTTTCTGAGAGCGAAGCAGTCATGTCAGTTTCGATAAATCCGGGGGCCACAGCATTGACACAGATATTTCTGGCTCCCAGTTCCCTGGCAAGGGATTTTGTGATGCCAAGAACCCCGGCTTTTGATGCAGAATAACAAACCTGACCGGGATTTCCCCCTTCGGCAACAACAGAGGATATATTTACGATACGGCCCCACCGCTGTTTAACCATATATCTGGATACAGACTTGCAGCAATTAAAGGTCCCTTTGAGATTGATGTTGATTGTTGTGTCCCAGTCATTTTCTTTGGCTCTCAGGATGATACCGCTTATGGAAACTGCGGCATTATTTACAAGGATATCGATTCCGCCTTTTTTTTCTACAATATTTTTTATTGCCTCTTGAGTTGCTTCAAAATTCGAAACATCAAACCGGCATATCTCCCCATTACCACCTTTGTCTCTGATGATTCGGAGTGTTTCCGAAGCGGCCTTCCAGTTCTCAAGATAGTTGATAAATACATAGGCATCCGCTTCTGAAAGTTTCACGGAAATTGCCCGGCCTATTCCTCTCGAACCACCAGTTACCAGTGCTATTTTCTTTTCAATCTTCATATAGATATAGCAATTATAGATCGTTAATAAAGTTGATCGTTTTTTTCAGAGAAACCATGTCTTCGACATTTAAAGTACTAATATTTTTATCTATTCTTTTTATAAGACCTGAAAGTGTGCGCTTTGGTCCTATTTCAATTATGGTATCAATTCCCATCTCAATCATTTTTTCTATTGTTTCCTGCCACCTAACGAGTGAGTTGAACTGCTTAGCCAAAAGTTCTCTCGTAGTTTCCTTTGAATGCAAGATGAAGGGATCATAATTTGGTATTACCTTTACCGCGCAATCTTTTATTTCGACACGGCTGAGATCCTCCTCAAACTTTTTTGACGCCTGATCCAAAAGACTGCAGTGACAGGGTACGCTGATGGGAAGCTTGACCGCTCTTTTGGCACCCCTTTCCTTAGCCTCAATTATCACTGCTTCTACGGCTTTTGTGTGGCCGGCGATAACAAACTGGTTTGGGGAATTAGCATTTACCAGTTCAACTACCGCTCCATTTGTTTTGTTGATATCCCGGCAAGTGCTTTCGACAAGCCCTTTTGAAGCACCCATAATTGCGGCCATGCAACCGCTCCGTGCAGGTACCGCTTCCTCCAGGTATTTTCCTCTTATGTTCACAAGGGACAGGGCATCGGCGAAGCTGATGGCTCCGGCAGCGTACAGAGCGCTGTACTCCCCAAGACTGTGACCTGCCATGGCTGCTGGTTTTATATCAGCTTCTTTCCCCAGTATTCTATACGCTGCAACAGTCATAGTCAGAACAGTGGTTTGTGTGTTTATTGTCAGATCAAGCTCTTTTTTAGGCCCTTCAAAGCAAAGTTCCGCAATGTTGAATTTGAGAACTTCTTGTGCCTCAGCAAAAGTATCCCTTGCTTCCTTGAATTCCCCGTAGAAATCTTTGCCCATTCCCACGTATTGTGATCCCTGGCCCGGGAAAACTATACCTAGCCTACACATGATCTTTCCATTTCCAAATCTGACGAAACTTCTTCAGGAAAGCTGTTAAGTTGAGACGACTTCACGCCCCTTGTAAAATCCGCAGTGGGGACATGCTCGGTGGGGCAATTTAGGTTCATTGCACTGTGGGCATATGGAGGTTACAGGCGAAGTAAGAGCATCATGAGATCTTCTTTTGTTCCTCCGTGTTTTCGAATGTCTTTTTACTGGGTTTGGCATAAAATAAACCTCTTTTCAGTTTTCTTTATTATAAGTCTTTAATTTTTCAAGAGCTGTGAATGGACTCGTAAACACCATCTGTTTATGGTTACAGCTTGCCACATTAAGATTGATCCCACAAACGGGACAGAGACCCTTACAGGATTCTTTACAGAGAGGCCTGATGGGAACCTGGATGACAATCTGTTCCAAAATAATCGGGTCAAGATCAATCGTATCATTTCTGTAATAACCCAAGCCAAGATCCTCGCCTGTTAACTCTGCCTCTTCATTTTCAGGCATATCTTCAACGGGAAGAAACGTATATTCATATACGGTTTTTATCGGTAAGGTAAAACGCTCAAGGCATCTGCAACACTCAAGATTAATTCCTGCCGTTATGTTTCCTTTGACTGATACGGTCTCCCCTATTTTTGTCACAGAGCACTGACCATCAATCCTGTCAACGGAAAAGCCTGCCTTACCTTTTTCAGGCAGCATTTTACGCAGCCAGTCTTCACTTTTGGAAAACTGAAGCGCTAAACCCTTTTCCGGGATATTTGCTGTACTGATTTTCAAGTCTGCGATTCTTGCCTGTAAAAATATCTCTGAATAAAGGTGCTGAGTTAATTATAAAATTATTTTTTTGTCAAGAAAATTCTATGCATAAAATAATTCATCCCGAAAAGAAATTCAATACATTCTTGACAAATACAACTGTTCATGAGAAGAGTTGCTCCATGTCACAGCAATTAACATACCAGAGAAGCATATTGCCACACATATACAAGTAATCCCCGTTAGATGCGGTTATTCAAATCGGGCTATTTTAAAACCAAATCGAGTTAGTGTTGCAAAAAAGCCACATATCGTTTCGGTTTTTTATTTTACGAATAAGGTGTACTAAAAAATGTTGAAAGATGGAACAGTAAGAACAAGATTCGCTCCCTCTCCTACCGGTTATTTGCATATCGGCGGGGCGAGGACAGCGCTTTTTAACTGGCTTTTCGCAAGGCATAATGATGGAAAGTTTATTCTGAGAATCGAAGATACGGATCAGCTTCGCTCTACAAAAGAATCTACAGATGCAATCCTGGATGCCATGAGGTGGCTGGGACTTGATTGGGATGAAGAACCATATTTCCAGGCCGAACGAGTTAAAATTCACAGAAAAATGGTTCAGAAACTTATAGATGAGGAAAAGGCATATTATTGCATATGCACTCCTGAAGAATTGGAAGAAAAAAGAAAGAAGGCCCTCTCTGAGAAAAGAAAGCCAAAATATGACGGAACATGCCGGGACAAAAATATCGGCAGAACGGAAGGTTCGGTTGTAAGATTTAAGTCCCCCCAGATGGGTGTTACTATCGTTAATGATCTTATTAAGGGCAAAGTCAGATTTAATAATAGTGAACTTGATGATCTTATTATAGAGAGGAGCGACGGTTATCCAACCTATAATTTTGCCGTCGTTGTAGATGATGCCCGGATGGAAATCACACATGTTATTCGAGGTGATGATCATTTAAATAATACACCAAGACAGATTCTTCTTTATGAAGCTCTGGGATACAGGGTCCCCGAATTTGCCCATGTTTCTATGATATTGGGCGCCGACAAAGCGCGGTTGAGCAAGCGCCACGGTGCAACTTCGGTGATGACTTATAAAGAAATGGGTTATTTACCAGAGGCCCTTGTAAATTATCTGGTAAGGCTGGGCTGGTCCCACGGTGATCAGGAAATATTTTCCGTTCCCGAATTGATAAATTTATTTACCCTTGAGAACGTCGGCAAATCTGCCGCCGTTTTTAATCCGGAAAAACTCCTCTGGCTGAACCAGCATTACATAAAGGAAAGCCCTGTAGAAAAACTGGCAGAAGAGACGCGTCCGTTTTTTGAGAAATTGCAATTGAACGTATCGGATATACAGTATGCAAAGCAGGTTGTAACCGATCTCAAAACGCGATCAAAGACCCTGGCGGAAATAGCGGATTCCAGTGCTTTCTATTTTAAGGATGAAATAGAGTATGATAAAAAGGCGGCGGAAAAGTTCCTTAAAGTCGAACTCGCAGAACACCTCCGGACAGTGGCAAAAGAATTACCACTATTGAAAGATTTTACAAAAGAAGGGATAGAAACTTTTCTGAGAAGCCTTGCAGAAAGAAGAGAAACAAAACTCAAGTTTATAGCCCAGCCGATAAGGGTAGCCATTACAGGTAAAACAGTAAGTCCCGGGATCGATGAAGTTATGATAACTCTGGGAAAAGAGAAGGTTGTGCAGAGGATAAACAGGGCCTTAGAATATATTGATAAATACAGAAAATGAAAT
>JGI24025J20009_10001420_pt1 | contig 18090 bp, 15 predicted proteins | sample Cruoilmetagenom3_FD_20009 | JGI IMG/M metagenome (IMG submission 20009) | reverse complement strand
TTTGGAGTCGTGTTGACTAATTTCTTTTTCGGTTAGTTCAGAATAAACCTTGCCAAATCGAGGCTTATATTCTATTGTCGCCAATGGGGCTCCTGAAATAATTTTTGGTTTTGAAGGCAATTTTTCAATAACATAGCCAATAGGACTGAGGGCAACAATCGAACCAAGAAGTTTGCCGTTAGTGGCAATAGCAATAGCATCGCCCCATTGAATTTTTCTCTTTTCTCCTTTTAAGTTTCGCATTAATTTAAGTAGTGTTTTAATTTTATCTAGTTCAGAAGCTTTTTCTCCCCCTACCTGTCTTTTAGTTAGTTGTTCTTGCCAATTTTTTCCCAGGCCTGGAATTTTGGCTCCACAGTCATTGGCCAGCACAAAAACATCGTTAACGACTTTTGACCAGTGAACGGCTTTAATTTGGGTGTTTTCCTCGATTGTTTTGCCATCTTCTTTGAATTGGGGCCATTTTTGTGGCTTAATGTCGTAGGGTGTCATGTACTCGTATTCGACTAGTGTGCACCAATGCTTGAAATAAGACCATTTGACCTTATTTCTAGAGGCAAAGAAGATTTTAGTTTTTGCTGACATTACGACATAATTCTATTATTGTTTTAGTCGTAGGGTCAAGTTGATTATTTACTAGGATAAAACCAACGTCCCGTTTCGGCTTCCACCAGCTGGACCAGGAGCATTTTAGATAAATTTTTTCTTTAATCGCGCCATTTGGTGGCGGGTGATTTTTAGCTGAGGGATTTCAAAAGTGGTTTTTAATAATTTTTTTAGTTGATTTTTGAAATTGTCGAACCCTTCTTTTTTAATAAGTTTTTGGTAAGCATTGTAGTCGAATTCTTCTGAAAAAATAAGAGAAAAAATATCAACTTTGTCTTTTTCTCCCTTGATTGAACCTTGGCGCGAAGAGAAGGCGACTTGTTTGAGAACCAAAAGAATTTCTGGTGAAGGAAGAACGAAACCTTTTCTGGAAACAGTTTGTTTTTGGATTTTTTCCATGGGAAAACCTAAATCAGAATAGAAAGGAAGGTAAATATCGATTTCGGTTTCTTGGATTCTGGCTTCATATTTTTTTAATCGCTCATTTTTTTGCAGGTTAAAGTCGCTTTTAAACTTAGCTAAAGCCGGATAGTCAATAATTAAATCAATGTCTTTTGATTTTAACGCTTCGGTGTAAATCCAAACAGCCCAGCCACCGATGAGAATAAAATCGTAGTTTTTTCGTAAAGTTTGAAGAATTTTCCAGCTTCTTTGAGTGATTAATTGGTGGTAAAAATCTTTGGTCATTGCCCTAATTTAGCTTTGATTTTATCTAACAATGCGTTTTGAAATTCCTTAGCGTACCATTCTGGTAGATTCCAAAGATCAACAAAAATTTGGGACAAAGGTGGAAAAGGCGCGAATTGTTTCAGCCAAGGGTCCATTTTTAGAACAATTAGATTTGGTTCCCCATTGGTGGGGGGGAATCTTCTTTTCACTTCTTTTTTTGAGCCGGTATAGACATAAACTTTGTCGTAGTCGGCGGGAACATTGTTAAATTTCAGGCGAAAGGCCGTATAGGTGGCAGGAATAATATTTGGCGGCAAATTGCCTTCAATTTCGAAAACGGGCGAATTTACCTTGGTTTGATAAATTATGTCCGACCTGAATTTTCTTTCACTAGCCCAAAGAAAAAGAAGTTTCTCGAAATTAATGAGTTCGAATCCTCGGTTCCAAACGCGGATGGCGCCAATTGCCCGCGGCTTTTTTAAGGCATGGAAAACAGTGCTGGTGGAAAAACCGAATTTTGCCGCCAATTGTTTCTGTCTAAAGATAGTGTTTTTGGCTTCAATGGTTTGGTTTAAAATTTCTCGCCAAAGGATTTCGTATTTTTTCATTTCGGTTTTTATTAATCAAAACAACGGTCATTTCTATTATTATCGAAATGTGGCTATTTGTCAAGTTTTGGCTTCCGCGCAGACAGTGGTTCTGAGTATCTAGGGAATATTTGACCAATATTTAATTAATGCTTGACAATTTGTTTAGCTTATGATACATTTTTGTTATGAAAAATGTATTTATAAAAAGACATATTTATAGTAAACTTAAAGCCCACCTCAAAAAAAAAGAAATTAGTCTCCTTATTGGTCCTCGGCAGGCAGGAAAAACAACTTTATTAGAGAAATTAAAAGATTTTTTAGAAAAAAAAGGCGAGCAGGTTTTTTTCTTTAATTTAGATATTTTGTCTCAAAAAGAGTTTTTTGAAAATCAAAAAGGGTTTATCCGCTACCTGGAGAATAAAAGAAAAAAAAGAAAAGCTTTTGTTTTTATTGATGAAGTGCAGAGGTTGGAAAACCCAGGTATTTTTCTCAAAGGTATTTATGATCAAAAATTACCTTATAAACTTATTGCTTCTGGATCAAGCGCCTTAGAAATTAAGTCTAAAATCAGTGAGTCTTTAACAGGAAGAAAAAGGGTTTTTCATTTAGGAACACTTAGTTTTGAAGAGTTTATTAAATATAAAAATCCCGACCTTCAGTCAATTTCTCACCTTAAAAAGACTTATAGTGCAGAGATTTTAGATCTTTTAGATGAATATTGTAAGTTTGGAGGATATCCAAAAGTAGTAGTAGAAAAAAATATTGACGAGAAGATAAGGACCTTAGAAGAGATTTATTCCAGTTATTTAGAAAAAGATATTAAAGGTTTTTTTCAAGTTCGTAATGAAACTTCGTTTTTAACTTTGGTTAATCTTTTAGCCGGCCAAATAGGCAATCTTATTAATAAGAATGTTTTATCGGCAAGCATAGGTTCAAGTAGGGCAACTGTTGACAATTTTTTAAATTATCTTGAAAAAAGTTTTGTTATTAAAATTATCAGGCCGTTTTTCCGCAATCCCAAAAAAGAGCTTTTAAAATCAGCAAAAGTATATTTTTGCGATTTGGGCTTAAGAAATTTGATTATTAAAAATTTCAATCAGTTTGAAAGACGGCCAGATAAAGGAAAAATTTTTGAAAACTTCGTTTTATTAAAACTAATGAATGAGATAGATTTGGTGGACAAAATTAATCACTGGAGAACTAAAACAAAAGCTGAAGTCGATTTTGTTATTACTCGAGGTTTAGAAATTATTCCTCTTGAAGTTAAAGCTAAAAATCTTAAATATCCTGTTTATTCTAAAAGCTTCCGCAGTTTTTTGCAAAAATATTCGCCTAAAAAAGGAATCATTCTTAATTTAGGGCAAAAAAGACAGGAGAAATTAGGTTCTACTCTTGTCCTCACCAAGCCTTTTTTTGAAAAAATTCTCTTGGATTATTAATTTTTATTTTGGCTTTCGCCAGCTGGACCAGGGGCACTTCGGCCATTTAGAGCAAGAGTAGAAGCGCGCTCCCTTTCTGGTTGTTTTAATCACTACCGTTGCGCCGCATTGGGGGCATTTGAAATCAGTTTTTTCATGATAAGGCGCTTTATAATCGCAGTCGGGAAATCGAGAGCAGGAAATAAATTTGCCAAATCTTCCGTTGCGGATAACTAATTCTCCCTTTTTACATTTGGGGCATTTTTTGCCTGTTTTCTCAACTGGTATTTTGACTCTTTTGGCTTTTTCCGTGACTTTTTCTAATTCTTTGGAGAATGGGCCCCAGAAATCAGAAAGCATCGGCTGCCATTTTTTTTGTCCTTGGGCAATTTTGTCGAGGGAATTTTCCATGCCGGCGGTAAAAGGGAGATTGACAATATCAGAGAAATATTTGACTAAAAAATCATTGGTTGTCAGACCGACTGCGGTCGGATAAAAACGGCCTTCTTTTTTTTCTATGTAAAGGCGGCGCTGAATGATGGAAATAATTGGCGCGTATGTTGAGGGTCGGCCAATACCATTTTTTTCCAAGGCCGCAATTAGGGCTGCTTCATTATATCGAGGCGGGGCTTGCGTTTCGTGTTGGGTAACGCCGAAAACTCTGCTGGCAAGGGTTTGCCCTTTTTTAAGAGTGGGAATAACGGCCTCGGTAAATTTAATCGGGTAAATTTTGGTGAAACCGTCGAAAATAATTTGGCTGCCGCTGGTGGCGAAGAGATATTTATTTTTGGTGGTCTGATTTTCCAATTCTATTTTGGTTTGCGCTAATTTTGCCGGCGCTGTTTGGCAAGCCACAGTCCGTCGCCAGATTAATTCGTATAGTCTTTTTTCTTTTGGTTCCAGGTTCCTGGTTTCAGGTTCCAGGGAAAATTTTGTGGGCCGGATGGCTTCATGCGCTTCTTGGGCTAGTTTTGATTTGGTTTTATAAAAAATTGCCTTTGAAGGTAGATATTTTGCCCCATATTGTTTATTAATAAATTTTCTTATCGCCTCAATCGCATTGCCAGCTAAAGCCGTAGAATCAGTTCGGTGGTAGGTGATTTTGCCTTTTTCAAATAGTGTTTGGGCGACTCTCATCGTTTGTTTTCCCGACCAGCCGAAGCGCCGCGCCGCGGTCTGTTGGAGGGTGGAAGTGATAAATGGCGGCATCGGCCAGCGAGAAACTTCCTTTATTTGGACATTTTCAATTTTAAATTTATCATTTAAGTTAATAACCACCTCTTTGGCGGATTTTTGGTTAGTGAAAATAGTTTTAGTGATGGTGTGGCGACCGGCAAAAAGTTTTTCGGTCTGTTTTTGTTCAACTGTCTTATTATCGATTTTAACTAATTGAGCAATAAGATCGTCAAAGCCGGCCCAAATTCGGTAGTATTTTTGTTTTTCAAATTTTTCGATTTCTCGTTCACGCTCGGCAATTAACCTGACGGCAACAGATTGGACTCGCCCGGCCGATAAGCCGCGGCGAATTTTCTTCCAGAGAAGGGGAGAAAGTGAATAACCTACTAGGCGGTCTAAAACCCTTCGCGTTTGTTGGGCATTGACCAGATCCATGTTGACTTCACCAGGGTTTTGAAGGGCCTTTTCAATCGCTTTTTTGGTGATTTCATGAAATGAGATTCGTTTAAAATTTTTTGATTTTTGATTTTTGATTTTTGATTTTGTTGTTGCTATTGCAATAACATGCCAGGCAATGGCTTCACCTTCGCGATCGGGATCCGTGGCCAAATAAACCTGGTTGGCCTTTTCAATCGCTTGTTTGATTAATTTAATTACTTTGCTTTTGCGGCGGTCGGCAATATATTGGGGAAGGAATTCAAAATGAGCGTTTCTTTTCTTGATTTCGACGCCGAATTTACTTTTGGGTAAATCGCGAATATGGCCCATTGTGGCCAAAATTTGAAAACTTTTACTGACAAAGCGAGAAATTGTTCGAGCTTTTGTTGGCGATTCTACTATTATTAATTTGCTCATAATTCTTCTAGTATATCATCGATATTATAGACGAGTTTGGCCCCTTGTTTAATTAACCAACAAGTACCTTCGGATTGGGGGGAACTAACCGGTCCGGGAACGGCGAAGACGTCCTTACCTTGTTCGGCAGCGAAACGGGCTGTAATTAGAGAACCGGATCTTTTGGCGGCCTCGATAACTAAAACGGCATCGCTTAGTCCAGCAATAATTCGATTGCGCCGAGGGAAATTTTTGGCCTCCGGCGGCGTCCCGGGAGGAAATTCAGATAAAACCAAATTGATTTTTTGATATAAATTTCTATTTTCCGGAGGATAGATAACATCAATTCCCGAACCTAGAACCGCAATTGTTTTGCCGCCGCTGTTTAAGGCGGTGTAATGGGCAATGGTATCGATGCCGCGGGCCATACCGGAAATAATAGCAAATTTTTCCCTAATCAATTGTTTGACTAACGTTTTAGTTGCCCACCGACCGTAGGCAGTGGCGTTTCGGCTGCCAACAACGGCAATAGCCGGCCGATTAAGGATGGAAATTTCTTTGCCTTTGACACAAAGAATCTCCGGCGGCTGGCTGATATTTTTTAATTTTTCCGGATAATTTTGACTTTCTCTTTTTATAATTCTCATATTGTGTTAACTTAATCTCAACTATATACTATACTTTATGGAAATGGACATTAAAAATTTTTTGACAATTGAACAAAGAGAGCTTTTGGAGGATGGTCGGCGGCTTTTAAGTTGGATGAAAAAACATCCCGTTGATCGCTTTTCCGACTATTCTTTTTTAGTAGCTCCGTTTGCTAAGGGCTATGAGGGCTTTTTGAAATCTTTTTTCTTAAAATTGGGTCTGATTTCTGAAAAACAATATTATTCTGATCGTTTCCGGGTCGGTAAAGTTTTAAATCCNAATTTGCGGCACAAGAAGTGGTCGGTATATAAGAAACTAGAGAACTTGGGTAAAACCGGGGAGCGAATTGCTGATCACCTTTGGCAGGCCTGGCGGCAGGGAAGGAATCAAGTCTTTCATTATTTTCCCCGCAACCTTAACCGGTTAACTCTGGCTGAGGCCGAGGAACGAATCAATGCCATTTTAGCGGCAATACAAGAGGCAGAATTACTTATTTGATTTTTGTGGTTTTAAACTTCGGAGGAAAGTGATTCCTAATAATCCGAACCCAAAAAATTCCAAAATCTGCGGCCAAAAAACTAAGTAAATTCTTAATTCTTCATTCTTAATTCTTAATTGATCTATTTCCCATCCATTGGCCCAATTATTGATTAAAACATGATTTTTTAAGAAAATCGGCTTTAGGCCGTCAAAATAAAAAGCCAGCCAGCCTTCATTAAAACTTTGCTTAAGAATAAAGAAGTTTTTGCCCCTTCTTTTTTCTGGGAGAGCAAGGTAAATGTTGTTTAAAAAATTATAAGGAATGGGAATAATTACTACTTTTTCTAATTGGTTGATTGTTTTTATATCGCCGTGGGAAATATTACTAAGAATAAGATTATAACCAAAATTTTCATCGGTAGGCGGCACTAGAAAATAGTTCCACGAAGAATCTTTTTTTTCCTTAAGCCCTTCTTCCAGGGAACATAAATTAGTGTAAAGATTTTTAAAACAGAGGCGAAGGGGGAGATTTTTTAAATTTTTTGCCTTTATCCCAATGATGTAGCCCAGGGAGTGGGGTAAATTTTCCAGATAGACATTTCCTCCGGTGGTGTTATTTAAAGATGTATATTGGAAAGACAAATTTTTTTTCGGGGGAACAAATTCAAAATAAGTTTGAGTGGCAAATTTGATTTTTTTCTCTTCAATAGTTATTTTTTCTACTAATTCCTTTTCTATTTTATTTGGCCGAGGGGTAATAATATTTTGATAGTTTGCCGGAATGCTAAATTCCGTTTGCCAAACATTATTTTCTTTTTTTATTTCTATTTCTAATTGATTGTATTTGTTAAGAATTTTCCTAAAGGGATAATAGGAATTATTATTGTCTCCATTGGAAGTAAAATAATCGAGATGGCCGGAATAAGCAGCGTCGTGGTAATGCCACTGATAAGATGGAAAAACTGAATGGTCAATGTTTTTTATTGAAGTAAGCCGCGAAGGAAAATTAGTTTGGTAAACTTTAAGTTGTTCAAAATTGGCAATTTCTTTAATTATTTTTTTCTTTTCTAATTGATTAATTAATCGTTCGGTTTCAAATTTGAAAGTTATCTGATTGATGTTTTTGGGAACGGTGGTAGTGAGATTTTTGTCCCAGACAATATAATTTGCACTATACTTTTTAAGCGTTTTAGCAAAATTGTATGGGTTATTCGAGTAGAGAGAGTAAAAGAATTCTCTAAACGCCTCTTCGTTTTTAACTTCCCAACGATCAAAATCGCGGTCTAAAACTGGCTGCTTTAAACCAAACCAAATGAACCCCGATCCTTGGTAGCCCCAATCATAATATTGCCAGCCGGAAAATTGGTGTAAGGGCAAAGAAAGAACTAGCCCATCATTCTGCTTTTTCATAAAATTCCAGAATTGAAAATATTGATGCGGAATTTTGGTTTTTACTTTAGGGCAAATTAAATTTTTCTTAAAAATAGGATAACCATAAATTAAAAAACAAATAGATAAAACAACAGTGATTTTAACGGGGTTGATATGTTTTTGGAAGATTTTTGTGAAAAAGCAAAACCAGTAAGCGAAAAAAATACTCATACCGAACTGAAACAAAATAGAAAATTTGGTGAACACGAATCTTAGGGCTTCCTCAAACATAGGATTTTTAATCAAGATGTTAAAAATTTGTTCAAAGACTGTAGTTTTATTGGCTAGAAACACAAAAGGCGTGATGAAGAAAAAAACAAAGGGAGTGACTTTTCTTTCTTTGTTAACGAAAGAAAAAATTAAGCCAATTAAAGAAAGAAAGAAAAATAGATAACCAAGGAGGGCTATGTCCTGGTTTTGAAAGTGAGAGTTCCATTTCGGCATAAGATTTTCAACTTTCCAGTTGTTAAAGTTAAATATTTCCCAATTAAAATAAAAACCTCGATTTAGAGCCACGTCTTTTAAATAACCGGTTTCCCGATTTTTGAGGAGAAATTCTTGTGAGTGCAACCTGTTGGCCTTGTTTAGTCTGGGGGCTTCTGACGAGGTGGCAATGTAGTATAAATTTGGCAGGAGCCAAAAAGCGTTAACAACAAGCGTTAAAGCGATTAAAAATATACTATTTTTTAAGATATTTTTTTGCTTTTTGTTTAAAAACCAATTAAGAAACAGAAACATAACATAAATGCCGAAAAATGCGTACCAGAGGTGAGCGGCGTAGGCCTGAGGAGTAGAGAATAAACTAAAAATCAAAAAAGCAATGAGATTTTTTCTATTTGGTTTAGCAAGAAATTTTAAAGTAAAAAGAATAATCCAAGGTAAAAAAGCATATTGGGTAGGGAACATTTCAAAGGGAACATAGAACTGCTGAACAGTGGAGAGATTGAAAAGATAAAATAAAGCGCTTAAAAAAGCGGTTAAATGAACATTTTTTTTCTTAGAGAACAGGTGGGAAATTAGACAATAGATTCCCAGTGGACCTAAAATTAAACAGAGAAAGATATAGGCATAACGAAGCGTGTTTAGCGGTAAAAAAAAATGGAGTAGCCAGAGAATAAATACTCTGGGCAAGTCGGCCATATGGGAGTGGCCGGCAACGGCGCCTAATCCTTGCTCTTCGCGCCAAACGCCAAAAATCATTCTTTTAAAATTTAAACCAAAGTCGAATTCCGGGTGAAGCGTATCCCAACCGCTTAAAAAAGTGCCTGGGGTATAGTTAAGTAAAGAAATAACAAGAACTAAAAAAGCAATGAAAAGAGGAAGTGGATCGGAAGCAATTTTTTTCCAAAGTCTTTTTACCATTAATTAATTAAATAATACAGTTTTTTTGTTTTAGGGCATACGGGCGGTCTTTTTCTTTTTTCATGTTTTGGTTGGTTGTTCTGGTTGGGTCCAGAAGCGCTGGCGATAAAACTGCCAGCGCTTCTTTCTCCATCTTTACTACTCGGTCCACTGGTCCACGACCAGCGGTCCTGGGCCGATGACGAGGATGTCCACGATGCTACAGCCATTGCCGGCCGCGCAGTTGGGCGCCTTCTTCATGGCGGCAACGCGATTGTTGACCAATGCTTGCCAGTCGGTTTCACTCGGTTGATGCTCGAAGCTGTAGGCCCCATGCCAACCGCTGCCAGCGATGACGTCAGCGATAGTGTAGTGCACTACCTTTGTACTTGGTAGCACGATGATGACCGAACCGCGGTTTTCCCCTCCAGGGAGTTCCACGCCAGCGACCCTTGCGGGGCCACAGGTGTAGACCTCGATTTCTTTGGGGGCAACATCGGTTGTCCAGGTGACTCCAGCGTAGGGCACTCCACCCTCCGACTCGTATGGTTCCGGGAGTGTGTCGTTGGTTTCGGGTGTTTCCCCAGCCTCGGTCTCTCCGACGGGCGTTTCGATTTCCTCGGCCGATTCCTTCGAGACCGGCGCGGGTGGGACCTTTGTCGGCTCCGCGGTGTTACGTCCGGTAGCAAAAGCGCCAGCGATTACGACTGCGGCGCCCAGGGCCACTAGGACCCAGACCCACCAAGGGGTTCCTCTCTCTGTACCCATTTTTGCACCTCCTTGTGCAACTTACTGTGAAATGTGAAGGGTTGATAAAAAAACTATATTGTTAGCTGCGATGTGGCTGGAAATCAATATTGATACCCAACCAGCTCGCAGCTAATGAAACCCTTTTTAAAGGAGGTGTTTTTCCGTATGCCCTGTTAAAGTGCGACGATCAGTTTTGTTAAGCCAGCTTTTGGCTTGGAAAGCCGATGGTCACGTTCTTTTCACCTCTCAGGGGTGCATTCGCACACCTTAGAGGTGTGGTTTTGTTGAAGGCAATGGCTGAAAGCAAATTTTTCATTTTGTCTTCAACCAGGTGACTTCAATTGGTTATTGATTATTTAACATTTGTGATTTATTATTTTTTATAATGCTGGTTAAAAAAGATTTGTCTCAAATTAGGAAAGTAGTTGGCGAAGTCGTTGAAGAAAAACTTGAGTTGGTTAAATCCGATGTTGAGGATATTAAAACTGACACTGGGATGCTTAATATTCGTATTGGTAATCTTGAGTCTCGGATAAAAACTCTTCAATCTCTTGTTGTGAAAACTAAAAGAAAACTTGACGAGTTTATTGACTATTTTGACAAATCCCTTATCAAAACAAAAGAAGAAGTTTCCAGAATAAAAGAATTTGTCAATATCCCTTTCTGATTTTCAAAGTGCTTTTTATTGCCTATTAGTTTAAAATTTCTCCCCGGCCGANTTTTCTCAGAGTGANGCCGGTTAGTCCAATTAGTCCAGCAATTAAACTGCCGATGGCTAAATTATGACTGCCGGCTTGGGGTAATTTTTTGGCGCCCATTAAACAAAAAGAAGCCGTGTCTTCGTCAGATTCGCCGCTTTCCGCCGTAGCCCTAACTTTGTTGATTAAACAAAAAGTGCCGTCGCTAACTACTTGATTGGCGCCCTTGATTTGGACTCTTATATTAAAAGTTTGCTCTTGGCCAGAATCTAGTTTCTCGATTTGCCATTTAATTTCTTTTTCTTCTGGATTGGCTGGACCAAAAATGAATTCTAAATAGGAGGGAAGAAAGTCGATTGCCTCAATATTTTTTAGTTCCTGATCGCCACTGTTTTTAATTTTGATTTGAAATTCAACCAAGTTGCCTTCTTTTAAAACGATTTGAGAAGCCGGTAAATTGTCTTGCCAATCTGTATTAATTGCTTTGATTTTCTTGTCGACGATTAATTGGTTGGTAATTTGCTCTTCGCCGTACATATAAGCGCTTGCTGGAACTGCAAAAAATAGAGCAATTCCAAGAAATATAGAAATGTAGAGATATAGAAATATAGACTTGCCCAGAATAACGGTCTTCATATTGGCAGCATTTTATCAAACATTATGGGACTTGTCAATATTTTGTTATAATTAAGTGGTCATGAAAGAGTTTTTTAATCCTCGGTTGAAAAAAAGTATTAGGCCGGAAAGAAAGAGGCGAGCAGTAATTTTTTTTAATCCCTCCAAGATAAAAACTTTCATTTTTGGTATTGGAACAGGAGCGCTTTTTCTTGGCCTAGCTTATTCATTGTATTTGTATATTCCTTTGGTTAAAATCCTAATCTCCTATCAATATTTTTGTTGGCACCATCAGGACGGATTGGTTCAGAAAGTGGGGGAAATTACCATGGTCCCTTTGGCGCCGACGCCAACCTTGCCGGTAGTGCCCGATCCATCTTTTTCTATTCTTATTCCGAAAATTAATGCCAAGGCCAAAGTAATTGCCAATATTGATTCGGGAAATTCAGAGATTTATTCTGAAATACTCAAAGAGGGAGTGGCTCATGCGGCGGGAAGCAGTTTTCCAGGAAGCGGGAAAACAATTTATCTTTTTGCCCATTCAACTAACGCTCAATGGAATGTGATTCGTTATAACGCTGTTTTCTTTTTGCTGAATAAATTAGAGCCGGGTAATCTTGTCGATTTGGTCTATAATCAAAAACTTTATTCTTATTTGGTAACTGATAAAAAAATAGTTGGCGCCGGCGAAACTCGATATTTAACTGAATACAAAGATGGAGAAACATTAATTTTGCAAACCTGCTGGCCGCCGGGGACAATTCTAAAACGGTTGTTAATTTTTGCCAAGCGAAAGTGATATTATTAAAAACAATGGCTAAAAAAGTTCTGATTATTTCCCCCGAGATTTATCCTAAAGTAAAAGTTGGCGGATTAGGAAAAATGGTAGCCGGTGTAGCGAAGGGCTTGGCCAAGAGAGGTGTTGAGGTTAAAACTTTTTCTCCAAGTCAAAACATTTATCGATCACTTTGGAAGAAGCAAGCCGAGGTTGAATACCGAAAATTAGGTTGGCAAGCCGGACAATACTGCCAAAAAAATCAATGGCGCCCCGATTACCTTTGGGTTCATGATTGGGGCGGAGTTTGGGCGGTAGATGAATTTGCAAAATCGGGCCGCTTCGGAAGTGGCAAGATTGTTTGGACAATTCATAGCCCCCTGGGTGATAATTACGATTATTCGTATGGATATGGTTATCAGGGGGAAGATGAGCCAATTGATTGGGGCGACTCATTTTTTGATTTTAGTGACTTGGTTAAACAAGGAGTTGAATTGGCCGATTTAGTAACCACTGTTTCCCCGGGCTTTGCCAATCGGCTTAATAGACACTCTCTTTTTCAGAACGTTGATTCAATTATAGGTATTAGCAATGGTCTTGATGTTGAGGCCTGGGATCCTTCTAGAGATCAGTTGATTGATTTTAAATTTAAAAATTCTTGGTTGGAATTTAAAGAAAGAAATAAGCAAGTTTTACAAAAAAAGTTTAATTTGCCAATTAGAAATGTGCCTATTTTTTCCTTTGTTTCTCGAGTGGCATCTCAAAAAGGAATAGAGCTGCTGCTTAAAGCTTTGCTTAATTTTGTGGCCAAAAACGACATTCAGTTTATTTTTGTTGGCAGTGGTGAGAAGAGATTAGTTCATCGCATCAAGGCATTAAGTCAGCAATTTCCTAGTAAAGTTGGCGCCAAATTGAAGGCGGATTTCGATTTGCCCCATCAGGTTTTCGCCGGAGCAGATTTTCTAGTTTTGCCTTCTCTATCCGAGCCCTTTGGTATTGTTGTCGCCGAGGCCAAAAAGTACGGCGTTGTTCCAATTGTTCACTTGATTGATGGTCTTAAGGATCAAGTTCAAGATAATAAAAACGGTTTTGGTTTTTGGAATTATCATCAAGAGAAACTGGAAAAAAAACTTTATCAGGGCTTAAACAGTTGGCAATCGGAGTGGCAGAAGAACCAGTGGAAAAAGAACAAAACTGATAGTTGGATTGATGTTTCTCAAAAGTGGCTAAAGGTTTTCTATGAATATTCCTCTTAAAGGCGGCTGGCGAAAGAAAGTTTTTTTGAAGAGCAACGGAAAAGAGATAGTTTGTTTGGTTCCCAAGGCCTCCATTTCTGAAACAAAATTGCGTCAAGCCCTTGAGTTAGAAGAAAAATTCGGCGGTCGGAAATTGCTTGATTTTAAAGAGAAAAAGAAGTTTTGGCAGTTAATTCTAAGTTTTTTGCCAGGGAAGGTTAAGTGGCAATGGGGGGAGAAAGAGTCATTTAAAATTGGTCAGCTTTCAGCCAAACTTCACAAAAAGGGAATTTGTCATTTTGATTTAAAACCGGGCAATGTTCTTTGGGGAGAGGATGAGAAAATTGCCAACGCCATTGATTTTGAGGAATTCAAAAGGGGTAAGAAGTGGCGGATGGCCGATTTGGCCAACACCTTGTCTTGGATTCTAGTTGCTGGTGGTAGCGAGAAAAGATTTTTTGCGGGTTATCAAAAAAAGGCATTAAAAATCGATCATGTTAAAATCAGATATTATCTGCCGAAGTTTTTGAAAATGAGAATTAAAGAGGGAAATAAACGCGCATTTTTATTGTTGGCTAAACAAAAGTTTCAGCAATATCAGAGAGAGACTAAATCCAAATTAATCAACATTAATGGCTTACCCGATTTTCGCAAGAAATACGGTGATAAAAGAATTGTTTTTGTGGTTGGAGCTTTTGAACTTTTGCATTGGGGACATTTGGATTTTTTAAAGCGGGCTAAAAAAAGAGGTGATTTATTGATTGTTGGAGTTGCTTCTGATGAATCAAGAAGGCGGCTGAAGGGTCAATCGCTTCCAATAGTTGGGGCAAAAACTCGGGCGGAGACTCTATGCTTTTTTAATTTTGTCGATGTAGTTGTGGTTGTTGATGAGGACGATGTTTCGGATTCCCTGCAAGCGCTTAAGCCGGATGTTTTCTATACAGCCAAAAAGGATTGGGGAAAAGAGGTAAGAAGTAGGGCGGATGCGGATTTAGTAAAAAGCTATGGCGGGCAAGTGGTTAAAGTGTCTTATTCTTTACCAAAAATTTCTTCTTCCAAAATGGTCGAAAAAGTGGCTTTAATTAAAATAAAGCATGTTTTGACGGGGAAAGCGAGAAAACAGCCGCTCTTGAAAATAAGAAATGGCAAGAAAATAACTAAAAAAGTTAAATATGATAATTTGGCTAAACTGGGTAGGAAATTAAGGCGTGCTGGCAAAAGAGTTGTTTTTACCAGTATGACAGCAGACTTGTTTCATTTAGGACATGCGCGTTTTTTGCAAAAAGCCAAGAGTCTTGGTGACATTTTAATGGTGGGAATTCCCAGCAATAAAAGTGTGACGGCTCTAAAAGGACGGAACAGGCCAATTGTTGATGAAACCGCCCGAGCGCTTTTGATTTCGGAAATAGGATGTGTTGATTATTTGGTAATTTTTGACGAGAGAACTATTTTGGGCTGTTTGCAAAAACTTAAACCCGACATTTTTTTTACCGTTAAAGAGGACTGGAATAAAAACTTGGCTGAATCGCCAGAGGCAAAATTCATTGTTTCAATTGGCGGTAAAATTGTTAGATCGGAAAGGCAAGCCCCCTATATTTCGGCTTCAAAAATGATTGATAAAGCAGCTGGGGAGTTAATAAAGAACAAATTTCTGGGCGTTTTAAAACTAGCGAAAGAAACTCCCGTTTTAAACGCTGACTTTGACCCGTATACACCCGAAAATCAATTGACTGCCCGGGAAAGGGGTTTTTACGATCGGGTCCTTAAAGAGGTGGCCAAAAGAGGAAAATGCGTTTTTTGTGATTTGAAAGATAAATATATTATTGCGGAAAAGGACAATGTTGTTTTGACAGTTGCTCTTTACCCTTATATTGATGGGCATCTCTTGATTGTTCCTCGACGTCATATTAAATCAACAAAGGAGTTAACGAGAAAAGAAAAACTGGCTGTTTTTGCGTTGCTGAAGAGAGGGGAAGGGTTATTGCGAAAGGAAAAAGGGGATAAGAATTTTTGGTTCTTAGTTCGCGAAGGAGAGGGAGTTAAGGCAGGAAAGACAGTAAACCATCTTCATTTCCATCTCTTGCCCTACAACCCGAAAGTAATAAAAATAAGCGAAAAAAAATTAACTGTTAGGCCAATTAGTTTGGCAAGGAAACTCCGTAAAAGTGAATAGAAGATATTTAAAGAGAGCAGCAAAATTGGCTTTGAGATCTGGTTGCCTTCGTGCCAAGCGTGGAGCGGTTATTGTTAAAGATAATAAAATTCTTGTTGAGGCATGCAACACTCCCTTTCCCAGTAACGATTTTTGTCAAAAACACGGTTGCCTTCGGGATAGGTTAAAGCTGGGTTTAGGAAGGGAGTTGGAAAAAACCCGAGCCATTCACGCGGAAGCGAAAGCAATTTCTCTAGCAGCTCTGAGGGGAGTTTCTCTCGAGGGAGCAACAATTTATATTACTTGTATGCCTTGTATTAATTGCGCCAAGTTAATTTTAACAGCGGGGATTAAAAAGGTTTATTATTTGGATCTTTATAGTGATCGGACGGGAGAAAGACTTTTAAAAAAAATGGGTGTGGGTTGTGAGAGAGTAAAATTAGAAGGGGATAGGCCAGAAAAAAGATTAAGGGACACAAGGGGGCAAAATGAGTGATTGGCCAGTCTATTATCGCGAGCGGCTTTGGTTGGGGAATATTGATAAGGGTTATATTGGCATTGCCACCTTGTGGACTCCTAAAGAGAAGGTGACCAAATTTATTGACGAAAAACTAAAAGAAAAAATTGCCGTTATTGGTCAACTTTATACTAAAAGAGGCGTCGAGTATATTTTTCGTAATATTTGGGCCAATCCTAAAATTCGCTACTTGATCATTACAGGCGCTGATGCAACCGGCAGTGGCGAGGCGCTGTCTAAGTTAAGTTTCTCGCTTGTTAAAAATTTGGGGATAATGACAGCTATTCCAGAAAGACTGGTTAATTTTTTTGTTAAAAATATCAAGATAATTGATATGCGCGGTAAGAAAAGCGAGGAAATAATTAAAAAAGCCAAATTGCTAAAACCCAAAGCGCCTTTTGCCAAAAAACCAAAGTTGTTTCCGGAAACCAAACCGAAAGGTAATAATTTTTCATCCGAGAATTCTGTTTTCCGTGTCGAAGGGGAAACGATTGGTGAGACATGGCTGCAAATTTTAAATTTGATTTTAAGATTTGGCCATCGGGTGCCAAGAATTCATATTTATGGCGGTCATGAAAGGACCCTCTTGAATTTGGCGGTGGTAATTACCGACGAAAACATTGCTAAACCTAAAATTTGGCCGTTTTTTGAGTTTGGCAGAGAGCAGTTGCGAAGCTATTTTAGAAATTTTTTTAGTCCGGATCGAGGGGAAGAATCCTATACTTACGGAGAGCGGCTTTTTGCTTATCGATCAAATGGCAAAATAGTTGATCAGATTTCAAGAATGGCCAAAAAATTAAAAAGTTTTCCTCATAATAAAGGAGCCCTGGCAACGCTTTGGCAGCCCCAAATTGACAACTTTCCCGTTCGGAAACCATGGCGAACCCCTTGCCTGACGCTTGTTCAGGGTTTTTGTTTCGACGAAAAACTTTATCTAACAGCTTATATTCGTTCCAACGATATGCTTGGCGCTTGGCCTCAAAATGCATTTGCCTTAAGAAAGTTACAAAGCGAAATTGCCAAAAGAATTGGTAAAAAGCTTGGGGATTTAACAATAATTTCCCACACCGCCTTTATTGATGATAATGATTTAGCCAGAGCTCAGAAAATAGTTGGGGAAAATCAAAGATTATTTTGCAAAATAGACCCGCGGGGAAGCTTAGTGATAGAAGTTGAAAAAAGAGAGATTGTTGTTCGCCATTTATCTTTGGGCGGTGAACTATTCGCGGAGTATCGGCAAGATGGCAAAGAGCCGAAGGCGGCCCTAAAACTAGCTCAGAAACTTTTGGCCGATAATGTTATTTCTCGAGTAGATCACGCCTTGGATGTTGGGGAACAGTTGGGTAGAGCCGAGGACGCGATCAAGCTTAGGTTAAAATTCGAACAAGATAAACAGCTAATTTAGTCATTTATTGTTTATGATTTAAAATTTTTTACGGCGTGTCGGAGAGACTTAGAGAATTTATTTCCGAGAGGGCCCCCTGCCCAGAAATTTTTAATAGAGAAGGTTTCGCCTCCCTTTTTGAAGGTTTTTTAGCTGATTTGGAAGGTTGGGAAGTGGAGCTTTTGAGTGCAGATAGGGAAAGTAGAGAGGATTTGAGACATTCGGGAGAGAGTTATTTAGTTGCTTTGAGAGAAAAATATGGCAATGCTCCGGAAGTTGCGCTTTTTGAGAGTGTTTGGAGTCTTTTTGGCACAAAACACGGTTTGGGTTTTAATGCTCAAATAGCAGGAGAAAGACTTGCAGTTGCAACAGCGGAAAGGCAAGAAAAAAAAGAGCGGTTTTTGGTTTCTTGCTTAGGGCCATTGGGGGCAGGCAAGACGCAGTTGGCCCGCCATTTGGCTCAGAATTTAAACGCAAGTTTTTCACAAGAAGCTTACCAAGAAAATCCTTTTGTGTCAGCATCTTACTCGGCCCAAGGCAATGGGGTTGCTTTTCGTTCTCAGTTATATTTTCTTTTTAGCGATGTTTGGCAGTTAATAATTGATCAGACAAGTGAGAATGGCAATGACCGTTGGGTAAGAGACACACATCCTTTTTCAGACGCTCTTGTTTTTTGCCAATGGATGGCTCAATCAGGAGAAATTAGTGGGCAAGAGTCCGAGATTTACACCAAACTTTGGCGCTTAATTGAGGATGTGATTCCCAAGCCCG